>CXWK01003933.1_pt1 | contig 29947 bp, 27 predicted proteins | sample 590851 | NCBI WGS metagenome assembly CXWK01 (sample SAMEA3498364, study PRJEB10139) | wastewater metagenome | biome: wastewater treatment plant; material: activated sludge | place: Denmark | collected 2014-08-01
CTTCAAATGTAACTTTAGAAATCATATCTCCGCCGCCTTGATAAGGAGGCATCGCTTCTAAATAGTTTATTTTGCCATAAAGAATTCCAATTCCCGTTGGGCCGTAAAGTTTGTGTCCGCTAAATGCAAGAAAATCACAATCCAGCTGCTGCACATCTATCTTTAAATGATTAACAGCTTGTGCAGCATCAAGCATTACAGGAATATTATAGCTATGTGCTAAGTCAATTATCTTTTTTACTGGATTAACTGTTCCAAGCGAATTTGAAGCATAAACCACTGAAACAAATTTTGTTTTTTCATTAATCAACTTCTCAAATTCTTCAAAGATAATTTCACCTTCATCGTTAACGGGAATAACGAGGAGCTTTGCATTTTTTTCTGCACAGAGCATTTGCCATGGAACGATGTTAGAATGATGCTCCATTGTTGAGATGATTATTTCATCTCCGTCTTTAATATTTGTTCTTCCGTAGGAGGAAGCGACAAGATTTATGGATTCTGTTGTTCCGCGGGTAAAAATTATTTCATTCTTACCAAGTGCATTTATAAAATTCTTAATAGTGATACGTGAACTCTCAAATGCTTCAGTAGCTTCCTGGCTTAGAGCGTGTACACCGCGATGAATGTTTGCATTCATCTTTTCATAATAATTATTTGTCTTATCAATTACGTATTGAGGCTTTTGTGTAGTGGCAGCATTATCAAGATAAACAAGCGGCTTACCATGAACTTGTAATTTAAGAATTGGAAAATCATTTCTGATTTTCTGAACATCATATAATTTTTTTTCTACAATTAAAGCAGAATCAGCTTTGGAATCCATTATCGGACTTTCTATTGATTAAATCGCTTTGTAATTATTTCTTCAAGATAATCTCTTAAAGCAGTAATTTTTATTGAAGTTATAACATCACTTGCAAAAGCATGAATTAAAATTGCTGTTGCAGCATCTTCACCAATACCACGGGACATTAAATAAAATTTAGCTTCATCATTTAACTTACCAATGGTTGCACCATGCGAGCACTTAACATCATCTGCAAAAATTTCTAATTGTGGTTTTGTGTTCATCACCGCATCATCAGAAAGTAATATTGTGTTGTTCTGCTGGAATGCATTTGTTTTTTGTGCATCCCGGCGAACCATAACTTTTCCGTTAAATACACCTTTTGATCTATCCTGTAAAATTCCTTTGTAATGTTCGTGACTGTTGCAATGCGGTTTTGCATGATCTATCATTGTGTGTGCATCAAAAAGCTGCTCATCGCCAATCATAAACAATCCGTTAAGCATACACTCGCTGCCTTCATCATTAAATTTTGCATTAAAATCATTGCGAGAAATTTCTGCTCCGTGCGAAATTAAGTGAGATGAAAAATTACTGCTTCGTTCCTGGTCAACTTCCATTCGTGCTATGTGAAAAGCATTGTTACTTTCTTCCTGCAATTTTATGTGATCAACGATTGCATTTTCATCGGCAACAATTTCAGTTACTGAGTTTGTGAAATAAATACAATCTTCATCTGATACATAATGCTCAATAATTGTAACCTGGGAATTCTTACCCGCTACAAAAAGATTTCTTGGTTGTGTTAATATCTTTTCACTACCAGACTTTGTAATAAATATTATATGAATCGGATCCCCAACAACTTTTCCATCAGGCACATAAATAAAAGCTCCATCTTTAGTGAATGCAGAGCTTAAGGTTGTAAAGAAATAATTTTCATTTTCTGCATACTTGCCAAGATGTTTTTTTACAACTGGATTATTATTCTTCAAAGCCTCTGCAAGACTTCCAATAACAACGCCTTTAGGAATGTCAATTAGTTTTGATAATTCAAGAGAATAATTTCCATTTACAAAAACTAAAAGACTATGTTCCATCTTATCAAATAAAAACTTGTTAATTGTGTCTGATGAAACATTTGCTTTAGCAGCAGCAGGGGAGAAGTTGTGCTTTTGCAAAGATGAGATGTTTGTGTATTTCCATTCTTCATCTTTTTGAGTAGGAAAAGTAAGCTCAGCAAATTTACTGATTGCATCTTTTCTAATTTTATGAAAATCAGAAGACTTCTCGCCGTTTAATGATTTTTCAAATTCATTAAATTGGTTTAAGTAATAATTTTTAATATCTATTTTGTTTTCCATTTATTCTATTTTCTATTTGTCATTCCCACGAGAGTGGGAATCTACTTTTAAGTTTTCATTTTTTGGATTCCCGCCTTCGCGGAAATGACAATTTTATTTAAGCAACAACTTCTGCATTATCGCTCTTTACCCAATCGTAACCTTTTTCTTCAAGCTCAAGCGCTAATTCTTTTCCGCCGGATTTTACAATCTTGCCTTTGTAAAGAACGTGAACAAAATCCGGAATAATATAATCCAGTAATCTTTGATAGTGAGTTACTACAATGGTAGCATTTTCTTTTGTCTTTAGTTTGTTAACACCGTTTGCAACGATTCTCAAAGCATCAATATCAAGTCCAGAATCTGTTTCATCAAGTATTGCCAATGTTGGATTTAAAACAGCCATTTGAAAAATTTCATTTCGTTTTTTTTCACCGCCGGAAAATCCCTCGTTAACTGCACGACTTAAAAATTTTTGATCAAGTTCTACTAGTTTGCTTTTTTCTTTTAAGAGTGAAAGAAAATCCATTGAATCTAATTCTTCTTCGCCACGATATTTTCTTATTTCATTCACAGCAGTTTTTAAAAGATTTGTATTACTTACACCTGGAATTTCAACTGGATATTGAAATGCGAGAAAAACTCCTTCTCTGGCTCGATCTTCTGTCGAAAGCTCAAGCAGATTTTTTCCGTTGTATAAAACTTCACCGGCTGTAACTTCATATTCTTCCTTGCCAGCTAGCACAGAAGCAAGAGTTGATTTACCTGACCCATTCGGGCCCATAATTGCGTGAACTTCTCCTGCATTTACTTTTAGGTTTATACCTTTTAAGATTTCAGTTCCTTCAACATTTGCGTGAAGATTTTTTATTTCTAATAACATTTTGTTTCCTTATAATTTTTCATTTTCTAAATCATTGTCACACTGAGCTTGTCGAAGTGTGACGGTCATCCTTCGACAGGCTCAGGATGACGTTGGGTTTATCCCACACTTCCTTCTAAACTTATACTTAATAGCTTTTGCGCTTCAACCGCAAACTCCATCGGAAGTTCCTTAAACACTTCTTTGCAATATCCATTTACAATTAAGCTAACAGCATCTTCAGTTGAGATTCCTCTCTGGTTAAGATAGAAAATCTGATCCTCACCAATTTTTGATGTTGTTGCTTCGTGTTCAACTTGTGCAGTTGGATTATTAATTTCTAAATAAGGGAAAGTATGTGCACCGCATTTATCTCCGAGTAAAAGAGAATCGCATTGTGAAAAGTTACGGGCACCTTCAGCTTTTTTTCCGATCTTAACTAATCCGCGATAACTATTATTACTTCTTCCAGCAGAAATACCTTTTGATACAATTGTACTGCGGGTGTTTTTTCCCAGATGAATCATTTTTGTTCCGGTATCCGCCTGCTGCATATTATTTGTAACAGCAACGGAATAAAATTCTCCAATCGAATTATCACCTTGCAAAATACAGCTTGGATATTTCCAGGTTATTGCTGATCCTGTTTCAACCTGTGTCCAGCTGATCTTGGAATTTGTACCACGACAAGCACCGCGCTTTGTAACAAAGTTATAAATACCGCCTTTGCCATCTTTATCGCCGGGATACCAATTCTGTACAGTGGAATATTTAATTTGTGAATTCTCAAGAGCAACCAACTCAACAACTGCAGCGTGCAATTGATTTTCATCTCTCATTGGCGCGGTACAGCCTTCAAGATAACTTACATAAGCATTATCATCAGCTATAATTAATGTTCTTTCAAACTGCCCTGTGTTTGCGGCATTAATTCTAAAGTAAGTTGAAAGCTCCATTGGGCAGCGAACACCCTTTGGAATGTAAACGAAAGAGCCATCACTAAAAACTGCGGAGTTTAATGTTGCATAATAATTATCTGTGTAAGGGACTACGCTTCCTAAATATTTTTTTACAAGATCCGGATGCTCGCGAACAGCTTCTGAGAATGAACAGAAAATAATTCCCATTTCATTTAGTTTGCCTTTAAAAGTTGTGGCAACAGAAACTGAATCAAACACAGCATCAACTGCAACTCCAGCTAACATCTTTTGTTCATCTAAAGAAATTCCAAGTTTCTTGTAAGTATCAAGAAGTTCAGGATCAACTTCATCCAGGCTTTTATATTTTGGAGTTGATTTTGGTGCAGAGTAATAAGATATCTCCTGATAATCCACAGGCGGATATTTTACATTTGGCCATTTCGGTTCTTCCATCGTTAACCAGTGACGGTAAGCTTTCAATCTCCATTCAGTCATCCATTCGGGTTCTTGCTTCTTTGCAGAAAGCTGGCGGATAACATCTTCGTTCAAACCTTTAGGAATTGTATCGGCTTCGATATCGGTTATAAATCCAAATTTGTACTCTTTATTTGCTAATTCTTCAATTTTCTGGGTTTCTGTCGTACTCATTCATTCTCCGTTGGCAAAACATTTATTTGTTTCTATGTAAACCTATTCAATCTATACTAAATAGTCAAGATTGATTTTATAACAATGTGACGGCTGAATCAGTTCAATTCGTGGGATGATAACCATTTTGGATCAGAACATTCATTCATATTGCTCTTAAATTGTTTTTAAGCCATTATTCGGTTAATTTTGAAGTGAAATTAACAAAGGTACTTGTGGCAGATACAGATCAAAATAAACCCGTTCAGGCAGAAAAAAGTGGTACAGGACAAACACAAAATAAATTCCACAAAGGTGGAAGACGTTATTATCCTAAAAAACGATATTACAAACCACAAGGTGCACCAGGCGAGCAGCAAGCTCCTCCAACCAGAGTTAGTTTTCAAAAAATCTCTTTAGTTGTTCCGCTTCTTAATGAAGAGGAATCAATTCTTCCACTAATCAATGAGATCAGAAAAGCAATTAAACCGCTTAACAAACCTTATGAGGTAATTTTTGTTGATGACGGAAGCACAGACGGTTCATTAAAGATTATAAAAGATGCTGCAAAAGCAGATAACAGATTAAAGTTTATAAGTTTCAGAAAAAATTATGGTAAGTCTGCAGCTTTGCAAGTTGGATTTAAAGCCGCAACCGGCGATGCAATAATTACAATGGATGCTGATTTACAGGATGATCCGCACGAAATTCCAAATCTTCTAAAAAAACTTGATGAAGGATTTGATCTTTGTTCAGGCTGGAAGAAAGAAAGATTTGATCCGTTTATAAAAAAATATTCTTCACGATTTTTTAATCTTGCAACAAGAATTATAAGTGGAATAAAGATTCACGATTTTAATTGCGGATTAAAAGCTTACAGAAGAGAAGTAGTGCAAAACCTAAATGTTTATGGTGAGTTACATCGTTACGTTCCTGTTTTAGCAAAGTGGCAAGGATTTACAGTTACGGAAATTCCTGTTAAACACCACAAACGCAGATACGGTAAAACAAAATTTGGAATGTCAAGATTCTTCAAAGGATTTATTGATTTAATTACTGTTACTTTTGTTGGAAGATATGTAAAACGCCCGATGCACTTTTTTGGATTCTTTGGTGCTTTGTCATTTCTAATCGGTCTTGTTGTTAATGGTTATTTATCTATTGAATGGTTAAGCGGTAAACCATTAAGCAATAGACCAATGTTATTTCTCGGTATGTTATTGATCATAGTTGGTGTGCAATTCTTTTCTGTTGGTTTACTAGGTGAAATGTTAGTTCATCAAAATAAAGATGACAGAGAATATGTAATTAAGGATAGGAATTAATATTTCTTAAGATTTTATTCCAATAAATAGTTGGACTTTCCGTAATTTTCACATCGTTAGTAAAATTTATAATCAAACAGAATAATTTGTGAAGAAGATTATTATAATTGGTCCGGCATATCCTTACAGAGGCGGAAACTCGCTTTTCATTTCTCATGTTTATGATATTCTAAAAAATAAATTTGATGTAAGGATTTATAATTACAAATTACTTTATCCTTCAATACTTTTCCCGGGTAAAACTCAGTTTGATGAAAGTGGTAAAACCATAAAGCAAGCACCAAACAAAAGATTAGTGAATTCAATCAATCCATTTAATTGGTTTAAAGTTGCTTCGCTTATAAAAGATGAAAATGCTGATCTTGTTGTGTTTGATTGGTGGCATCCGTTCTTTTCGTTTTGCCATTTTGCAATATCAAAACTAATTAAATCAAAGTATAAGAATAAAATTTTATTTATTACAGAAAATGTTATTTCTCACGAAGCAAATGTTATCGATAAAAGTTTAACAAAAATTGGATTATCAAATGCTTATGCCTTTCTTTCGCTGTCAGAAAAGGTTGAGAAAGATTTGGAGTTTGTAGCTGATGATAGAAAAGTCTATCGTTCTGAACTGCCAGTTTATGATTGCTATAATTTTGATGAACAGAAAAAGATTACAAGCACAAAAAAAGATTTTGGATTTGATGAAAATTCAAAACTACTTTTATTTTTTGGTTATGTTAGAAAGTATAAAGGATTAGATTTACTTATCGATGCACTTGCAGAATTATTGAAGAAAGACAGCACTTATAAGCTGCTTGCGGCCGGTGAGTTTTATGATGATGAAAAATATTATCGTGATAAAGTTGAATCATTAAACCTTGTTAACAGCGTAAAACTGTTAAATGAATTTATCCCGAATGAAGAAGTTGCAAAGTACTTTCAGCCTTCGGATTTAGTTGTTCTTCCTTATAGAAGTGCAACACAAAGTGGAATATTAAATCTTGCTTACGGATTTTTTAAACCCGTTCTGGTTACAAATGTCGGCGGATTAGCTGAATTTGTTGATGATGGCAAAACCGGGTATGTAATTAAACCCGATTCTCAAAAAGATTTGATTGACGGAATAATTAACTTTTTTGCACAGCGGGAAAAAATTAATTTTGAAGAAAATATTAAAAAACGAGTTTCACAAAATGCTTTTAATAATTTACCTGAATTGTTCGATAAAATAATTACAGATACAGAATTATGATTTTAAAAAAAGATTGCAAACATTTTCCTGGCAACAAACCTTGTGTGCCTTCAAAAACTGAAGGGAAGAAGTGTGATGATTGTAATTATTACGAGCAAGTTGATTTTAAAATATTAATAATTAAGTTAGATGCAACCGGTGATGTACTTCGCACAACCGCAATTCTTCCTGCTCTTAAAAGAGAATATCCAAAATCTCACATTACGTGGGTTACAAAAAGAAATGCAAAAGATTTGTTTACAAACAATTTATTTGTTGATGAATTGTTTTTCATTGAAGATAATGATACAATTTCTCGTTTATTAGTAGAAAAATTTAACATTTTAATACACCCTGATGCTTCACCTGTAAGTGCATCTCTTGCATCTATTGTAAAAGCAGAGATTAAAAAAGGTTTTGCGCTTGATGAAAAAGGTAAAGTATTTCCTGTAAATGAAGATGCAATTGAATGGCTTGAAATGGGTGCTTTTGATGATCTTAAAAAGAAAAATCAAAAAACATATCAAGAGATAATTCATAATATTGCTGGATTGAAATATCAGAAAGATGAAATCCAGGTTCAATTAAATCAAAAAGAAATTGATTTTAAAAATCATTTTTATTCAAATAACAATCTTAAAAGATTTAAATATTTAGTTGGATTAAATACAGGTGCAGGAATCAGATGGCAATACAAACAATGGCAGCTTGAAGGTTACATTGAATTGATTGAAAAACTCAAAGTCAATAAAGAAATAGGTATCCTTTTGTACGGCGGTCCGGATGAGATAGAAAGAAACAAAATCCTCAAAGATAAATTCACTGATGTAATTGATACAGGAACTGACAATTCTTTGCGACAATTTTTTTCACTTTTAGATTTATCTGATGTTTTGGTAACGTCAGATACAATGGCTTTACATGCTGCTGCGGCGCTTAGAAAGAAAATAATTTGTCTATTCGGTCCAACCTCTAACACTGAAATAGAAGATTATGGAAGAATCGAAAAAATAATTCCGGATTTAGATTGTTTGTCTTGTTATAAAACCAGATGTGATTTTGAAATAACCTGTATGGGTTCAATCACTTCTGATATGGTTTATAAAAGTGTTTTACAGCAAATACAAAAACTTAATCCATTAATTAGTATTTAACTTAAACTTGATCCTGAACTTAAACTTTTAATATATGCATTACGATCCAGTTAAAAATATTTTTGCGGGTGTTATAAAAAAACTTCCATTCCTAAGAATTTTATTTTATAAAATACTTGATTTAATGTTTCTTCGTTCCTGGTATGTAAGAAGAGAATTAAAAAAACTGAGGAAGAATTTTGGGGAAAGAAGAATTAATATTTATGATGCCGGATCTGGTTATGGACAGTATTCTTACTTTATGTCAAAAAATTTACAGCCTTGCGATATTTATTCTATTGATGTAAAGGAAGATTGGATAAAAGACTGTAGAGATTTCTTTAAATCTCAAAATATAAATAATGTTAATTTTGCTGTTGAAGATTTAACCAACATAAATCACAATGATAGATTTGATTTAATTGTTTGTGTTGATGTTATGGAGCATATTCCTGAAGATGTTAAAGTCTTTAAAAATTATTTTCTTTCCTTAAAGAATGGTGGTTATCTATTGATAAACACTCCATCAATCTATGGCGGCAGTGATGTGCATGATGATGATGATGAGAGTTTTGTAGGTGAACATGCCAGGGATGGTTACTCAAAAGAAGATCTTGAATCAAAACTTCATCCTCTTGGATTTGCAACACATCAATCAAAATATACCTATGGTTTTTGGGGAGATAAGGCTTGGAGACTTGGAATTAAATATCCAATAATGATGGTAAATATTTCCAGGTTACTTTTGCTTATACTTCCTTTATATTATTTAATAACATTTCCGTTTACCTTCTTTATGATGTTGATAGATTATAATTCAAATAATAAAGTAGGTTCTGGAATTAACTTTATTGCTAAGAAATAAAATATAACTTTTCTCAGTTGGAGATTTAATGGCAGCAAAAGAAAAAAAGATTGTAAAATCTGAAAAGAAAAACCAGCAAACATTTTTTAATAGTTTTTCTTTGGATAAAATTATTCCACCTAAATTTCAAACATTGTCATTTCTTTTATTAATTCTGTTAATATTTCTGCTGTTTTACTCACCACTTTATTTTGGCGGAAAAACTTTTCAATCAGGTGATATTATCACCAGTGAAAGTTCTAGAACATATGTCGAAAATCATCAAGGTGGATATACATTATGGAACCCGTATATATTTACTGGAATGCCAGCGTATGCACTTGCTACAGGATATAAATGGTTTAACATAATTTATGTTGTTACAAACTCTGTTAGAAGTGTTTTTAGTGCTCCGTTTACGACCGAATATGCTATGTGGACTTTTTATCTTTTTGCTCTTGCTTATTCTATGTTCTTCTTTATGCTAAACCGAACACAAAACCGATTGGTAAGTTTATTTTCCGGATTAACAGTTTCATTTAGTACTGGTATTGTGGTCTTTCTTTATATTGGCCACGTAACAAAACTTACTGCAATATTTGTTTTTCCTGTGTTGCTATTACTGCTTCTAAATTTCCAGAAAAAGATAAAACTTCTTGATGTAATGCTTCTTATGTTTTTTATGCCTGTAATGTTCCTGGGATGGCACGTGCAAATTATCTTTTACATTTTCTTTGCGGTAATGATTTATTTTATTTATTTCATTTCAAGATCTCTAATAACAAAAGACAATTTTCTTTTTAAGCAATTATTAAAATCAGCAGCTATTTTTCTTTTTGCTGTGTTGGTAGGATTAGGAATACAATCGGATAATTTTACTCAAGTTTGGGAATATACTCCATACTCAACTCGCGGTACAGAAAGTATAGCTGATAAAGTAAGCGGCCCATCACAAAAAACAGAAACCGATTTTTATGAATATGCAACTAATTGGTCTTTTTCACCTGGAGAAGTATTAACATGGATTGTGCCTTCATATTATGGATTTGGGAAGTCAACATACAATGGACCTTTATCTCAGAATAGAGATGTTGAGGTTAACACTTACTTTGGGCAAATGATGTTTGTTGATGTTGCAATGTATATGGGTGTTATTGTTTTTTTTCTTTCAGTCTTTTCTATGATTATAAATTGGAAAGATCCGTTTGTTAGATATCTTACAATACTAGTTTCTATTGCAACATTAATTTCATTCGGAAGAACTTTCCCAATTGTGTATGATTTAATGTTCCATTACTTTCCATTCTTTGATAAGTTCAGAGTACCATCTATGATTTTGGTGCTGGTCCAATTGAGCTTGCCTATTCTTGCAGGACTTGGAATTGCAAAAATTATTTCGCTAAAAAATGAAAATGATAAAAAGTATGATAACCTTTTTAGAAATACTTTTTTTGCATTAAGCGGAATTTTCGTTTTAACAATTTTATTAGCATCCCCAATTAAAAGCTGGTTTGTACAAAGAGTAATGGAATCAGGAGAGAAGGGAACGCAGCTCCAGCAAATTCACGATTATATGTCTGAAATGTTTCTTAACGATGTAAGATTAGCATTCTTTTTTACTGCTGCTGTGTTTGGATTGATCTTTGCTTACTTAAAATCTTTTGTCAGCCGAGATTTAATGATTGCAGTTATCATAGTATTTTCTTTAATTGATATTTTTAGAATTAATCATCGCGGGGAAACCTATCAGGAAACAAAAGATATTGATCAACTTTTTGAAAAACCGGAATACGTTTCAGCTATACAATCACTAAATGATAAATCTACTTTTAGAATATTAAATCTTAAAAAAGATGGATTAGGAACAATATCTCAGAACTCAAACTTTAATGCTTATTTCTTGCTGCAAGATTTATATGGCTACTCCGGTATAAAACCACGCGCTTATCAAGATTATATGGATGTATTGGGAAGTCCCGCAAATCAAACATTGTGGAGAATGGTCAATGTAAAATATTTAGTTATTGATAATCCAGTTAACGTAGCAGGTTTAGTCCCAATTTATTCAGGTGATAAAACTTATGTGTATGAAAATCATAACGCTTTGCCTCGTGCATACTTTGTAAACTCAGTGCAGCAAGCAACTGCTATGGAAATACTAAATAAAGTAAAAAACAATCAGTTTGATCCTAAGGAAATTGCATTTGTTGAAGACGCAAATATTAAAGTTGATAAACCAGACAGCACATCATATGTTAATATTGAAAATTATGGTGATGAAAATATTTTCCTGAATGTTAAAGCAAGTGGAAATAACTTTTTATTTCTTGGTGATACATATGTCGGTAAAGGCTGGAAAGCTTTTGTTGATGAAACAGAAACCAAGATTTATAGAACCAATCATAATTTTAGAGGAATTGTTGTTCCAGCAGGAAATCACAAAGTGCATTTTGAATATTTACCCGAATCTTTTGTGATAACAAAAAATATGGCCTTGGTTTTAAGCTCATTTGTAGTTTTAGGTTTGTTTGTTTCAATGGGGTTGAATTTTAGAAAGAAAAAAGAAGTAAGCGAGTAAAAGAAATCTTTGCNNAATAGAAACAAAAATTAACTTCGGTTCGGAATCTTTTAAGAAATATTTTGCTAATACTTCCTGGTTGTTATTTGAAAAGATTGCCAGACTAGTGTTAAACTTTTTTGTTACAGTTGCAGTAATAAGATATTTAGGACCAAATGAGTTTGGTATTTACAGCTATGCAATAAGTTTTTATGGTTTGTTTGTAGCTTTTATTACCCTGGGAATGGAAAGCATTTCTATTCGGGAACTAATTAAACATCCAGAAAAAAGAGATGAAATTCTGGGTTCTGTGTTTTACTCACAGTTACTTGGAGCAATATTAGCAATATCTTTAATAGCTTTAACTTTATTTATATCTAACGAAAATATTAATACCTCATTCTTAATCTTAATAATTTCTGTCTCATCATTTTTTCAAACTTTCAGTGTTGTTGATTATTATTTCCGTTCAAAGATTAATGCTAGGTATTCAGTTTACGTATTATCAACTTCAGTATTATTAGTCGCACTAATTAAGTTTACATTAATATTTCTCAAAGCACCGTTATTATATTTCCTTATAGCTTATGCCTGTGAGTTTTTATTCAATGCAATTGGTTACACATTTATTTATCATTCACAAAAACTTAAAATTAGCAGATGGAATTTTGATAAAAAATTAGCTTTAACTTTGTTAAAAGATAGCTGGCCGCTAATATTATCTGGTGTAGTTGTTTCTATTTATGTTAAAGTTGATCAAGTTTTAATTAAAAATATGTTAACATCAAAAGATGTTGGATTATATGCTGCCGCAGTTAGATTAAGTGAATCATGGTATTTTATTCCAATAGCAATTAGCAACGCATTATTTCCGGCAATAGTAAATGCTAAATCAATTGGTTCAGAACTTTATTTAAGCAGATTGCAAAAACTTTATGATTTACTTGCATGGATTGCAATAGGAATTTCGATTCCTGTCAGTTTTCTATCAGTTGAAATAATTCAAGTTCTTTATGGATCAAAATATCTGGCATCAGCACCAATTTTAACAATTTATATCTGGGCAGGTGTATCTGTATTTTTAGGAGTCGCAAGCAGTCAATATTTAGTAACAGAAAATTTAACTAAGATATCTTTTTATAGAACTGCAATTGGAATGATTGTAAATGTAATATTGAACTTATTATTAATACCAAAATATGGGATAATCGGTTCTGCAATTGCAACTTTAATTTCATATTCTGTGGTAATATTCTCATTAATACTTTTTTCTGATGTAAGAGAACAAATTAAAATGATATTCAAATCCTTAATCTTTTATAACTTATTCAAGATGTTAATAAAGTTTATTGGTAAAAACAGTGATTAGAAAAATTTTTCCACTAGATTTACAAATATTCTATAAAATTTCATTTATGGGGTTACTAGCCCTAGCTTCATCATATATTATATTTCGATTAAGTATTTTTGCTTTTGATGATGCTTTTATTCATTTCAGGATAGCAGAAAATTTTGCGTCATCTGGTAATCCATATTATAATTTAAGTGATCCCATATTATCAACATCCTCATTTATATGGACAATTTTTCTTGCCATTATATGTTTAGTGCCCTTTTCGATTATCTTAAAAGTTACTATAATAAATATTTTTTCTATCATCTTTGGAGCACTTATATGGTATCAAATTCTTGAAATCATTTCAGAGCATAAAATCCCAATCATAATTGGCTCGATTTTTATCCTCTCTTATTTCGGTATCTTTTTACCCAGTGCTACGGGACTGATGGAGACTCCTTTTGCTTTTTTAGTACTTGGAGTATCGATTATTTTAATACTGAAAGAAAAAAAAAATGGCTGGTTGCTTTTAGGAGTAACAATATTTTTAAGACTAGAGTTAATCTTCTTAGTCTTACTTTTCAATTTAAAATTTTTAAAAAGAAATAGAAATCAAAATCTCTTAATTTTTATCATTCCAATATTTGTACTTTCAATGATTTTATTTTATTTCTTTCATACAATTATTCCTAATACTGCAGTAGCAAAAAATATAGTATTTGATCTTGATAAAATTGATGTATTTACTAAAGCTGTATTTAGTCTTTTCCCTGATCAAAATTATCAATTTCTGCAGAACCATCGATTGAGTTTTCTAAAGGAAAATTGGATAATTTTCTTTCTAGTGTTGGTTTTGTTCAGTTTTATTGGAATTCCGTGGAAGACTTTTTTAAAACAGAAAAATAGATCTTTAGGGGTTTATTTTATTCTGAGTGGATTGTTAATTTTATTCGTTTACATATTTAATGGCGTTAATATACATGCGTGGTATATACCGTTGTTTGCTTTCCCAATCATTTTGGGAATATATTCAATGACATTTCCTCGTCAACCTTTAACACTTCTTTTAGCAATGGTCCTTTCAATAATACCAATTTCAAACTTGGTAAGTTATTCAATAGCTACATTTAACGATGTTAATAATTTGCCCTCAATAACTGAACGTGCAAGAGTTTTAAGGTATCTTGAAGTGGGTGAAGTCTTGGCGAAACATATTCCAAATAAAACCCTGTTAACCTCAGAGATCGGAGGCCTTGGATTTTCCTATAGAGCAAGGATTTTTGATGCCGTTGGATTGATATCTCCCAGTGCACTAAAATATCATCCAATGAAGGTTCCAGAACAAAAAAGTAGTTTGTACATTGGAGCTATACCAACAGGATTTGTAAAAGAAGTCAATCCGGATATAATAGTGTCTTATCCCATATTTGTAGAGGAATTTGACTCATCAGAGTATCGAAATAATTATAACAAATTGATTGTTTCTTCAGTAACCAAGAGTCTCAAACATGTATTAAAACAAAATAGGGTTTGGGGTAGTAATCATCTCTTTGTTTATTTTAAGAAAGATATATTAATTCCAAATAACCTTAGATATTTACTAGATTAAAATCTTATCATCATATTAAAATGAAAAAAATAAAAGAAATTCTACCCGAAAACATATATTCAAAATTGGTGGAATATTACAATAATTATATCCTTGATTATTCAACCAAAACATATTCCCAAGAAGGTGAAGATTTAATACTAAAGAAAATATTTTATGGGAAAGAAAATGGCTTTTATATTGATATCGGGGCACATCATCCTAAAAGATTTTCTAACACTTACTCATTTTATAAAAAGGGTTGGAGGGGAATTAACATTGAAGCTCGACCAGGTAGCAAAGCACTTTTTGATAAAATAAGACCGCAAGATTTGAATATTGAAAAAGCAATCAGTTCTAAGGCTCAGCAATTAAAATACTATATTTTTAATGATCCGGCCTTAAATGGATTTTCTGAAGAAAATGCTTTGAAGTTTATAGATCATAAAAAGTATAAAATTTTGGATACAAAAATCATTTTAACAAGCAGATTAGATAGCGTATTAAAAGAAGTTATCTCTGAAAATCAAGTAATAGATTTTATGAGCATTGATGTTGAAGGATTGGATTATGATGTATTAAAATCAAATGATTGGAATTTGTTCAGGCCTACAATAATCTTAGTGGAAGACCCCAATTACAATTTTCAAAATGGATCAGAAATCTCAGTTTTTTTGGAATTAAATAATTACAAAATATTCGCGAAAACATTTAATACTTGCTTTTATTCTCTGAATAATTAAAAAATTTACTTTATTTAATCTACTATTTCCGCCTTATTGATTATTGACAATGGTTAATTGATTATGGAATAATACTTGTTTACATTAAACTTGTATTTTAAGGGAATTGGCCATGAAAAATTTATTTTTATCTTTTCTTTCCTTTCTTGTTTTCTTAATTGGGTGTAGCAACGAAATTACAACACCATCAACCTCGAGCGGGAAATTACTTCTAAAAATTGATAAGCTTAATGCTCCCTCAGATGTTACTTTTGTAAAAGCCTATCTTACACGGGAAAATTTACCACCAATAGCTGGGATTCTGAATCTTGTGTCTGATTCCACGGCCGAAATATTGCTTGATCAAATAAATGCAGGTGAATGGCACTTAAAGGTTGATGCTGAAGATGATAGTGGATTAGTTCTCTATACAGGCGAAACAGAAGTTCAAGTATTCGCCGGGTTTACAAGTCAGGTTTATTTGACGCTTCAACCAACAGGCTCTGGCGCTGGCTCTATTTATATCAATGTTACTTGGGGTGATCCTGGTAATTCTTCCTGGCAAGATTATCCTTTAAACCCTATGATTGAAAGTTCAAACAACTATTATGATTATTATGGTATAGCTCAGTGTGTGGTTTTATACGATGAAGGGATCTATAAAATGTGGTACTTTGGTGCGGATTATTTAGGTAGTGGAACTGGTAACGTTTTGTATGCAATTTCTAATGACGGTTTAAACTGGAACCCATATTCCGGAAATCCGGTTTTAGTACCGGGTAATTATGGAACTTGGGATTCTTACAATGTTCAGCCTTGTGCTGTATTAAAAGAGAATGGGATTTTTAAAATGTACTATACAGGATACTCTGATGTTTATGGTACATGGTCTATTGGTTTGGCAACTTCAAGTGATGGAATCAATTGGGAAAAATACCCGGATCCTATTTTGGTCCCTTCATATTACTGGGACTATCAACTTGTAGCATCATCGATTGTTAAACTAAATGGATCATATTATCTATATTATACTGGTAGAAATATGCCAAATTATTTAGTTGGTGTTGCAGTTTCAGCGGATGGAATTAATTTTACTAAATATTCAGGGAACCCTATTTTATCGCATACTCAACAGTGGGAAGTTGATGGTGTACTAGACGCAAATGTCATTAATGATAATGGTGTCATGAAAATGGTCTATATGAATTCAAATGGATCAGGTTTTGGTTTGGCAACTTCTTCTGATGGTTTTAACTGGACAAAAGCGAATAATAATCCAATTTTTACAAATCAGAATACCTCAAATAACTGGGCTTCTGGTAAAATAGCCTATCCATATTGGTTAAAACTTCCTAATGAAACAAGGATTTATTATAGCGGACTTATCAGCGGTATTGAATTTAAAATTGGTATGGTTCGAAAATTTGGTAATTAAGTCATAATTCCGTTTCTCTAGTTTTACCCTATGCACTATCTTGCATAGGGTTTTTATTTTTAAAAAATTTTAGGATAAATGAGTTTAGCGCCGATAATATTATTTGTTTATAACAGACCAGAGCATACGCAAAAAACTGTTGAGGCTTTAAAGTTAAATAATTTTGCATCTGAAAGTATCTTGTTTGTCTTTTCAGATGGAAATAAAAATGAAACTGATAAAAAAAACATAGATGAAGTAAGAAATTACATTTCTAGTATCTCTGGTTTTAAAGAGGTTAACATAGTTTTAAGAGAGGAGAATTTAGGTTTGGCAGAATCTGTAATTTCAGGTGTTACAGAAATAATTAACAAATTTGGGAAAGCAATAGTTATTGAAGATGATATAGTAACTTCTAAATATTTCCTAAAGTTTATGAATGAGGCGTTAGAATTTTATAAAGCACAAAAAAATATTTATTCAATATCAGGTTATAATTTTCCAGTAAAAATTCCTCGGTCATACAAACACAAAGTCTATGCATCGCCTCGTCCTTCTTCTTGGGGTTGGGCCACTTGGAAAGACAGATGGGAGAACGCTATTTGGAATCCTGAGAATGTAATGGATATTAAAAATCTTAATCAATTGAATATTCTAGTTGATAGAGTTGGGAAAGATATCGCTCCGATGCTTCTTAAATCAATCGAGGGTAGAACTAACTCATGGGCAGTGAAATGGGTCTTTACTCATATTAAATATGGTGGTCTTACGATCTTTCCGGTTAAGTCATTTGTTAAAAATATTGGAGCTGATGCGAGTGGTACTAATTTTATTAAATCGACAAAAAAATATGATGTCAGTTTAGATAATGAATCTCAGCAATTTGAATTTGTAGATAACCTGGAAATTAACGAAGAGTTATTCTCACAAATAAAGAAAATAGTACGACCAGGATTACTAAGTTTTATTAAATACAGATTATTTAAAATTTATTAGTATTACTTGTAAATATTTTATAAACATTATTAAAAGATTCAAAATAATTCTTTTCTCCCAGTTCTCTCATTCTTTTTTCAGAATTTTTAATATTTTCGTTTCTTAAAATATCATCTTCGAGCATTTTTAGAATAAGATTACTTAACTCATCAACATCTTTTGGATTAAAAACAAAATTATCATCACCGATAGTTTCAGGCAATGAAGTTGTCTTTGCACAAATAACAGGCACTTTATAACGCATTGCTTCGTACAATGGTCCACTACCAGCTTCATACAAAGTTGGAATTACAACTAGCTCTGAGTTTTTATACAATCCAATTAAATCTTCTTCTGGAACAATGCCTAAAAATTTAATTGAATCTTTCAATCGAAACTCTGTGATTTTCTTCTCAACTTCAGAATAAAAATCAGTTTTATTTCCTGTACAAACTAAGTTTACTTCTGTACCAAGTTTTTTAATCTTATTTAAAGCTGCTATAAGATTAATATGGTTTTTATGCGGCCAGGTTGCTGCAGGATAAAGTATATATTTCTTTGAAATTGAATACTTTGCTTGCAAAACTTTCCAATCAGTTTCTTTTTTAGTACTGAACCAATCATCTGCAAATGGCGGTGGACAAACAGAAATTTTTTCATCAGCAATGGAGTAAAATTTAATTAAATCAATTTTGATATGCGAAAATGAAACAATAATGTGATCCGATTCTGAAACTGATTTTAGGTTATTAATTGCTCTGTGTAATCTTTCTGATGCACTAAAGAATTCTGGAAAGTGAAATTCTTGAACATCATGCATTGTAGTAATAACTGGAACAATAGTTTTATAAATCGGAGAATACTGAATAGGAACATGTAGTAATTCAATTTTACTTCGTTCAATCAATCTTCTGAATGGATTGAGAAAATTAGAAAAATCTTTTAGCCAAAATAAGATTTTACTTTTTGGAAAATAATGTCGGTATATGATGTAAGTATCATATGAAAAGTAAGAAAGAAATAATCTAGCTTTGTTTAAAGTTGATTCTCGATTCAATAATTGAAATTCAATTTTTTTACTTTCAACAAAACTTTCTAAAGCAAGTTTAACTTCAGGTGTGGTAATTATAACTAATTTTTCAATTTCAGTTTGATTAAGAAGTAATTTTAGTATTCCGATTGAATAGGTAAAAATACCACCAGCTTTAAGCATTGAGTGATGAATGTAAAAACCAATTCTCATATATTAAATTATCTTGTAATAAATAAGATGGCCGATTCTTGCATCAACACCATCGTGAATAAAACCAAAACTTTCATAAATGTTTTTTGCAATAATATTATCAGGATGGACTTTAAGAATAAGTTTTTTAATACTATTTATTTTACAAAAAGAAATTGCATGCTGTAATGTAAGTTTAGAAATACCTTTTGAGGAATAATCCTTTGAAATCCAAACTCCGTATGATGGAATATCATAACCTTCATCAAACCCGCGAAGCATATAAAACCCCACCAGATTATTTTCTATAAAAATTCCATAGTACTGATCTTTAATCACATTACTAAGAATTTTTAATATTGTTTCAGAATCAAAAGCAAAGGGTATAAAGTATTGTGTGTAATCTTTATCAGCGCTTTGCAATAACTCCGATAATTCTTTAGAATGGTCAATCTTAAGTCTTTTTATTTCTAATGTTAAAGGATTCATTTGTAAAATTCATTTATTTTATTGCAAATAAAATAAACATCATTTTCACTAAGTTCTGGATAGCTTGGGAGGTTGATTCCTCTGCTTCCAAGATTTTCAGCAATTGGGAAATTTAGTCCTGTTTCAAAATACATTGGCATTAAATGGACAGGATGAAATGTTGGACGGGTTTCAATTCCATTTTCTTTTAAAAATAATCGTATTGCATTTCGTTCTTCAGAATCTTTAAGCAAAATTGAAACCATCCAATAAGAATGTTTAACATTACCAAATTGAGAATGAAAAGTAACTGGCAAACTTTTTAGCTTTTGTTCATACCAATTAGCTAATAATATTTTTTTTTCAATTAGTTCATTCGCTCTTTCAAGCTGCGCACTTCCGATAGCTGCACAAATGTTTGTCATCCGATAATTATAGCCAATAATATCATGATAGTATTCTCTATCTTTGGCTAATCCTTGACCTTTAAAATGTACAACTTTATCATGCAATTCAGGATTATTAGTCACAACCATTCCACCTTCGCCAGTTGTAATTGTTTTGTTCCCAAAAAAACTGAATGTAGAAATATCACCAAATGTTCCAACGTGTTTACCATTGTATAAACTTCCAAATGCTTCTGCGCAATCTTCAACAACAAATAGTTTATGTTTTTTTGCTATTGCTACTATTCTATCCATTTCGCATGGCTGACCATAAAGATGAACAGCCATAATTGCTTTTGTTTTGCTGGTTATCTTTTCTTCAATTTTAGTGTGATCAATCTGCCAGGTTGTAATATCTGAATCTACAAAGACTGGTTTAGCACCAGTGTATATTATAGAATTTACAGAAGCGATGTAAGTAAATGTAGGAACTATCACCTCATCATTTTCACCAATCCCTAAAGCTAATAATGCAGCATGAATTGCAACTGTTCCATTTGAGACTGATGCTGAATGTTTAATGCCAGTAAATTCTGAAAATGAATTTTCAAATTGATTTATGAATTTCCCTTTAGACGAAATCCAGGTTGAATCTAAACATTCTAAAACATTTTCTTTTTCTTTTTTACCAAGCGACGGCTGATATACGGGATAATTGTAATTCATCTATATATTTTCACCATTAGATAATTTCTTTAAGTAGTTCATATCGATATTAGTTTTTGATTCCATTACAAGTTTTACAAAATTGGCTAAACCCAACAAGCTAAATTTTAATAATAAGTTAAATATAGTATTATTTATTTTTTTCTTTGAAAGAAGATGAAAACCTCTATTATCACTGTTTAGGTTAAGATTAAACTTATTTGCAAGTACTTTTAATGTTTGTAAAGAATAAAGAGAAATGTGTTGTCCAGCCTCAAAATTGTAATACCACCAGTCTTCAGGTTTAGGTGGTCCGTCTTTGAAGAGCTGTGTTGAAAATAAGATACTATCAGTTTTTTTCATCAAGCTAAATATTTCTTCAATCGGGTCAACAAAATGTTCAAAGCATTCAAAACTAGTGATCAGCTTAAACTCATTGATATTATCAGGTTTACTAAATCCTTTCGAGAGCAAATTATCTGAAAACTTATCTTCCCAATAAAAATCAAAACCAATGTCTCTCATCATTCTTACAAATAATCCATTTCCTCCACCATAATCCAAACAAATTGAATCTTTATCAAATAAAAAATACAAAATAACTGAAGTACGTTTAGCAAATAAATTATTTCGTTTTACAATCCCTGTATCTATGGATGCGATTGGATTTTTGTAAGCTTCCTGCAGCCAATACGGGCTTTCAGTTTGTATAAATTGACAACTCTTACAATAATAATAATCAATAAAATATTTATTTAAAATCAAATGATTAAATAGAAGCTGAATCCTTTGATTGCATATTCTGCATTTCATTAAACAATTTCTTTAGGATTATTCAAATATGGATTTCTTGGTAACTGAATTACTTTATACCCTGCATTTTTTAGCAGTTCAGGTTTAATATCCTTTTTTAATATAATAGATATTAAAAAAGTTGGTGGAAAAAGTCGCAATTTCCATAAAATATCTCTTAATAAAATTCTTTTACGCACTTTATTAATCAACTTATCATCTTTTGGCTTTATTTCCATACCCAAACCATCCTTATAATAATCATTCAAGTAACGATAAGCGATGCATGGAAGATCCAATCCCAATGCTATTTTTTTAATTTCATTTACGGAGATCGAATATTTAAAATTACCTGATGTCTCATACATATTATGAGTGTTCCCCTTAATCACCTTTAAAATGTATTCAAAAAACTTCATCATTAATGAAGCATTTATTTCTCTATCATAAGGTTCAAGTAAAACAACTCCGATTTTGCTGACTCTCAACATTTCATAAAGGCCAATGTAAGGTCTTGGTAAATGATGAAATGATTCTTTACACAATACAAAATCAAATGACTCGTTATTAAAGGATAAAGATTCCAAATTCTCTTTGGAATAATTATAAATGTAGCCAATTTCTTTGCCTTTTTTTAAAAAATGATCATCAATATCTGAGGCAATAGTTTTATGCCCTTTAGATTGCAGGTACTGCGCATCGGAACCATAATAAAAATCTCCAACAGTAAGCCATTCGGATTTTGGGAATAATGTTAAAATAGGATCAAGCAAATTATAAAATCTCTCGTATCTCCATCTATTAATTGTATTGTGGTTTAGCATAAGCTTACATCGATCTTCAGGGTAATTTTTAAGATGATCAATATGATGCTCGTAACTATTTTTATATGATTCCAAACTCTTTCCCTAATAAATTATAATTAATAATTTTAGTCTATTTATGATTCATTTCCAAAATCATAAGTATGTAAAATAATATTCTGATTTATCTATAGGTCAGAAGTAAATTGTAACATAAAACTTATGCTATAGACAAATGAATTAATTAGTTCAAAAATAATCTAATATTAATAATAATCCTTGATAAATTTGATTTAAACTTTTATGTTTATTTAGAAAGCAAATGATATTAATATAATAATCGCACCTTTTTTGCTTTCAAATTATCCGGAGATATTATGAAGTATTTAGCTTGGATATTTTTACTGACCAACCTTTTTTTTAATACAGCTTTTCCTCAATGGATTCCACAAAATTCCAATACTAATCAGCGGCTATTAACCACTTTTTTCTTAAATGAAAATTTAGGATGGGCTGGCGGTAACGAAGGTTGTATAATCAAAACAACTAACGGTGGATTAGATTGGAATTACTTTTCTATCGGAACAAAATATACAGTACACGCAATACATTTTGTTGATTCATTAAAAGGTTGGGCTGCTCTGTACACATTCGATCTTGATAGATCTGGCTATATAATTGCAACTAGCGATGGCGGTGCTAACTGGTATTATCAATATTATATCGCTGGAGTTACTCTTCACAATGTATATTTTTATGATCAGTATTTTGGCTGGGCTGTTGGCAGCAGTGGAGTTTTTTTAAGAACTGTAAATGGCGGAGCGACGTGGCAGGAAGATTTTGCTAGTCCACAGTGGGCTTGGAGCTTATATTTCTTGAGTCCAAATCTTGGTTGGGTTGGTGATGGATTTTCGGGTTATATAAGAAAAACTACAGATGGGGGATTTACCTGGCAGTATAAATCTGTTCCATCTTATTCAAGAATGATGGATATATTTTTCTTAAATCAAAATCTGGGCTGGGCTGTTGGTAATTATGGACACATCCTTAAAACTACTGATGGTGGAGAAACCTGGAATCATCAGAATAGCGGTGTAACACAAGAGTTAAACGATGTAGAATTCATTGATGAGAATATTGGTTGGGCTGTGGGTATGAATGGAGTTGTTCTGCATTCAACCAATGGCGGCACAACTTGGTATTTGCAGGGAAATCAAGTAGGAAATGATTTATATGGATTATCTTGTAAATCTTCGCAGTTAGGTTGGATTGCTGGTTCAAATGGAATTGTACTTTTCACGGATAATGGTGGCGGCGATCCATTACCAGTTGAATTAATTTCCTTTAAAGCAGATTATTTTGAAAACTTAGTTCATCTTTCTTGGTCAACAGCTACTGAATTAAATAACTCGGGTTTTGAAGTTGAAAGGAAAACGGATAATAATAATTGGCAAAAAATTTCATTTGTCAGTGGAAATGGAACAACCACAGAAACAAAACATTATTCTTATAAAGATGATTTAAAAGATTTGGTTGTATCCAAAGTTTATTATAGATTAAAACAGATTGATTTGAATGGTGAATTTGAGTATTCAAATGAAATTGAAGTAGAAATAAACTTACCAATTAAATTTCAACTTAATCAAAATTATCCCAATCCTTTTAATCCAAGAACAATTATTAAGTTTCAGGTTCCGGTTAAGACTAATGTTACTTTAAAAATATTTGATTTGCTCGGCAGGGAAGTGACAACTTTAATTGATGAAACTAAAAATGCCGGATTTTATGAAGCTATTTTTGATGGTTCAAAATTGGCAAGTGGAGTTTATTTGTATTCAATACAAACTGAAAATTATACAAATACAAAAAAACTAATTTTGATAAAATAAGTTTTTAATAGTCATATAAAATTTCTTACTTATTTCAGCTCGATCATATTGTTTTATTAAATATTGATCGGGTTGTATTTTATAATCTATATTTAAAATTTCTCCTGCACTTTCATCATATCCAAACATCATTCCAGCATTTGCATCTTTAATTATTTTTTTTACTTCTTCATTATTTTCACCAAAAGCGATTATCGGATTTCCTGTTCGTAATGCTTCAAATAATTTTCCAGGCACATGGCGAGGTTCTGATGCACAAACCAGCAATAAATCGGCTTCCAAAATTTGTCTGATCATCTCGGGGTATGGAATAAAACCAGTCAGCTCTATTTCATTTTTTAACCCAATTTCATTCAAATAATCTATAACTTGTTTATCTACTGAACCAATGAATTTGATTTTAAACTTGTTTCCATTTTCATTTTCAGTTTTTATTTGTCCCCAGAAGTTTTTGGGATTTTGATAAGCAAATAAATTTCCTGCGTGAACAATTAACTTCTCATCACTGTTTTTTTTCTGAAATATTACATTGTTAAAATCTTCTTCATCAAAACCCCAGTAAAGCACATTCGATTTATTTTGAACGAAACTATATTTATTTATAAAATCCTCTTCGGTTGATTTTGTAACAAATACAATTTGCTTTGCATTTTTTAAGACAATCTTTTCAAAATGATTGTCTATCAATTTTGTAAGCAAGCTTCTTTTTAGATTTTTGTAATAGATAATATCAACCCAAGGGTCAATCAAAACCGGTATATGAGGGATTAAAAATTTCTTGCTTAGTTTTAATCCAATTAAATGAGAGCTGTGCGGTGGTCCTATAGAAACAATAGCATCAATATGATTTTGTTTAATATAATTTTTTGCTGTCTTTATTGCTGTAAAATTCCATCCAACTCTCGCATCAGGAATGAATAGATTAAGCCTTATCCATAATGAAATTCTGTGTGTTAAACTTTTATTATCCAATGAAATAGTTTCTGAAGAGGTTAGTTTTTCATTTTCCTTTTTACCAATGAATTTTCTGTAAATGTTAAAAGGTTCGAGTGCCTCAGATTTTAATATTATCCAATTTGGATCGACCTTTTTTAATAAGCTTTCATCTTTTTGTGTAAATGATTCATCCTCAACAGTTAGAATTATAGGTTCAATTTCATCTTTAGGTAAATAACGGATTATATCTAATGGCCAGTGCAGAGAAGCTTTTCCCGATGGTGGCCAAAAATATGAGATGAATAATATTTTTTTCATTTAAATTTTTGTCCCGAGAAATCTTATAACATCTGCTTTTCCCCTGTGATGCTCGCCTTCTTCAAGATTTATTGATCGAGATTCAAATAGGTTAATCACTGATTTATTTGTTATTGTGGAAAAATCATTTTCAGAATAAAGAAGATCAACAGATTTAGGTCCACCGGATGAATTGTTAATTTGATCCTTGCTAAATGCCTCAATTAATATTTTACCGCCAGTTCGCAACGAACCAAATGAGGAGTTAATAACTGTTTCTCTTATATCTGTTGGAAGATGGAGAAAAATCATAACGACTAAATCATAATAATTCTTCTTGAAATCATACTCATTAAGATCACAAATCTCATAATTCACTTTTACATTATTCAATTTTGCCAATCTCAGTGCTTTGACTTTAGCTGAAGAACTAAAATCAACTGCATCAACTTGCCATTTAAGTTGAGCAGCATAAATGGCATTTCTTCCTTCTCCTTCACCTAAGAATAAGACTTTGCCAGGTTCTAAATTTTTAATATGTTCTTCAAAAAAAATATTTGGTTTGATTCCGTATGCAAAATCTTGTTCAGAATATCTTTTATTCCAGAAATCTTTGCTCATCTATATATTTATTATGTTATTTTTAATTCAAATTTATCAAATAAACTTTTCATTAAAAAAGTTAATTAAGTTTGTATTGATTATTTTTACATATAAAAAAACAGAAATGATATGAATGTAAACATAAAAAACCTGCAAAAATTTATTGTTGTTGGTGATAGAGTTTTAATTAGACCGCAAGAAGATACGAATAAGACTAATAGTGGTTTGTACTTACCTGCTGGAGTATCTGAAAAAGAAAAAATTCAAAGCGGATATGTTATAAAAGTTGGTCCTGGATATGCAACATCTGCTCAGAATGAGGATGAATCCTGGAAGGGAAATACGGAACAAGTAAAATATATTCCTCTTCAAGCAAAAGAGAGTGATCTGGCAATATTTTTAAGAAAAGAAGCGTTTGAAATTGAGTTTGATAAAGAAAAATTATTGATCGTACCCAACTCGGCAATTTTGTTGCTGATAAGAAACGATGATTATTGAGTTATGTTTCTAGAAAATCAAAACTGCTACTGCAAATAGAAATGAAGATGCAATAACTAATTTCATAATTACTGAAAAATCATTTTTTCTTTCTATTGCAAAAACTCTTCCGTAGTTAAAATCGCATGAAGCTGTTGTGCTTGTTTGTTTCATAATATTTATCATTTAATTGCTTATTATTTTTTGGTTTTGTCACTTAATTAAAACCAATAACTCATATCATGATGCAATTAGTATGCTAAATAATCATTTGAAAAAGTATTGTGAATTTTGATTGAAAAAGCAGGGTATTTAGTTCGTAATGTTGATAATTTTTATAGGCGACAAATTATGCGTTGTGATTGTCAACCAGCGCAAATCTTGTCTTATTCTTCTCTTATTTTTTTTAGTTTCCTTTGCAATGTTCTTTCACTTACTCCAAGAATCGAAGCAGCTTTTCTGACATTGTTATTCAAAATTCCCATTACATTTATAATATGTTTTTTTTCAGCCTCCTCAAACGAAACCAATAACTCAGATTTATTTATTTCGTTTTCAATGCTTTCACTAGCTCTGGGGATTTCAACACTATCTAACCTTTGATTATCATCTGATTGAACAACTGAATTGAAAATAATATTTTCTAATTCTCTTACGTTACCTGGAAATGGGTAATTTCTTAATTGCGCAATAGCCTCACGTGTGAGACCTAAAATATTTTTACCATAAGTTTTATTAGCAATTTTTATTAAATGATTTGAAAGCAATAAAACATCGTTACCTCTTTTGCGTAATGGCGGTAAACTTATATGTCCACGGTTTAATCTATAATAAAGATCAGCACGGAAACTACCTTTATTAACTGCGTCGGCAAGATCTCTATTCGTTGCCGCAATAATTCGGATGTCTAGTTTAACTGGACTTGAACTTCCAATTTTAAAAATCTCATTGTACTGGATTGCACGCAGCAGTTTCCCTTGCAACTCTTTTGGAAGCTCTCCAATCTCATCAAGAAATATTGTTCCACCATTTGCAGATTCAAAATATCCTGTCTTATCTGAAGTAGAACCTGTAAATGATCCTTTTATATTTCCGAATAATTCACTTTCAAATAGTGATGGTGAGATTGATGCGAGGTTTACTGCAACATACGGTTTGGTTTTTCTAGGTGATAAATCATGAATTTTTTTTGCGATAAGATCTTTTCCTGTTCCAGTTTCACCAACAATAAGTATTGTTTCATTTGTGGGTGAAAAGATTTCTACAAGATTAAAAACCTTACGCAAAGTATCCGAATCAGTGATAATATTTGAAAACTTATTATCATCGATTTTTGAAATTAGAGATTCACCTCTTAATACATCTCTTTCTTTTTCAAGTAACTTGTAACCAATTGCTCTTCGTATTGTTAAAAGTAGTCTATCAGTGTCAGGAGGTTTGATGATAAACTCATAAGCCCCAAATTTTATTGCTTCAAGCGCAATTTCTTTATCATCTACGGCAGTAACAATAATAACAGGTATGTTTGGGTATTCTGGTGTAATTTGCTCAAGAAGCTGCAGCCCATTCATTTGGGGCATGTAAATATCTAATAAGATTAGATCAATCTTCTGTGAACTTAAAATACCCGGAACATTTAATGGATTAGATTCCGTGATAACGTTTGAATAACCTTCTTGCTGTAATATACTTTTTAGTAATTCCAGATAAGAAAGTTCATCATCTACTAATAAAATTGTCTCTTTCAAATTATTAACCTTGTGATTTCCCTAAATGTAAACAGAAACAGATGAAGATTCCAGAAAAGTTTCAAGAAAAAATTTCCTGAGCCCCTTAAATATAATTTATTCGAACCAGGAAACTATTTCAAATCCACCAGTCCCTGGAAAGAATGGGGGAGAAGCTAACATAAAACGATCATCATATTTATATCTTTTAGCAAAACCATGATTGATAGTCGACCCACTAAATGTACCAACAGCTTTTCTGGTATTTTGAATTATTCCGCCTAGTAGATTAATATTGCCGCTAACAGGTCTAGTATCATAATAGTCCGCACCGAATCCACCTTTTTCAGAATATACAGAAGCATGAATGTTGACATCAGAATTATTTGCAGTATTTTTTGTAATCAATACGCTATTTTCAGCACAAATACCAAGCATATCTGTAGAATTTGGAACTTGTCGAGGATCTTCGTTATAAACTATATCGTCATCAATATATACAGTACCTTTACCCGTAGTTGTGTTGTTGCACGCCACCGTATATTGTCCTTTAACTGTACCCTTTAATCGTACAATAGAATTCTTTGCGAAAATCATTCCATTCGGAGATGCATCAGGAAGATAAACTGTGGAATAAGATGCACTATAAGAATACTTATATTTAAGCGAGTCATTAACAAAATACATATAAACGGTATCTTTATTTGTAAACTTTAATCCGCCAGCATCAGCAGCAGATTCCATATTATCAACAGCGTCTGTAGGCATTGGCAAACTAACTCCTGATTCATATCCACCAAGAAAATAAGGTTTGCTTGCACTTTTATTATTGTTATAATAAACAAGACTTTTTAGGCTTGAAGCTTTGCCATAAAATACAGGGTGATATGCGGCTCTTAAATAATCCTGGGTATGAAATGGACCCCAAACTGTGTCATTGCCAGTCCACCAGATTGTTCCTCCTTCACTCACCGAATAGTAAGCGAATTTTGAAAACTTGCTTGGTGATAGTGTGACTTTTACCGTGCTTGTAAGACCGTGATAAGTCCCGATTGAAGTGATTTGCCTGATATTTTTGTAGGCATCAATAACCTGAATATTCACATTCAAAATTCCTCCAGAAAAATTCTCATCCGCATAACCATCATCCCAGGTTGGATCAACAAATATTTGATTAGATGCAAGATTAGCACCGCTAACTGCTATATTATGAGCAATCATTTCACTGTAATACCCAACCATGTTTCCAACAGAATCAGTAGAGATACGACCAAAATTTTTGATTGCAACCATGAATAATAATGTAAAACCTATTATAGTTAGGAATGTTGCTTTACCTGCCATTTTAAACCTACCTATTCCTTAAATTTCTGGAAACCATTCTTATCTGGCGCCAGAATGCTTTTGAATATTTTTGATCATACGCATCTGTATTTTCAACAGTTAAATTAATTTCAATTGAAACGATTCCACCATTAATACCTATAGGTGGAGTTAATGTATCTCCTAATGCATCAAAAAACACAAGATAGAATTGGGTAATTCCAAGATTTGAACTTTTATGCGGCTCGCCATTTAATACTCTATATAACATTCGATCTCTTGGATTAGCAGTTCCAGTAAGTTCTGAAGTAGTTCCTAGGTAGTAATGCATCGAATCAACATCACCATCTGAATCTATATCTGTATAAAATTTTATTTCTGATGTATCAGCATAAAGAAGTGCTTTTGTTGGATCAGGAATCAAATTCCAGTTTGCACAGTAGCCAATTTTTCTAAAATCATATTCAATTATTTGTGCAGCAGTAGCAAGATTTTGTTGTATTGTAAGTTCACCATTGTTATTATAAGTTTTTTCAGTCATCGTATCACTTAAGCGATATGCAATAGTCATCATAACACCGCCAATAATAACGGAACCCATAATATCTAATAAAGTTGAAAAGCCCATGTTAATTCCTTATCTAAAGTGCCAATAACTGTAAATTGT
>CXWK01099051.1_pt1 | contig 29922 bp, 26 predicted proteins | sample 590851 | NCBI WGS metagenome assembly CXWK01 (sample SAMEA3498364, study PRJEB10139) | wastewater metagenome | biome: wastewater treatment plant; material: activated sludge | place: Denmark | collected 2014-08-01
GCGCAGTGGGGAAACCGGCAGGACGCCGGTTTAGCCGCGCTGGGCCAGGGATGGCCCATCGCGACGACCCACGGAGCAATGCCGGAGAGAGGGCATGCCGAGCCCTAGCGAGGCACCAAGTGGTGGGGCAAAGCCTTTTGCTTACTTTTTGCTGGGCCGGCACTCCGGCGTTTGAAAAAGTGAGTCGCCGTAAGGGCGAAACCATAAGTAGCCGTTACCGCAGCAACGGATATGTACTCAGAAAACAATCTCCCACAACAAGCTTCGATGCGGCATGGATCAACGTTGGTAGAGGCCCCGATGGACGTCGTCACAGGTTGACGGACAGACTCAGGGTGTGAGGGGGCAAGAAAATCAAGATCTAAAGCCAAGCAAAAGCCAAAGCCAAAGCAAAAGCCGACCGGTCGGCCTGTTTTTCAAGTGCAGGTTAATGAGCGGCCGACACCCGCCACACCTTATTCCCCACATCATCGGCCACCAGCAAGGCGCCTTGCTGATCGATCACCACGCCCACCGGCCGGCCCATGGCTTTTTCCTCGTCATTGAGGAATCCGGTGAGCACATCCACCGGTTGCCCGCTTGGCTTGCCACCGCTGAAGGGCACGAAAATCACTTTGTAACCGCTGTGCGGCTTGCGGTTCCAGGAGCCATGCTGGCCGATGAACGCACCTTCCTTGAACTGCACCGGCAATCGGTTGCCTTCGGCAAAGGTCAGGCCAAGTGAAGCGGTGTGAGGCCCCACCGCATAGTCCGGGGCGATCGCCTTGGCCACCAGGTCCGGGTTTTGCGGGTCGACACGCTCGTCGACGTGCTGGCCGTAATAACTGAATGGCCAGCCATAGAAGGCGCCGTCTTTCACCGAGGTGATGTAGTCCGGCACCAGGTCGCTGCCGATTTCGTCCCGCTCATTCACGGCGGTCCACAGCGCACCGCTTTGCGGCTCCCAGGCCATGCCGTTGGGGTTGCGCAGGCCTGAAGCGAAGATCCGGTGGTTGCCGGTGGCGCGATCCACTTCCCAGATCGCCGCGCGCCCTTGCTCCTGGTCCATGCCGTTCTCGCCGACGTTGCTGTTGGAACCCACCGTGACATACAGCTTGCTGCCGTCCTTGCTGGCGATGACGTTTTTGGTCCAGTGGTGATTCAGGGTGCCCCCTGGCAAGTCGACGACCTTGATCGGTTTGTTCTGGATTGCCGTGTTGCCGTTCTCATAATGGAAGCGCAACAGCCGGTCGGTGTCGGCCACGTACAGGTCATTGCCGACCAGGGTCATGCCGAAGGGCGAGTTGAGGTTTTCCAGGAATACCGTGCGGGTTTCGGCAACGCCATCGTGGTTGCCATCTCGCAGCAGGGTGATGCGGTTCGGGCTCGGCACGCCGGCACCGGCGCGCCCCATGACTTTCTTGGTGATCCAGCCCTTGATGCCTTTGTTGTCATCGGGTTTGGGCGGGGCATTGGTTTCGGCAACCAGCACGTCGCCATTGGGCAGCACATAAAGCCAGCGTGGATGATCGAGGTGCTCGGCAAATGCGCCGACCTGAGTACCGCTGGCCGCGACGGGTTTTGCGCCGTCCGCCCAGCCAATGGCCGGGGCGATGTTCATTGTCGGGAACAGCGTCTTGTTCGGTTCCGGTAGCTTGGGGGACGGCCCGATGCCGTCGGTGACTTGCAAGCGGGCGGTTTCGCCACAGGCGACGAGCCCTCCCGCTAATGCGATGACGAAAACCAGCTCGGATGTGCGCATTGCTGACCTTCCCTATGAATGCAGTGACTTAAATCATAGAGAAGCGGCAAAGCCCGATGGTTCAACCTTTAGCCGCGAGCTTCCTTGAGCAACACGGCAATGCCTGGGTGATAGTGACCGGCTTCATTGCGCAATTTGCGATAGGCATAGGGGAAATACCAGGCCACGGCGCAGCAATGCTCCTTTTGCAGGTCATCGACCATGTCCTGGAGTTCCTCCGGGGTGGCGCCTTGCTGGCTCTTGTGGGGAGCGACGAACAGGCAGCCGATTCTCAGGTCGCTGGCGTAGCTGATTTTTTTCGCGTCACTGGTGATGTCCAGCAAGGCCTGGGTCAGGTTCAGGCTGTTAACGCGTGGCCAGCGCTGCGTGGCCTGCAGCCAGGCGCGATCTTCGGTGGTGGCGATAAACAGGTCGGCGCGGCCGTTGCGTTCGCCTTCTTCGGTCTGTTTGCGCGTGGGCGATTGTTGCAGTGTGACCATCTCAGCCATCCATGCCGCGGCAGAAAGCAGGCCGAGGTTGGCTTTTTCATCGAGCCAGTAGGGTGTCTCGTTGTCGCCGCGAACGGCGTTATAACGATCGATACAGTCGAACCAGCGCTCCAGCACCGGACGCAGGAATTCCAGCTTCGGATTACTGATGATCATGCCTTGCATAGGGCTCACCTTATTATAGTGTTGTGAGATTGTGGCAAATTGATATCACTGAAGTGAGTGTGACACAAGATTGACGTCATTTTATGAATGGTTGGCAGTTATTCGTTCCGGCACCCTGTCTTCAATTGACGCTCCACCCCCAACCCTCTAACCTTCGCCGCTTGTTTCAGGTGCTCTGTGGCTTGGGTCGACAGAGTGAAACAGGGAAGCCGGTGAGTGAGCGCTTCAGTCGATGAAGCCCTGCGATCCCGGCGCTGCCCCCGCAACGGTAAATGAGTGAAAACTGCGCTTGAAGCCACTGCGTCGATCCATCGATGCGGGAAGGCGCGCAGCGAGGCGTCACGCCGCTCATGAGCCCGGAGACCGGCCTGATCCATCCAAGCGGCATCACGGTGGGCGATGCCAGGCTTCTTGCCGTCTATTCTTGTGCCTGCCCGCCGTTAATCCTGCCTCAACGGAGAGCTCCCCCATGTCTGACAATCCTGATCGTGACGAACGTCACCTGGCGCGCATGCTGCGCAAAAAGGCCGTCATCGACGAACGCATCGCCAATTCCCCAAACGAATGTGGCCTGCTGCTGGTGCTGACCGGCAATGGCAAAGGCAAGAGCAGTTCGGCGTTCGGCATGCTGGCGCGTGCCATGGGGCATGGCATGCAGTGCGGCGTGGTGCAGTTCATCAAGGGGCGTAACAGCACCGGTGAAGAGCTGTTCTTCCGGCGCTTTCCCGAGCAGGTGCGTTTTCATGTGATGGGCGAGGGCTTCACCTGGGAAACACAGGATCGCCAGCGCGACATCGCGGCTGCCGAAGCGGCCTGGGCGGTGTCGCAGCAACTGCTGCGCGACTCGTCCATCGGCCTGGTGGTGCTGGACGAACTGAACATCGCCCTCAAGCACGGCTACCTCGATCTCGATCAGGTGCTCAGCGATTTGCAGGCGCGTCCGCCTATGCAGCACGTGGTGGTTACTGGTCGCGGCGCCAAGCCGGAGATGGTTGAACTGGCGGATACCGTCACTGAAATGGGCATGATCAAGCACGCCTTCCAGGCCGGTATCAAGGCGCAAAAAGGCGTGGAGCTGTGAACCAGCCTCGACGTTGCCCGGCGGTGCTGATTGCTGCGCCGGCGTCCGGCCAGGGCAAGACGACCGTGACCGCTGCGCTGGCCCGGTTGCATCGTAACCAGGGCCGTAAGGTTCGCGTGTTCAAGTGCGGCCCGGACTTTCTCGATCCGATGATCCTCGAACGCGCCAGCGGTGCGCCGGTGTATCAACTGGACATGTGGATGGTCGGCGAGCAGGACAGTCGCCGCCTGTTGTGGGAGGCCGCCGGCGACGCTGACCTGATCCTGATCGAGGGTGTCATGGGGCTGTTCGACGGTACGCCGTCCAGCGCTGACCTGGCGCGGCATTTCGGCGTGCCGGTGCTCGCTGTGATCGACGGCACCGCCATGGCCCAGACCTTCGGCGCACTGGCCCTGGGCCTGGCGCGTTATCAGCCGGACTTGCCGTTTGCCGGCGTGCTGGCCAACCGCGTGGGCACCCTGCGCCACGCGCAACTGCTCGAAGGCAGCCTGACCGAAGGCCTGCGCTGGTATGGCGCGTTGTCACGGGAGACCGGGATCGAATTGCCGAGTCGACACCTTGGCCTGGTGCAGGCCAGCGAGTTGAATGACCTGGATGTGCGCCTCGATGCGGCGGCCGAGGCCCTGGCCGGCAGTTGCGAAGTCGAACTGCCGCCGGCGGTGGAATTCGCCGCGCCCGATGTGGTGACAGTCGAGCCCTTGCTGGCTGGTGTGCGCATCGCCGTGGCCCGTGACGAAGCGTTTGCCTTTACCTATGGCGCCAGTCTCGATGTGCTGCGGGCGATGGGCGCCGAGCTGCGGTTTTTCTCGCCGATCCGTGATGCAGGTTTGCCAGAGGCCGACAGCCTGTACCTGCCGGGTGGCTATCCGGAATTGCACCACGTGGCTTTGGCGCAGAACACTGCCATGCTCAGCGCCATCCGCGCCCACCACGCGGCAGGCAAACCCTTGCTGGCCGAATGCGGCGGCATGCTTTATTTGCTCGATTCGCTGACCGATGTCGAGGGCACTCGTGCCGAGCTGGTCGGCTTGTTGAAGGGCGACGCGGTGATGCAAAAGCGCCTTGCTGCATTGGCTCTGCAAGCGGTTGAGCTGCCGGAAGGTTCTTTGCGCGGGCATACCTATCACCATTCGTTGACCACGACCGAGCTTGTTCCGATTGCCCGTGGCCTGAGTCCTAACGGCGGGCGTGGGGCCGAAGCGGTTTATCGTGAGGGGCGGATGACGGCCTCTTACGTGCACTTTTATTTCCCGTCCAATCCATCAGCGATTGCCGCTTTGTTTGCGCCTGACTGGACGGACGCCTTCGCGAGCAGGCTCGCTCCCACAGGGGAACGCATATCAAATGTGGGAGCGAGCCTGCTCGCGAAGAGCCATGACTGACAACGCCTTCAGCCAGGCCGAACGCGACGCGGTCTACCGCGCCATCGGTGAACGCCGCGACATGCGTCACTTCGCCGGCGGCACGGTCGAGCCCGAGCTGCTGCGACGCCTGCTCGAAGCCGCGCATCAGGCCCCAAGTGTCGGCCTGATGCAGCCCTGGCGGTTCATCCGCATCAGCGATCGAGCCTTGCGTGGCCAGATCCAACAGCTGGTGGAGCAAGAACGTATCCGCACCGCCGAGGCCCTGGGTGAGCGCACCGACGAATTCATGCACCTCAAGGTCGAGGGCATCAACGATTGCGCCGAAGTGCTGGTCGCCGCGTTGATGGACGATCGCGAACGGCACATCTTCGGTCGTCGCACCCTGCCGGAAATGGACCTGGCCTCGTTGTCTTGCGCCATCCAGAACCTCTGGCTGGCGTCCCGCGCCGAAGGGCTGGGCATGGGCTGGGTCTCGCTGTTCGAACCGCAAGCCTTGGCGGACCTGCTGGGCCTGCCGCCTGGTGCCAAGCCCCTGGCCATTCTCTGCCTGGGACCGGTCAAGGCCTTCTATCCGGCGCCAATGCTGGTGCTCGAAGGCTGGGCGCAGGCGCGTCCGTTGAGTGAGCTGCTGTACGAAAATTATTGGGGAGTGAGTCAATGAGTGTGGCGTTGTTGAGTGTCGCCGCGGTAGCGCTGGATGCGCTGCTGGGTGAGCCCAAGCGCTGGCATCCGCTGGTGGCGTTTGGCCGTTTCGCCGAGCGCATCGAGCAACGTTTCAATGGTGGCGGTCGCGGCTGGCGCAGCCATGGGGTCACCGCGTGGGTGATCGCCGTAGTGCCGCTGACCCTGTTGGCCACGGCGCTCTCATGGGCGCCGTACGTCGGCTGGATCGTCGAGATTCTCGCGCTCTATTGCGCCCTGGGCATGCGCAGCCTCGGCGAGCACGTCACGCCGGTGGCCAAGGCCTTGCGCAGCGGTGACCTTGAAGAAGCGCGCCAACGCGTGAGTTATCTGGTCAGCCGCAAAACCAGTGATCTGGATGAAACCGCCGTGGCCCGTGCCGCCACCGAATCGGTGCTGGAAAACGGCAGCGACGCGGTGTTCGCCGCGCTGTTCTGGTTTGCCGTGGCCGGTGCGCCCGGCGTGGTGCTCTACCGTTTGAGCAACACCCTGGACGCGATGTGGGGCTATCGCAACGAACGCTTCGAGCGTTTCGGCTGGGCGGCGGCCAAGATCGACGACGTGCTCAATTACATTCCGGCGCGCCTGGTGGCGCTGACCTATGCACTGCTGGGCAAGACCCGACTGGCGTTGAAATGCTGGCGTACCCAGGGGCCAACCTGGGACAGCCCGAATGCCGGTCCGGTGATGGCGGCGGGGGCCGGTGCGTTAGGCGTCGAGCTGGGCGGGCCGGCGATTTATCACGGTGAACTGCATCAGCGCCCGACGCTTGGCGAGGGCGTGCCGGCGGATTCCGACGCCATCGACCGCGGCTGGCAACTGGTGCAGCGTGGGGTATGGTTGTGGCTGCTGATTCTGTGCGTGGGGTCTGAATTTTATGCTTGAGCACGGCGGACGACTGCGCAAGGCGGCGCACGATTACGGCATCGATGAAGCCGATTGGCTTGACCTGTCCAGCGGCCTGGCCCCCTGGCCGTTTCCAGTGCCGGACATCCCGCAACGGGCCTGGGCGCGATTGCCGGAAACCAATGACGGTCTGGAGCAGGCGGCCTGCGACTACTACGGCACCTTGCAAGCGTTGCCGGTCGCCGGTTCGCAGATGGCCATCCAGTTGCTGCCGCGTTTGCGGCGGGCGGGCAAGGTCGGCGTACTGTCACCCTGTTATGCCGAACATGCCGAGGCGTGGCGGCGCAATGGCTACATCGTGCGCGAAGTGCTGGAGCAGGAGGTCGACTTCTTCGTCGATAGCCTCGACGTGCTGGTGGTGGTCAACCCGAATAATCCAACCGGGCTGAACCTGACGCCCGCGCGGCTGCTCGACTGGCATTCGCGCCTGGCCCCGCGCGGTGGCTGGCTGGTGGTGGACGAGGCCTTCATGGACAACACGCCGCACCTGAGTGTGGCGCCGTTTGCCCATCAGGTAGGCTTGATCGTGCTGCGCTCCTTTGGCAAGTTTTTCGGCCTGGCCGGCGTGCGCCTGGGTTTTGTCCTGGCTGAGCGCAAGTTGCTCAAGTTGCTCGCCGAGCAAGTAGGGCCGTGGGCGGTCAGCGGGCCGACCCGAGTGCTGGGCCAGGCGTGCCTGCGCGACACCGAAGGGCATGTTCGGCAGCGCGAGCGCGCTGATGAGGCCAGTGCGCGGCTGGCCACCCTGTTGACCCGGCACGGCTTCCAACCCCAAGGCGGGTGCGCCTTGTTCCAATGGCTAATCACCGAGCGCGCCGAAGTACTGCACGAGTTCATGGCCCGGCGCGGCATTCTATTGCGCCTGTTCACCCACAACAGCAGCCTGCGTTTCGGCCTGCCTGGCGATGAAGCCGACTGGGCACGCCTCGACTGCGCGTTCGACGCCTTCACCAGGGAAAGCCAATGACCACGCTAATGGTGCAGGGCACCACATCCGACGCCGGTAAAAGCACGCTGGTGACGGCACTGTGCCGCTGGGTTACGCGCCAGGGTGTCAGCGTGGTGCCGTTCAAGCCGCAGAACATGGCGCTCAATAGCGCGGTGACTGCCGACGGTGGCGAGATTGGTCGCGCGCAAGCCGTGCAAGCCCAGGCTGCTTTTCTTGAGCCCCACACCGACATGAACCCGGTGCTGCTCAAGCCCAACAGCGATACCGGCGCCCAGGTGATCATCCATGGGCGTGCAGTCACCACGATGAATGCCGTGGCCTATCACGACTACAAATCCATTGCGATGCAAGCGGTGCTGGCGTCCCACGAACGCTTGAGCTCAGCGTATCCAGTGGTGATGGTCGAGGGGGCGGGCTCACCGGCCGAGATCAACCTGCGCGCTGGCGACATCGCCAACATGGGCTTCGCCGAAGCGGTGGATTGCCCGGTGGTGCTGATCGCCGACATCAATCGGGGCGGGGTTTTCGCTCACCTGGTGGGCACCCTGGAACTGCTGTCGCCCTCCGAGCAGGCGCGGGTCAAAGGTTTCGTCATCAACCGTTTTCGCGGTGACATCGCCCTGCTGCAACCCGGTCTCGACTGGCTGGAAACGCGCACTGGCAAACCGGTTATCGGCGTACTGCCGTACGTGATGGACCTGCACCTGGAGGCCGAGGACGGCATCGACCAGCGCCAGGCCGACAAGGCCGGGCAGCTGTTGAAGGTAGTGGTGCCGGTGCTGCCGCGCATCAGCAACCACACCGATTTCGATCCACTGCGCCTGCACCCGCAAGTGGACCTGCAATTCATTGGCCCCGGCCAGGCGATTCCAGCGGCCGACCTGATCATTCTGCCAGGCTCGAAAAGCGTGCGTAGCGATCTGGCCTATCTGCGCGCCAATGGCTGGGACGCCGCGATCTCGCGACACCTGCGCTATGGCGGCAAAGTCCTGGGTATTTGCGGTGGCCTGCAGATGCTCGGCGAGCAGGTGCATGACCCGCTGGGACTTGAAGGCGCGCCGGGGTCCAGTGATGGCCTGGGCCTGCTGGCATTCACCACGCAGCTCGAAGAACACAAGCAGCTACGCAACGTGCGCGGGCGTCTTGCACTGGAGAATGCCGAGGTCTGCGGCTATGAGATTCACGCTGGCGTTACCACCGGACCTGCCCTGGAAAATGCCGCCGTGCAGTTGGACGATGGTCGTTGCGATGGCGCGCAGAGTGTCGATGGGCAAATTTTCGGCACCTATTTGCATGGCCTGTTTGAATCCCCGGCGGCGTGCAGTGCGCTGTTGCGATGGGCGGGTTTGCAGAATGTGCAGGAGGTGGATTACCACGGCTTGCGCGAGCGGGATATCGAGCGCTTGGCGGATCTGGTTGAAAAGCATCTGGATACCCAGCTATTACGTGAGCTCTGTGGATTCTGAGGTGGCTGTTCCGGCCTCTTCGCGGGCAAGCCTTGCTCCTACAGGTGATCACCGAATCCTGTAGGAGCAAGGCTTGCCCGCGATGAGGCCCGTCGCCTCACTGAAGATTTAAAGGAATGAACCATGCTCCAACTAATCCTCGGCGGCGCCCGCTCCGGCAAGAGTCGCCTGGCTGAAAAGCTGGCGACAGACAGCGGCCTTCAAGTGACCTACATCGCCACCAGCCAACCCCTGGACGGTGAAATGAACGAGCGTGTCGCCCATCACCGCGCCCGCCGTCCGACCGAATGGGCGTTGATCGAAGAGCCTGTGGAACTGGCCCGCATCCTGCGCGAAACCGCCAGCAGCGAGCGCTGCCTGCTGGTGGACTGCCTGACGTTGTGGATGACCAACCTGCTGATGCTCGATGACACCGAGCGTCTGGTGGCCGAGCGCGAAGCCTTGCTCGAATGCCTGGCGTCGTTGCCGGGTGAAATCATTTTTGTCAGCAACGAGACCGGAATGGGCGTCGTGCCGCTGGGCGAATTGACTCGCCGCTATGTCGATGAAGCCGGTTGGCTGCATCAAGCCCTGGCCGAGCGTTGCCAGCGTGTCGTCCTGACCGTTGCCGGCCTGCCCCTGACTTTGAAAGGAACTGCTTTATGAGCCCAACCTGGTGGCTGAACCCCTGCAAACCGATCGACGCCCAGGCGGTCGAGCAGGCGCAAGCCCGTCAACAGCAACTGACCAAGCCGGCCGGCTCACTCGGTCAGCTTGAGTCGGTGGCGGTGCAACTGGCCGGACTGCAGGGGCAGGTGAAGCCGAGTCTGGAGCGGTTGTGGATCGCGATTTTTGCCGGTGACCATGGTGTGGTGGCCGAGGGAGTGTCGGCCTATCCCCAGGAAGTCACCGGGCAGATGCTGCTCAACTTCGTCAGCGGCGGTGCAGCGATCAGTGTGTTGGCGCGGCAGTTGGGCGCCTCCCTGGAAGTGGTCGACCTGGGCACCATCACACCGTCGTTGAACCTGGCGGGTGTGCGACACCTGAACATCGGGCCCGGCACGGCGAATTTTGCGCATGGGCCAGCGATGACCGCGGCGCAAGGCGAACGCGCGTTGCAGGCCGGTCGCGACAGCGTTGAGCGCGCCGTTGCGATGGGTGCGCAACTGTTCATCGGTGGCGAAATGGGCATCGGCAACACCACGGCGGCCAGCGCCCTGGCCTGTGCCTTGCTCGATTGCCCGGTGGTGCACCTGGCCGGGCCGGGTACGGGGCTGGATGCGGCGGGTGTCAGTCGTAAAGCGCAAGTGATCGAGCGCGCGCTGGTGCTGCACGGCGCTCAACGTGGCGATGCGCTGCAGACCTTGTTCAATCTGGGCGGTTTTGAAATCGCGGCACTGGTGGGCTCCTACCTGGCGTGCGCCCAGCAAGGCATTGCAGTGCTGGTGGACGGGTTCATCTGCAGTGTCGCGGCCTTGGTCGCGGTGCGGTTGAATCCGTCGTGCCGCCAATGGCTGTTGTTCGGTCATCGCGGAGCCGAGCCGGGCCATCGTCATGTGCTGGAAACCCTGAAGGCCGAACCCTTGCTGGACCTCGGCTTGCGCCTGGGCGAGGGCAGTGGTGCCGCGCTGGCCGTGCCATTGCTGCGTCTGGCGTGCGAGCTGCACGGGCAGATGGCGACGTTTGCCGAAGCGGCGGTGGCGGACCGTCCGGCATGATCTTGCATCTGGACTTGTTGCGTCACGGTGAAACAGAACTCGGTGGCGGCTTGCGCGGCAGCCTCGACGATGCGCTGACCGACAAGGGCTGGGCGCAGATGCGCCAGGCGGTGGCGGGGCAGGGGCCTTGGGATCGCCTGGTCAGTTCGCCTTTGCAGCGCTGTGCGCGTTTCGCCGAAGAACTGGCGATGCAGTCAGGGCTGCCGATCGAGCTGAACAAAGACCTGCAGGAACTGCACTTCGGTGCCTGGGAAGGACAGAGTGCCGCGGCACTGATGGAAACCGACGCCCAGGCCCTGGGTTTGTTCTGGGCTGATCCGTATTCGTTTACCCCGCCAGAGGGTGAACCGGTCGCGGAGTTTTCAGCGCGAGTACTCGCGGCGGTCGCACGCTTGCATGGGGCGTACGCCGGAGAGCGTGTGCTGCTGGTCAGTCATGGCGGGGTCATGCGTTTATTGCTGGCCCACGCCCGGGGCTTGCCCCGCGAGCAACTGCTCAATGTCGAAGTGGCGCACGGCGCGCTGTTCTCGCTCTTGGTCGAGCCCGGTGGTCTCTTGAGGGAAGTGCGCTGAACATGTTGCCATTCTGGATCGCCCTGCAATTTCTCAGCAGCCTGCCGGTTCGTTTGCCGGGCATGCCGACGCCTGAGGAGCTGGGGCGCTCGCTGCTGTTTTATCCGCTGGTGGGTGTGCTGTTCGGCGTGATTCTGTGGGCGCTGAACGGGCTGTTGCTGGGCACGCCACTGCTGCTCCATGCCGCACTGCTATTGACGGCGTGGGTGCTGCTCAGTGGCGCGCTGCACCTGGACGGCCTGGCCGACAGCGCCGATGCATGGCTGGGCGGATTCGGCGACCGCGAGCGCACGCTGACGATCATGAAGGATCCGCGCAGCGGGCCGATCGCCGTGGTCACGCTGGTGCTGGTGTTGCTGCTGAAATTTACCGCGTTGGTCGCGCTGATCGAACAGCAGCATGCGCTGGCCCTGATCATTGTTCCCTTGATCAGCCGCAGTGCGTTGCTGGGGTTGTTCCTGACCACGCCTTATGTGCGGCCCGGCGGTTTGGGCCAGGCGCTGGCCGATCATCTTCCGCGGTTGGCGGGCAAGCAGGTGTTGGCGGTCAGTGCCTTGTTGTGTGTGCTGATCGCTGGGTTCAACGGCGTTTGGGCGCTGCTGCTGGCGGCGCTGCTGTTTGCCTGGCTGAGGCAGGTGATGCTGCGCCGATTGGGCGGCACGACAGGTGACACGGCAGGGGCGTTGCTGGAGCTATTGGAAGTAGCAGTGCTGGTGGGCGTGGCGCTAATCCTGTAGGAGCGAGCATGCTCGCNNGGCAGTCAGCGTCATCGTTGACGTCCATCGCGAGCATGCTCGCTCCTACAGGTAGAGGGGTTTGGTGTAACATAAATTTGCTTTCATTCAACCACGGGTATATACACGCACCATGCTCGAATCCCAATGTTTATGCATCAACCTGCGTCGCGCCGCCCGTGGCGTCAGCAGGCATTACGACGGCGCTCTCGATGGCTTCGGGATCAACGTTGCGCAGTATTCTTTGCTGTGCAACCTGCAGCGCCTGGATCAACCGAGTATCTCAACCCTCGCCGAAGCCATGGGCCTGGATCGCAGTACCCTGGGGCGCAACTTGCGTGTGCTGGAGGGTGATGGCCTGGTGACGCTGGTCGAGGGCGAGGACATGCGCAATCGCATCGTCCTGCTCACCGAAGCGGGCGCCGAGCGCCTCAAAGCCGCCTTGCCCGCCTGGGAGGCGGCGCAACAGCGCTTGGTCGATCGCTTGGGCGCGGAAAAGCGTGAAACGTTATTGAAGTTGCTGGACGAACTGGCTTGAGGTCAGTTTTTTCGATTTTAAGCGGGTATATACCCGTAAATGGAGAACAAGAATGACCTCGATGTGGCGTACGTGCGGTTGGGTTTTACTGGGAAGTGCGCTGATCCTGGCGTTGTCCCTCGGGGTGCGACACGGTTTCGGGCTATTCCTGGCGCCGATGAGTGCCGAGTTCGGCTGGGGGCGTGAAGTCTTCGCCTTCGCCATCGCCCTGCAGAACCTGATCTGGGGCCTGGCGCAACCCTTCACCGGCGCCCTGGCCGACCGCTTTGGCGCGGCCAAAGTGGTGCTGGTCGGCGGCGTCCTGTACGCGGCGGGGTTGGTCTGCATGGGGCTTTCCGACTCGGCGGTGACCTTGTCCCTGAGCGCCGGCCTGCTGATCGGGATCGGCCTGTCCGGCACCTCCTTCTCAGTGATCCTCGGCGTGGTCGGGCGTGCGGTGCCGCCAGAAAAACGCAGCATGGGCATGGGTATCGCCAGTGCCGCCGGTTCGTTCGGCCAGTTCGCCATGCTGCCGGGCACGCTCGGTTTGATCGGCTGGCTCGGCTGGTCGGCGGCATTGCTGGCGCTGGGTGTGCTGGTGGCACTGATCGTGCCGCTGGTGAGCATGCTCAAGGACAAGCCGCTGCCGCTGCTCGGCCACGAACAGACCCTTTCTGAAGCGTTGCGCGAGGCGTGCTCCCACTCGGGGTTCTGGCTGCTGGCGTTCGGCTTTTTTGTCTGTGGCTTCCAGGTGGTGTTCATTGGCGTGCACCTGCCGGCTTACCTGGTGGATCAACACCTGCCGGCGACGGTGGGTACCACGGTGCTCGCGCTGATCGGCCTGTTCAACATCTTCGGTACCTACACCGCCGGCTGGCTCGGCGGGCGCATGTCCAAACCGCGCTTGCTGACTGGCCTGTACCTGTTGCGCGCCGTGGTGATCGGGTTGTTCCTGTGGGCGCCCGTGACGACGACCAGCGCCTACCTGTTCGGGATGGCCATGGGGTTCCTGTGGTTGTCGACCGTTCCCTTGACCAACGGCACCGTGGCCACCTTGTTCGGCGTACGAAACCTGTCCATGCTCGGTGGGATTGTTTTCCTGTTCCACCAGCTCGGGTCATTTCTCGGTGGCTGGCTGGGCGGGGTGGTGTACGACCGGACCGGGAGCTACGACTTGATCTGGCAGGTGGCGATCCTCTTGAGCCTGATGGCTGCCGCGCTTAACTGGCCCGTGCGTGAGCGGCCCGTGGCGCGTCTGCAAAGCCAGCTGAGTGCGACATGAACAGCCTCTGGTCGCGGATCGTGATCGCCGCTGTGTGCGGCTTGCTGCTGGCCGTGGCCTGGTGGGGCTGGCATCAGGGCGGCCTGGCGTTGGTGCAACTGGGAATGGGGGCGTGCTAGAGGGCGGCATTCTTCAAGGACGCTTGCTAGCAGCAAGTGAGGGCGAGTAACTTCAATCTCACAAGAACTCTCAAGGAAGCACCGATATGCTGATGCGCTGGCTGGCGGTTCCCGCGTTACTGGTAGCGTTTACCGGATTGGCCCAGGCGGCAGAGTGCCCGGCGCTGCTCGAAGGCTCGTTGCCCAAGCTGCGCGCCAAGGAATCCATCGATCTGTGCCAGCGTTTCGCCGGCAAGCCGCTGGTGGTGGTCAATACCGCCAGCTTCTGTGGTTTTGCCCCGCAGTTCAAAAGCCTCGAGGCGCTCAATCAGCGCTACAAGGAACAGGGGCTGGAGGTGATCGGTGTGCCGTCCAATGACTTCAAGCAAGAGTCCAAGGACGGCGCCGAGACCGCCAAGGTCTGTTACGTGAACTACGGGGTGACCTTCACCATGACCGAACCGCAGAAAGTTCGTGGTGACGATGCCACGCACCTGTTCCAGGTCCTCGCCAAACAAAGCGGCGCGCCGAAGTGGAATTTCTACAAGTACGTGGTCGATCGCCAGGGCAAGGTGATTGCCAGCTTTTCCAGCCTGACCAAGCCCGATGATCCCGAGTTCATTGAGGCCGTGGAAAAAGCCCTGGCTTCGCCACCATTGGCCTCCACTCCTTGATCTGTGGGAGCGAGCCTGCTCGCGATGGACTTGAGAGCGCCGCGGGGTGTCAGGCTTCACACGTTATCGTTGACGTCCATCGCGAGCAGGCTCGCTCCCACAAAAAAGCCCCGCCTCTGTGTAAGAGCGCGGGGCTTTTTTTGATTCAGGCGGCGAGCCTTTCAAACTCCCTGACGGTCATCAGAAGCGGTAGGTCGCACCGACACCGAAACCGTTCGCCCAGTTTTCATACTTGGAGCTGTAGGCTTGGCGGCCGTTGTTATCGTTGACCTTGACCGACTCTTCATGCAGGTACGAATACGCAACGTCGATGGTCAGGTCGTCGGTCGGGCTCCAGCCGGCACCCAGGCTGAAAATCTTGCGATCGCCGGTGGGGATGCGTGGAGAGCGGTTTTCGTTGTTGGTTGGCGCCTGGTCAACCGACAGACCGGTACGCAGTACCCACTGCTTGTTCAACTGGTAGGAGGCACCGATGGCGTGAGCCCAGGTGTCGTGCCAGTTCTGCTCTTCGGTGATGGTGCCAAACGCTGGGTTCAAAGCAGCAGGCACGCCACTGTTCTCGACGGTGATTTCTTTCAGGCGGCTCCAGCGAGTCCAGGTGCTGCCTGCGTAGAGGGTCCACTGGTCGTCCAGTTGATGGGTAACCGAGAAGTCGACCGACTCAGGCGTGGTGATGTCCAGTGAAGCGTCGTACTTCTGGTTCGGGTTCTGACGCAGGTTCGTGAGGAAGCCGTAGTTGACCTTGGTGTCACCCTCGAGCTTGTACTTCACTTTCGAGTGGTAGGTCAGGCCGACGCGAGTGCTGTCGGTGGCTTGCACCAGGATACCGATGTTGTAGCCCAGAGCGGTGTCGTCACCCTTGATCTTAACTTCGCCGTCCGGAGCCGCCGGGTTCAGCGAAAGGTTCGATTCCAGCTTGCCGTCGATGCGGTTAATGGTAGGACCGAAGCCGATCGACACCTTGTCGTTAAAGGCGTAGCTGACGGTTGGCTGCAGCGTCACGATGGTGACTTCACTCTTGCTGCCGAAGTAACGGCCGGCAAAGCCGTTCTCGTAGTCGGTCACCAGGCCGAATGGCGCGTAGACGCCGAAACCGACTGCCCACTGGTCATCGAGTGGCTTGACGTAGTAGCCCATCGGCACGCCCATGAAAGGGACCATGTCACCTTTGTTGGTGCCGCCATTGGGACGGGAGCTGGCATCGCTGATATCAGCGTGCGCGTCGATGAATGCAACACCGCCAGTCACTTGTTCGCGCTTGAGGCGCGACATGCCAGCAGGGTTGCCAAATACGGTGGATGCGTCGTCGGCAGCGGAAGATCGCCCGGCAAAACCTGTCCCCATCCCGCTGATGCTTTGTTCGTTGAGGGCGAAACCACTCGCGAAGATCTGGGTGGATGCCAAGGCAACGGCGAGGCTAATGGTGGTTTTGAGCATTACTTTTTTCATTATTAGAACTCCTGGTGATCACCGGGGCGAAAATTACCAACATTTTCGTCCCAGCGCCATAGGCTGTAATGCTTGATTTAGAGCGGTTTTGTAGGACAATCCGACCAAATTCGCTGCCAGTTGAGCGATCTTTGAATTCGGGGCAGTCAGCAGGCGACCTGATTCAGCGGTGCAACACAGGTTTGCCAGGCGCAGGTGAAATCTCTCAGGCGTCCCTGGGGCTGGAAGGTCTGGCGCCAGATTCGGGCCATGCCCAGCAAGTCGTCTGGTTCGGGGAGGGGGGTATTCTGTTCTTCGACGAGCAGCCAGGCGATGGCGGTGGCGTAACGCAGGTTGACGGTCAATTCCAGGTGCGGGCCGCTGAGGAATGCATGTTGGCTGGCCAGGCCACGCACCAGGCTGGCGCGTTCCGGATCGAGTGCCAGGTAATGGTCCCAAAGTGCCTGGTGGCGGGGTTCGGCGATTCGATACAGGCCGTGTCCACGGCGGTCATGCAGGGCGGAACCAAGGGCTGACTGGCTGGCGGCGATGCCTAGCAGCAGGGATTCGGCGGTTGCGCTATGGCGTCCAAGGTAGATCAAGGTCGGACGGATTACATAACGGCACAGTTCGCTGGCAGCGATACCCATAAAACCCTCGATACATCAAATTGGCGACGAACCTGAAAGGCTTTGGCAGCGGTGAATCGACTCAGGCTCGTCGGAAGCGGATCAAGCCGCTTGAGTTGAAGTCTAGTGTCATATTCACCGCGTAAAGGACTGTTTTTAAAATATTTCTGCCGGCGAGTTATAAACGTTATATCTATCCGTGCTTAGTCATCGTGAAACCTTGCGCAACAAAAAGCCCCGCTTTTCGGGCGGGGCTTCTGGTGTTTCAGGCTTGCTGGCGTATCAGGCGACCAAGGCCTGACGCGTACGCTCGATGACCGCCTGCAGCGGTTCGGCGCTGGAATACTGGTCGGGGTACAGGCGTTCGCTGTGACGGGCGATGCCGTGTTCGTTGACCAGGGTGAAGCTGAAACAGCCTTTGCGAGCGGCCATGATCAGGCAGTTCATTGGTGCAAAAGCGTTGGTTAGGGTGCGGATGGCATCCTGGGTGTGGATTTGAGTAGACATAGTCATTGGGTGTTCCTACAAGCGACACGGATAAGAGCCGTGCAAAATTAAAACGTTCCAGTAACGACGACCACCGTTGGTCGAACGAAGAACCCTGACTGGAACAAAGCAGCCAGTTTGAAGCGCTGATAAATTGGCGCGCTTGGGCTGGCAGGTAGGTACTTAGGAGGGCAGGCAACACATCAAGGGCAAAGGTTCTGGGCCCGGGGTGAAGATCCTGATCAATTTGCAGGCTGGTTCGGTCAGCGTAAATGAGCTTGGCAACACCCTTCGTTTATTCAAAGGCTGTATTGGCGCAAGATTTACCTGGAAACCATCGAGGTGGTCGATCCCGCTTTTTCGGTAGCGGCTTCCTGTGGGAAGGCTGCGCCGGGGGGATTTGTTCGACCAGAATTGACTTTCAGCTTGGTACTAACGCCGCGGATAGTAACGGATTGAAAAGGCAAAGGGAAGTGTGCTGGCAAAAAATCCTGGATGTTCGCTTGGCGTCATCCTTCGCCTACGCTTCGACGAGCCTTGGAAATTGTTCGATCATCGAGCGTAATCCGACCGGCGGTCATCGCTGGGAGCTGCCTGGAGCGCGGGTTTTACGGGGGGTTATCCCCAACGAGCAAGAAAATTGCGCCGAAAAAAACCGGTGATATAACCATCCAGAAGGTAGTTGTGCACATTAGTCGCGCAGACTGTCACCCTGCTGTCATCCAGCCTTCAAACGCAGTGGGTGCCTGTAACCAAAATTTAAGTCAATGAAAAATATCGTCTTTTTTAACTGGTGAAAAAATCGTCAGTTTGACTGCAGGCCCCATTCCATAAGCCTTTGCGCGAGTTCAATGGCGGTTGTCCACTGAGTTATCCACAGCTTCTGTGGATTGTCCCGAGCGCTTGCTCTAGGACGGGCGTGCCGGGTTTTTTTCGGCTTTACCTGTAAGAAAAAGAGAGTAGAGTGGCGCGCCTTCCGATCTGCCCACAGTGCTTTATGAAGTTTCGTACACCACCTCCTTCCTCTTCCGCCAAATCGTCCACGGTAGCCTCACCCAAGCGCTTTTCGATGCGGGTGGCCGAGTGGTTGCTGGACAGCCCGCGCCTGGGCGAAAACTCCAACGTCAAACACATCGCCGGACGTTTACTCAAGCAACCGGCCCGTGAAGGCGTCGTCGCCGCGCAAAGCCGGTTGGGGCAACTGATGTGCCGTGAGTGCGGCAATGCCCGGGATCGCCGGATTGGCCAGGATCTCTTGCGTCAGGCCGCGCGGGCAGGGGACCTGCGTGCGCAACAGGAACTGGGCCTGATCGAAGACTGAGCTGTCCAAGACCTGACGCCTTGGTTAACCTTCAGGCTTTATTTCAATGGCAGGAGTGGCTATGGCTATGGACTTGACCAGCGCATTGCTGGGGCTGGCGGGCGCGGCGTTGCCATTGCTGGTGTTGGCCTGGCAACTGCAGCGCCGGGCGAGCACCGCCCAGGCCCAGGCATCGTTGCTGGAAGAGCGCCTGGCCACGGCGAATCTGGCGCAGGATGGGGTGAATGCGCAACTTGAGGCCTGTCGCGATGAAATCGCCGATCTCGGTCAAGCCAACGCAGCCAAGCAAGCGGACCTCGCCGCGGTGCGCCGTGAGGTCGAGCTGCTGCAAATCGAGCGTGACGATGCCCGCGATGCTGCTCACGCCTGGAATATCGAACGCGCCGGCAAAGAAGTCGAACTGCGCCGCCTCGACGCCCTGGCCGCTTCTCTCAAGGCCGAGCTGCGCGAGCAACAGGAAAGCCATCAGCAGCGCCTCAACGACCTGCAGGGCTCACGGGACGAGCTGCGTGCGCAGTTCGCCGAACTGGCCGGGAAAATCTTCGACGAGCGCGAGCAGCGTTTTGCCGAAACCAGCCAGCAGCGCCTGGGGCAATTGCTCGATCCGTTGAAAGAGCGCATCCAGTCTTTTGAAAAGCGCGTTGAGGAAAGTTATCAGGCTGAAGCCCGAGAGCGCTTTTCCCTGGCCAAGGAACTGGAGCGCCTGCAACAGCTCAACCTGCGCTTGAGCGACGAAGCCACCAATCTGACCCGCGCCTTGAAAGGACAGAAAACCCAGGGCAACTGGGGCGAGTTGATTCTGGAACGCGTGCTTGAGCATGCGGGGCTGGAGAAGGGGCGCGAGTACCAGACCCAGGTCAATCTCAAGGGCCCGGACGGCGAGCGTTTCCAGCCGGACGTGATCATTTACCTGCCCGGCGACAAGCAGGTGGTCGTCGACTCCAAGGTCAGCCTGACGGCCTATCAGCAGTACGTGGCGGCCGAAGACGAAGCCATCGGCCAGATCGCCATCAAGCAACATGTGCTGTCGCTGCGCAACCACGTCAAGGGCTTGGCCGGCAAGGACTACAAACGCCTGGACGGCTTGCACAGCCTGGACTTCGTCCTGTTGTTCGTACCGATCGAAGCGGCGTTCTCTGCCGCGTTGCAGGCGGAGCCCACACTGTTCCAGGAAGCCTTCGACCGCAACATCGTGATCGTCAGCCCGACCACGCTGCTGGCGACCCTGCGTGTCATCGACAGCCTGTGGAAGCAGGAGCGGCAAAGCCAGAACGCCCGGGAAATCGCCGAGCGGGCAGGATGGCTGTACGACAAGTTCGTGTTGTTCATCCAGGATCTGGACGAAGTCGGCAATCGCTTGCAGCAACTGGACAAAGCCTACAGCTCGGCGCGCAACAAGCTGACAGAAGGCCGCGGCAACCTGGTCAGCCGCAGTGAGCAGCTCAAGCTGCTGGGCGCGCGGGCGAGCAAGAGCTTGCCAGCGGATTTGCTGGAGCGGGCGATGACCGATATTGACGGGTTGGTCGAATTGCCGGAATAGGCGAGCCTGCCCGCGATTGTTGATCGTTCCCACGCTCTGCGTGGGAATGCATCCCGTGACGCTCGGCGTCACCCTTGCACCCGACTAAAGCCTTGCGTCAAAAGCGGAACGCGGAGCGTCCCCGGCGGCATTCCCACGCGGAGCATGGGAACGATCGGTGCGCAGGGCCCGCAACGCCGCCGGTTGATCGTTCCCACGCTCCTGCGTGGGAATGCATCCCGTGACGCTCCGCGTCACACTTGCACCTGACTCCAGCCTTGCGCCGAAAGCGGAACGCGGAGCGTCCCCGGCGGCATTCCCACGCGGAGCATGGAAGCGATCGGTGCGCAGGGACCGCAACGCCGCCGATTGATCGTTCCCACGCTCTGCGTGGGAATGCATCCCGTGACGCTCCGCGTCATTCTTGCACCCGACTCAAGCCTTGCGTCAAAAGCGGAACGCGGAGCGTCCCCGGCGGCATTCGCACGCGGAGCATGGGAACGATCGGTGCGCAGGGACCGCAACGCCGCCGATTGATCGTTCCCACGCTCTGCGTGGGAATGCATCCCGTGACGCTCGGCGTCACCCTTGCACCCGACTCAAGCCTTGCGTCGATAGCGGAACGCGGAGCGTCCCCGGCGGCATTCGCACGCGGAGCATGGGAACGATCGGTGCGCAGGGCCCGCAACGCTGCCGATTGATCGTTCCCACGCTCTGCGTGGGAATGCATCCCGTGACGCTCGGCGTCACCCTTGCACCCGACTCAAGCCTTGCGTCGAAAGCGGAACGCGGAGCATGGGAACGATCGGTGCGCAGGGCCCGTGGGCTAAAGCGAAAGCGTTATAGCGGCAAATGCCGACTCAACAACGCCCGCAACGCCGCCGGTTTCACTGGCTTGGCCAAATAATCCAACCCCGCAGCATGCACCTGGGCCACGGTCTCGGGGCGCCCGTCGGCGCTGATGACCACGCCGGGTACCGGCTCGCCCAGTCGGGTGCGCAGCCAGGCCATCAGTTCGGTCCCGGTTTCGCCATCGTCCAGGTGGTAATCCACCAGTGCCAATTGCGGACGCAGGCCATCGCTGAGCAGGGCCATGCATTCCTCGCGGTTACGCGCGGTCCAGACTTGGCAGCCCCAGCGGGTGAGCAGGCTGTTCATGCCGATCAGGATGCTGTCTTCATTGTCGATGCACAGTACCTGGGCGCCGCTGGGCAGTTTGCCATTGAGTTCGGCGGGCTGGGCCGGCAGCGCGGCTTGCGCGCGGGCCAGGGGGACGCTGACGCTGAACACGCTGCCGCGTCCCGGCCACGAGCGTACGCGTAGCTTGTGTCCCAGCACGCGACATAATCCGTCGGCGATCGCCAGCCCCAGGCCAAGCCCTTTCTCGGCGCGGGTCTGATGGCTGTCGAGGCGTTTGAATTCTTCGAATATCACCTGTTGCTTGTCTTCCGGAATGCCTGGCCCACGGTCCCACACTTCAAGGCACACCTCACCCTGGCGACGGCGCACGCCCAGCAGCACCGGCCCCTTGGCATAGCGGAAAGCGTTGGTGAGGAAATTCTGCAGGATGCGGCGCAAGAGCTTTATGTCGCTGTTGATGCGCAGCGAACTGCGCCTGACGCGAAATTCCAGGCCCTGGTCCCGCGCCAGCGCCTTGAACTCGGCACCCAGGGTGTCGAACAACTCATTGAGCGCGAACGGCTTGGCATCCGGGTTGATCTTGCCGTTTTCCAGGCGGGAAATGTCCAGCAAATCGCTGATCAGGTCTTCGGCCGATCGCAGCGAGCTGTCCAGGTGCTGGACCAGTTTTTGCGCCTCGGTGGACAAACCGTCGTCCTGGTGAGTCAGGGCGGCGGAAAACAGGCGCGCGGCGTTCAACGGTTGCATGAGGTCATGGCTGACCGCCGCCAGGAATCGGGTCTTCGACTGGTTCGCGGCCTCGGCGGTGCCCTTGGCTTCGGTCAGGGCTACGTTGAGTTGCGACAGCTCGTGCGTGCGCTCCGCGACACGTTGTTCCAGGCCCTCATTGGCCTCGGTCAACGCCTGCTCGGCTTCGCGGAACGCCGTGATGTCGGTGAAACTCATGACGAAGCCGCCGCCGGGCATCGGGTTGCCGATCAGTTCGATCACCCGGCCATTGGGGAACAGCCGTTCGGACGTGTGCGCCCGACCTTGGCGCATCCAGTGCAGGCGACGCGCGACGTGCACTTCCGCTTCACCGGGGCCACACAAGCCGCGCTCGGCGTTGTAGCGGATGATGTCGGCAATCGGCCGGCCGACGCTGATCAGGCCATCCGGGTAGTTGAACAGCTCCAGGTAGCGGCGGTTCCAGGCCACCAGCTTCAGCGACTGGTCGACCACGCTGATGCCCTGGGTGATGTTCTCGATCGCGCCTTGCAGCAGCGCGCGGTTGAATTGCAGGACTTCGGAAGCCTCGTCGGCGATGCGCACGACGTCTTCGAGTTGCATTTCACGGCCTTCAATGGCGGCTTTTACCACCGCACGCGTCGATGAAGCGCCCAGCACACCCGCGAGCAATCGTTCGGTGTGGGCGATCCACTCACCATCGGCGTTCTGGTTCGGATTGAAGCCCTTGCCCTGGCGGTAGGCAAAACGAATGAAGCTCTGCCGCGCGCGTTCTTCACCGACGAAGCGCGCGGCCAGTTGCAGCAGATCGTCGATCTGTACCGCGAGCATCGAGCGGGCGCTGGGTCGGGCACTGATTTCCTGGCCGATGAAGCGCCCGGCCTGCCAGTGCTCCGACACGCGGGTGCGCGACAACACCGAGACCCAGGCGAACAGCGTGAAGTTGCCCGCCAGCGACAGCACCACGCCTTGGGTCAGCGGGGTGATTGGCAGATTCAATGGATTGCTGTGCAGCCAGGCCAGACCCGGAAAACTGTTCAGGGATAAACCCAGGCTATGGGCGGCAATCGGCAGGACCAGTGTGTAGAACCATAGGAATGTACCGGCGGCGAGTCCGGCAAATACGCCGCGGCGGTTGGCCTGTTTCCAGTACAGCGCGCCGAGCATCGCCGGTGCCAGTTGCGTCACGGCGGCGAAGGCGATCTGGCCGATGGTCGCCAGGCTGGCGGTCGATCCCAGCAGGCGATAACTGACGTAGGCCAGCAGCAGGATGACCACGATGGTCACGCGGCGCACCGACAGCATCCACTGGCGAAACACCTCGAACGGGCGCTCGGCATTGTTGCGGCGCAGCAGCCAGGGCAGCAGCATGTCGTTGGAGACCATGGTCGACAGCGCCACGCTGGCCACGATCACCATGCCCGTGGCCGCCGATGCGCCGCCGATAAAGGCCAGCAACGCCAGGGCAGGATGAGCCTGGGCCAGGGGCAGGCTGATGACAAAGGAGTCCGGTAGCACGGAGCTGGGCAGCAGCATCTGGCCCGCCAGCGCGATCGGCACGACAAACAGGGCCGCCAGGGCGAGGTAAGCCGGGAACACCCATTTGGCCAGGCGCAGATCCTGCGGGTCGATGTTCTCGACCACGGTCACGTGAAACTGCCGCGGCAGGCAGATGATCGCCATCATCGCCACGCCGGTCTGCACCACCATCGATGGCCAGTTGATGGTCTCCTTCCAGTATTCCTCCAGGCGCGGGGCGAGCATGGCCTGGTCGAACAGGTCATCGAAACCGTCGTAGAGGCCGAAAGTCACGTAGGCGCCCACCGCCAGGAAAGCGAACAACTTGACCAGCGACTCGAACGCAATCGCCAACACCATGCCGCGGTGGTGTTCCGTGGCGTCGAGGTTGCGCGTGCCGAAGACAATGGTGAACAGCGCCAGTACGAGGGACACCACCAGCGCAGTGTCTTGCGCGCGAACCCCCATGGCATCGGCGCCGGCACCGATCAGCAGGTTCACGCCGAGCACGATGCCCTTGAGCTGCAGTGCGATGTAGGGCAGCACGCCGACCAGGCAGATCAGCGCCACCACCACCGCCAGGGACTGCGATTTGCCGTAGCGGGCGGCAATGAAGTCGGCAATCGAGGTGATGTTCTCCTGCTTGCTGATCATCACCATTTTTTGCAGGACCCACGGCGCACCGAGCAACAACAGGATCGGCCCGAGGTAGATCGGCAGGAAGGACCAGAGTTGTTCGGCCGCCTGGCCCACCGCACCGAAGAAGGTCCAGCTGGTGCAGTAGACCGCCAGCGACAGGCTGTACACCCAGGCTCGCATCCGCGGCGGCAAGGGCGCGCTGCGGCGGTCGCCGTAGAAGGCGATGGCGAACATGATGGCCATATAGGCCAGGGCGACGACGGCAATCAGCCCGCTGGACAGCGACATGGGAACTCCAGGCAACCAAAGACACCCGGACCTCCCGCCCGGACAGACAGTCTCGCACGATGGCCGGGGTTAGTCAGTGTCGACCAAGGTCGTGGCGTGGCGGGGTGTCGCAGGGTTGTGCGCTGTCAGATCTTTGGTGTCTGTGCGGTCCTCATTCGCGAGCAAGCCCGCTCCCACATTTAATCCGTGTACGACGCAGATCCAATGTGGGAGCGGGCTTGCTAGCGAAGGCGGCCTCACTGCCCCAACGCAATCTCGATCAACCGATGCAACTCCTCACTCTCCAGCGGCGCCTCGGAGAACAGGATACGAAACACAATGGGTGCCGCCACCATATTGATCAGCCGGTCGACGCCAGGCTTGGGTTGATCCGGATAGCGATCCAGAATCACCTGCAATTGCCCGCCAATGATCGTCGCGCAATAGCTCGGTTTGAGGCTCGATTGCACGTCGCGCAGCATGTTGCGCCCCGGCGCGGAGCTCATTTCATCCAGATACTGATCCGCCCAGGCTCGCACATCACCCAGCAGGCTGCCGGTATTGGCCGACTCGGTTTCCGGTCGCATGCGGGCCAGGGCGACGTCCGCCAGCAGCGCCGACAGGTCCCCCCAGCGCCGATAAATGGTCGAAGGCGTGACCCCCGCGCGCGCGGCAATTTGCGGCACGGTGACGCTGGCGCGGTCTTGCTCTTCAAGCAGTTCGCGCACGGCGGTGTGGATCGATTCCTGAACCCGGGCGCTGCGGCCGCCGGGGCGTAGAGTGGGCGCTGTCATTGCAAATGTCCTGTTTTACGGGGCTCTGTAGGGCCATGCCGGACCTTAACACAAAGAATTTGCTTTAAGCGCCAGCCGGTAGCACACTCCGCAAAAGCAAAAAATTAGCTTTTGCGGAGCGTGTCCATGCCCAATTCCCATCCGAACCGTGCCAGCCTGTGGTTCCTGGCTATCACCTTGCTCAGTTTCCTGGCGGCTTCCACGGCGCCGACGCCGTTGTATCACTTGTATCAGGAGCAGCTGCAGTTTTCCGCTGCCATGCTCACCCTGATTTTCGGCGTGTATGCCCTCAGCCTGTTGGCTGCGTTGCTGACGGTGGGTTCGCTCTCGGACTACCTGGGGCGCAAGCCAGTGATTTTCACTGCTGTCGTGCTCAATGGCGTGGCGATGCTGCTGTTTATCTACGCCGATAGCGTTGCCTGGCTGATCGGTGCCCGGGTGCTGCAAGGTTTTGCCACCGGCATGGCGACCGCCGTGCTCAGTGCCACCTTGCTGGATGTCGATCGCCAGCAAGGGCCGCTGATCAATAGCGTTGCGCCCTTGCTCGGCATGGCCATGGGCGGCATGGGCTGTGGCCTGCTGGCGGAGTTCGCCCCCGCGCCCCTGCAATTGACTTACTGGCTGCTGCTCGCCCTGTTTGCGCTGCAGGCGGTGTATGTCTGGCGTTTGCCGGAAAGCGTATCGCCACAGGCCGGGGCCTGGGCATCGTTGCGCCCGACCCTGCATGTGCCCGTACAAGCACGCTCGACCCTGTGGCGGGTATTGCCGCTCAATGTGGCGACTTGGGCGCTTGGCGGTTTTTACGCATCATTGGCGCCGTCGCTGGTGCGTACGGCCACCGGTTCGACCTCGAACCTGATTGGCGGAGCAACCGTCGCGGCCTTGACGTTGACCGGTGCCTCGATGATTTTCACCCTGCGCAACCAACCCGCGGGCAAGGCGCTGCAGCTGGGCACAAGTTTGCTGCCAGCGGGTATCGTGCTGATCCTGTTGGGCGTGCACAGCGCGAGTCTGCCACTGTTTTTCCTTGGCACCCTGGTGGCCGGCTGTGGCTTCGGCGCCGGTTTCCTGGGTGCTGTACGCAGTCTGGTGCCCTTGGCCTTGCCCCATGAGCGGGCGGGATTGATGTCGGCGTATTACGTGCTCAGTTACCTGGCGTTCTGCCTGCCGTCGTTCCTGGCCGGAAACCTGACGCATACGTTCGGCCTGGTGGCGACTGCCGATGGCTATGGGGCGGGGCTAATTATTCTCGCTGTCGGCGCCTTGCTGATGTTGTGGCGGCAGCGCACAGCCCGGGCGTGTGTTGCGGGCGAATGATTTTATATCTGCAAAATAGATAACAGTTAGAGATATTACCCGTTATATAGATATTCTATCTGGATCTAAGATGGACTCCACCTCACGAGAGGACAGGAGTTCGCCATGACATGCCCCAATACCCTCAATCCCGGAATCAAACCGTTCAGCCATTTGCAGCACCCGCGCGAAGTCATCCGCCAGTTCACCCCTAACTGGTTCGCCGCCACCATGGGCACCGGGGTGCTGGCCTTGGCGTTGATGCAATTGCCCGTTGCCAGTCCAGTGCTGCACGCCATTGCCGAAACCCTTTGGTTGTTCAACATCTTTCTATTCCTGTTGTTCACGGTGCTGTACGCGGCACGCTGGGTGCTGTTTTTCGATGAGGCGCGGCGGATTTTCGGCCACTCCACGGTGTCGATGTTTTTCGGCACGATCCCCATGGGCCTGGCGACCATCATCAATGGCTTTGTAGTCTTCGGCTTGCCGCGCTGGGGCGAGGGTGTGATTCACCTGGCAGAGGCCTTGTGGTGGCTGGACGTGGCGATGTCCGTGGCGTGCGGGGTGCTGATTCCCTTCCTGATGTTCACTCGCCAGGAGCACAGCATCGATCAGATGACCGCTGTATGGCTGCTGCCGGTCGTGGCAGCGGAAGTCGCGGCCGCCAGCGGTGGCTTGCTGGCGCCACACCTGGCCGATGCGCATGGGCAACTGGTGATGCTGGTGACCAGCTACGTGCTCTGGGCATTTTCCCTGCCGGTGGCGTTCAGCATCCTGACGATTTTGCTGCTGCGCATGGCGCTGCATAAACTGCCCCACGAAAACATGGCGGCTTCGAGCTGGCTGGCGCTCGGGCCGATCGGTACCGGTGCAGTGGGCATGTTGCTGTTGGGCGCCGATGCGCCGGCAATTTTTGCCGCCAACGGTTTATCGGGTGTCGGTGAAATTGCCGCGGGGCTGGGCCTGGTCGCCGGGGTCACCCTGTGGGGATTTGGCCTGTGGTGGATGCTGATGGCGGTGCTGATTACCTTGCGTTATCTGCGCGCCGGCATTCCTTTCAATCTCGGCTGGTGGGGTTTCACCTTTCCGTTGGGCGTCTATTCTCTGGCAACGTTGAAACTGGCCAGCACGCTGCACCTGGTGTTTTTCAGTGTCTTTGGTTGTGTGCTGGTGAGCCTGCTGATCGTGATGTGGCTGATCGTCGCCAAGCGTACGGTGCAAGGCGCCTGGCGCGGCGAGTTGTTTGTCTCGCCGTGCATTGCAGGATTAAAGAAATAACCGGCAAAGATTAGGTAATGTGTGGCCTGGATCGACGTGCGACATTCCAATGACGGTATCCACGCCATTCGTTACCCACTCACAAGCTTCAGGGACACATGGAAGATGAGTCACCCTTCACAGTTCACCTTGCTGCGCACCCGGCGTTTCCTGCCGTTCTTCGTGACCCAGTCCCTCGGGGCGTTCAACGACAACATCTTCAAGCAGTCGTTGATCCTCGCCATCTTGTACAAGCTGTCGATCGAAGGCGACCGTTCGATCTGGGTCAACCTGTGTGCGCTGCTGTTCATCCTGCCGTTTTTCCTGTTTTCGGCGCTGGCCGGGCAGTTCGGCGAGAAGTTCGCCAAGGATGCGCTGATCCGCCTGATCAAGCTGGGGGAAATCGTCATCATGGCGGTGGGGGCGGTGGGCTTCCTGTTCGATCACCTGTCGTTGATGTTGCTGGCCCTGTTCGCCATGGGCACCCACTCGGCGCTGTTCGGGCCGGTGAAGTACTCGATCCTGCCCCAGGCCCTGCATGAAGACGAACTGGTGGGTGGCAACGGCCTGGTGGAAATGGGCACCTTCCTGGCCATTCTCGCCGGGACCATCGGCGCCGGCATCATGATGTCGTCCAGTCATTACGCGCCGGTGGTTTCCACCGCGATCATCGCTATCGCCGTGCTCGGCTACCTGGCCAGTCGCGGCATTCCGAGGGCCGCGGCGGCCTCGCCGGAATTGCGCCTGGACTGGAACATCTTCAGTCAGTCCTGGGCCACCCTGAAGCTGGGCCTGGGGCAGATGCCGGCGGTATCGCGTTCGATCGTCGGCAACTCATGGTTCTGGTTTGTCGGGGCGATCTACCTGACGCAGATCCCGGCCTATGCCAAGGAATGGATGCACGGTGACGAAACCGTCGTGACCTTGATCCTGACGGTGTTCTCGGTCGGCATTGCCGTGGGCTCGATGCTTTGCGAAAAACTCTCCGGGCGCAAAATCGAAATCGGCCTGGTGCCGTTCGGCTCATTCGGGTTGACGGTGTTTGGCTTGTTGCTGTGGTGGCATTCCGGCGGGATTCCCGACAGCGCCGTGGGTCATGGCTGGCTCGAGATCCTTGGTTTCGGCCACGCCTGGCTTGTATTGCTCGACATCCTCGGCCTGGGCGTGTTCGGCGGTTTCTACATCGTGCCGCTGTATGCCTTGATCCAGTCGCGCACCGCCGAGAACGAACGGGCCCGGGTGATCGCCGCCAACAATATTCTCAACGCGCTGTTCATGGTGGTGTCGGCGATCGTCTCGATCATCCTGCTGAGCCTGGTCAAGCTGTCGATACCGCAGTTGTTCCTGGTGGTGTCGTTGCTCAACATCGGCGTCAACGCCTACATCTTCAGGATCGTTCCCGAGTTCACCATGCGTTTCATGATCTGGCTGCTCAGCCATTCGATGTACCGCGTAGAGCATCGCAACCTCGACATGATTCCCGATGAGGGGGCGGCGTTGCTGGTGTGCAATCATGTGTCGTTCGTCGATGCCTTGCTGATTGGCGGTGCGGTGCGTCGACCGATCCGCTTCGTGATGTACTACAAGATCTATAACTTGCCGGTGCTCAATTTCATCTTTCGCACCGCGGGGACGATTCCGATCGCGGGTCGTCATGAAGACATCCAGATCTACGAAAAAGCCTTCACGCGCATCGCGAAATACCTGAAGGACGGAGAGTTGGTGTGCATCTTTCCCGAGGGCAAATTGACCACCGATGGCGAGATCAACGAGTTCAAGGGTGGGCTCACGCGCATTCTCGAAGAAACTCCGGTGCCGGTCATTCCCTTGGCGTTGCAGGGGTTGTGGGGCAGTTTCTTCAGCCGCGATCCGGGCAAGGGGCTGTTTCGCCGGTTTTGGTCGCGGGTGACGCTGGTGGCAGGGCCGATGGTGGCTGTTGAGGCGGCGCAGCCGGCCCGGTTGCAGGCAATGGTGGGTGAGTTGCGGGGTGCGGTGCGGTAGGTCCGAGAGAAAATCCTGAGGGAGGTGGCTTGTCGAGTCGTCGCGTCGCAACGATGGCGGCATTAAAGCCGACCAGTCGTTCGCAGCTGTACCCGATCTACTGTAGGAGTGAGCCTGCTCGCGATAGCGGCCTGACAGCGTACATATCCATTCCTGCGGTAACGGCCACCTAGGGTTTCGCCCTTACGGCGAGTCACTTGGAAAAGCCCCAAGTAACCAAGGGCTCTTGCCCCTGGCGTTCGGTGCCTCGCTGTGGCTCGGCATACCCTCGCTCCGGTCCTGCTCCGTGGGTCGCCGCGATGGGCCATCCCTGGCCCAGCGCGGCTAANNNCCCACTGCGCAGAACCTCCACTCGGCCTCTCGATGGGGCAAGAAAATCAAAAGCCAAAGCAGATCAAAAGCGCGCGAGGCGGCCTGACAGCCGACCTGATTTCGCGGATGTACTCATTCCCCTGTAGGAGCGAGCCTGCTCGCGATGGACTTCCAGAC
>CXWK01000847.1_pt2 | contig 29905 bp, 36 predicted proteins | sample 590851 | NCBI WGS metagenome assembly CXWK01 (sample SAMEA3498364, study PRJEB10139) | wastewater metagenome | biome: wastewater treatment plant; material: activated sludge | place: Denmark | collected 2014-08-01
GCCTTGGTGCGAACCGCGCCGACGTCGCTGCCTGCTTGTGGCTCGGTCAGGTTCATGGTCGCTGCCCACTCACCGGTGATGAGCTTGGGCAGGTAGGTGTTGCGCTGTTCCTCATCGGCGTGTTCGATCAGGGCCTCGATCGCGCCGGTCGTGAGCCCGAAGACCATCGAAAAGCTCATGTTGGCCGAGCCGATCAGCTCAGACAGGGCCGTTTCGACCAGGAACGGGAAGTTGCCGCCGCCGTACTCAGCCGGAAACCCCATGGTGTTCCAACCGGCTTCGGTGGTCATCTTGTAGGCCTCACGCCAACCGTCGGGGAGGGTGACCTGGTAGTCCTCCCAGCGGGCCCCTTCGACGTCGCCAAGCTTGTTGAGGGGCGCAATCACCTCGGCCATGAACTTGCCGCCCTCGTCGAGCAGCGCCTGCACGGTGGCCGGATCAGCGGCTTCGTATCCCTCCAGCTTTGAGACACCCTCGAGGTCACACATGTGGTTGAGGAGGAAGTCGAGATCGGTAAGAGGTGGACGGTACTCAGACATCGTGGACTCCGTGACAGTGGTTCTGTATTGCCGACCCGTCGGCGCGCTATTCCTTCCCGAACTCGGGGGAGCATCCGGCGACTACCGCACCCAGCAGCGGGCCGGGGCCCTCACTGCGCAGGTCAGCCGTGCAACCCTCCCGTACAGGGTACGCGCTTCCGGCGGGGTTACCCCCGAGTAACAACCATGTTAGGTGTGTCCGTAACGCCGACGTCGAGACGAAGCCAAAGTTCTCACAATCTGTGAGCCCTCGTTTCGGTCCGAGCGGCGCCGGGCTCTCGTCCCAGAGTCGTCACCGGTGGCCTATGTGCAACATCGGCACCACCAGCAAACTAAATAAGTTCTTCTTGCAAACTTTTCAGTTCGGCGCTGAGCTTTGCGACCGTTTCTTCGAGCAGCGCAACCCGCTCGACCAGCTCGTCATACGGCGACTGACGTGGAGCGTCGTTGCTTGAGGCGGCGGCGGTCGAGCTTGGTGTTTGGCTTGTCGACCAGCCTGCGTCGTCCGCCGGTGAGGCGGCCAGCGCGTTGGTGTCTGCCTCTTCGCCGAGGAGTTGGCGGTAGCGAATCTCGCGACGTCCGGGCTGACGTTCCAGCGGTGTGACCAGCGGCGGCGAAAACTCGACGAGTGAATCGAGCACCGCGTCGACGGCTTCCAGCGACGAGAACGCGTGGAGTCGTTCTGTGCGCTGTTTGATCTCGCCCGGGGTTTGGGCGCCGCGAAGCATCAAGACCGCCAACACCGAGATCTGCGCGTCGTCCACGCCGAGTGCCTCGTCGAGGACCTGTCGATACTTGGTGACTCGGTGTCCAGCGCCGCCGATAAGTCGCACCAGACCGCTTGATTGAAGCGACTTCAAGGTGTCTTGGACGATGGACTCTGAGTAGTCGACGACCGGCTCGCGGTTAGACGCCTGATTGCAGGCGGTGCGGACCGAGTTGAGAGTCAACGGGTAGGCGTTTGGCGTGGTGCGCTGCTTCTCGATCAAACATCCGAGAACGCGAAGTTGAGGTGCTGAGAGTTCCACGTGTGGCAGCGTACCGCCCGTGTTGTTGAGGGTGAACCAAATTCTGGTGTCCGGTTCTTCGATACCTGAGTTCTGGTGGGGTGCTTATCGATCGGAGGGCAACTGCTCCATAACTGTTGCGGCGCGGGCGCTGGTGGCGTGGGGGGCCACGGTCGCGATTCTCGCGATGACCCGCACGAGCACAACGGTCGGATCGTCGGCCGCGTTCGGCCAGTGGAGCCCGGCGGCGTCGGCCAACTCAGCAACCGCGGCTGCGAGGTCGGTCTGGGTCGGGGACAGCCGGCTCAGTTCGCAGCGCGAGAGGGCGTCGACAAGTTCGACGGCGGTGGCGACAACTCGATCATCCGTTGCGATCCAATCGGCCAGCATTGGCTCTAGATCGGTGTCGATTCCACGGGTAAGGTCGTCGGAATGGACCAAGGTTGACGGGGTGCGGGTTTTGAGGTCGGTGGTCATGTGGTCCAGTATGAGCCAATCTCGCCGCCAAAAGTAGAGCCAAGGTGATCCAATTGGATGAAGATCGCAACGCCACCCGGCCCAATTCGGCGACATTGGACCCCGAACGGCTGGCCGGTCAGCTCGCAGAATGGTCCGCTCAGCCGGGGGCGTTGTACGCCAAGCTCGCAGACGCGCTGGCCAGTCTCATCACCACGGGTGTGTTGCGTGGCGGTGAACGGCTGCCGCCTGAGAGATCCTTGGCCGCCACCCTGAATGTGTCGAGGGGGACGGTCGTCGGTGCCTACGACCGGCTGCGGGAGCTCGGTCTGGTCGATCGGGTGCAGGGGCGTGGGACCACGATCACCGTCAATCACCAGGAACTCGGTGGTCATATGGAACGACCAACCGCCGAGGCGTTATTTCAGCCTGGTTCGACGATTGATCTGCTCATCGCCGTCCCGGACATCTTGCCGCGGGCCGTGTCGATCGCCCGGGGAGTCGATGTCTGGTCCAACGCTGAGGCGTTGGGCAGCAGCGAGCCGACCGGTATCTATGCGTTGCGGGCGGCAATCGCCGAGCTGATGACCGCGGATGGGCTGCCCTCGACCCCCGATCAGATTGTGGTGACCGCTGGCGCTCAGCAGGCGATTTCTATCGCCGCGTCGCTGCTGGTTGGGGTGGGCGACGTGGTCCTGTGCGAGGAGTTCACGTGGCCTGCGCTAGTCGATGCCATCCGCCGCGTCGGCGGGAAGGTGGTGGGCCTTCCGATGGATGACCACGGCATCATCATCGACGAGCTGGAGGGCGCGATCCAGCGGTTCAGGCCCAGCTTCATCGGGCTGAACCCGCACAACCACAACCCAACGTCGACGTGTCTGTCACCGTCGCGGCGGCAAGCGGTGATGCGTCTTGCCGCCGAGTACCGAGTTCCGGTGGTGGAAGATCGGGTCTGGAGCCGGCTCAACTTTGCTGGGGCGACGCCACCTCCGCCACTGGCGGCGCTTGATCCGGGCGGCTCTCATCTGGTGATCGATTCGATCAGCAAGGTCGCCTGGCCTGGGTTTCGTGTGGGCTGGATCCGGGCCAACCTTGAAGTGGTGAACGATCTGCGGACGACACGGATGCTGTTCGACCTGTTCTCGCCGCCCGCCACCCAGCTTCACGCGACGGGTGTGCTCGCCGACCTTGACGACGTCGTTGCCGACCGGGTCGCACAACTGCGGGAGCGACACCAGGTCGCCGTCAACGCGGTCGCGGAACACGCGCCAACCTGGAAGGTGGGGCGGGCGCGCGGCGGTCTGGTGCTGTGGATCGAGCTGCCGGAAATCGGCTCGCCGGACAACCCGTACTCACAGAACCGGGCATCGCGCTTCGCCCAATTCGCACGGCGTTTCGGGGTGTCGGTCGGCTCCAGCCGAGAGTTCAGCGTTGGCCCCTCTACCGATACCCACATCCGCATCCCGTACACGACGACGCCGGACCGTCTACAAGAGGGTATCGCCAGACTCGGCGAAGCCTGGACCCTCTTCGTCGACGCCAACCAACTAGACGCCTCCGACGACCGCCCTTTGCATTCCACCGTGGGATGAGGCCTCCGGAGTTCGAGGGGATCCGCGGGTCCCCTCGCCGGTTGGCCGTCGTGTGTGCTTTGTCGCCGCGCCTTCCTTGACTGCGTTGCGGCGAGCTTTGCCAGATTCCGTCGGAGGCCTGAAGGGCATTCGTTGGGCAGCGCTGCGCTGCTGCCGAGGGCTAGACCTGTTCGATCTGGAGGGTTGTTGCTGCAGCTTCAGCGAGGTGGTGTCCAGCACGATCTCGGCAGTCATCGGCGAATGCGCTGGGCTGCGGCCGTCAACTCGTCGTCGGGGAACGCGCCGTGCTCGTCTTCCCCGTCGTCGATGACGTTTCGCAGTTTCCGGGATGCCAGCCGCTGTCTGGCCGCGTCGCCAAACCATGCCGAGACATTGAGAGAGCGACTTCGCTACCGCGTTGACGAACGGCAGACCTGAGGAGATCGAGGGAGAGACCGACTTCACCGTACGTCGACGGTTCGCAGCGATCACGGCCGCATGGCCCCACATGGCGACGACCCCAGGTCTGGACGGTTCCTGGCTCGCTGGCGTCGTCGAAAAACTTCGGGGTTGGCATCTGAGCATCAGCACCACCGCCGGCTATCGCCGCTGAGACGATCTGCGGGCGAAGGAACGGCAACCCGTCAGAGTTACCGGGAAGTCCCGTTCTCCCGGGTTTGTTGCCCTCATAACTGCGCTCATGCAAAGATCTACCGCACTCCATATGGGCGTTTCTGTGAACCCCGCACCTCACCTGAAACGGCGCTTCCGCCAATGAGTCTTGTGCACAAGGTGTGGGAAAGCCTGTCCCGGGGACCGAAGGCAAATCAACCGGCTGGCATGTTTTCGTCAGGAAAGATGAATCCAATTTCTACCCCGTACGGCAGCCCAGAACAGGTGCTCCTTCAAGCAGGGTGGAGTCTATTTGCGACGGGATCGGCTGGTTACGCGTGCGCCGCTCTCTTCGGCATGACTACCGCCTGGGTCAGCATTGCGTCCAGCCCGTGGGTAGTTCTTAGGGGAGGAATTGCGCTGCAGGGAGGAATTAAGGCTTGGCAGTCCCTCTGCGGACTGAATACGACCCTAGATTCTCAATAGCAATGAGTGCAGCTGCTTGGCCTATCCTGGTAATTGCCGCTCTGGGGTGCTGCGTCCTAACCTGGTTGGCAGCGAAGACGCTTGCTTCACTCGAACCCATCCGGGTGTGGCCTATTTTACTTCTTTCACTACCGGCAATGGCCGTATCTTGGGTGGTAATAGCGGTCTTGGCTTACTCGGTAGATGCTACAACTGCTCAGTTTGGCGTGTCCTTGGCGGTCGTTGTTTATGGTCAAGGATACGTGATCGCTCGAACAGGCAGGAAGGCCGCAGACAGGAAGTTCAAAGGGCTCAGAGAATAAACCAAATGGCTGGCACCAGCCGCCTTAATCGCTGCTGTTCTTGCTTCAGTGTTCTAGTCAGGACTCCTCATCGAGCACGTGCGATGGTCGAATACAAGGTTCAGCAAACGGTCGGCAATCGATGCAGTCGCTACAACAATCGGCAGCGATCTGACCGAGGGCATTATGCGTTGCGGGCGCCGAATTGTGGCTCTCGATTACGGCCCTCGTCCGCCACCGCCCCGTTTTTGCCGAGCCCACCTGTGGGTCATAACGAAATAAAGCTTCTATTTGTGGATTCACAATCCATCTTTGAGGACGTTATCCAAAATTTCGTTTGCCCGCGGTCCAATTGCGGGCTCCGAAGGTGGATATTTGAGCGTGTTGATTACGGATAGATCGCGGTCTCGCCCCTCCGAAAACCCCGAAAGAACCTGTGACGGTGGCTTTGCAATAGAAGAGTTGAAAGGCTCTGCAGCGACTGTTTGTGTGGTCATTCGCGACCTGACGCTCCAAGGCAGCGCGTGGGTTGTGGGTAAGAGTGGTGCTCGACTGACCGGTCGCATTACCTCGAAGTTCATCCCGGGGTTCGGATGAGCGAGTTGTGGCGCTGGTGTGTGGGCGATCCTCTTGTCGTCGCGGGTTGACCACAGAGAGGCGAGCCGTCAAATGTCGTTGCCTGAAGCGGTGTTGCGAATAGTCCAGGTTTCGGGGAGCGATCATCGTAGGGCGCTTCGCCGTGTAGCGATTCGTGGGTTGGCGTCGTGCGAGAAGCCGAGCACGTTCTTGGCCTCTGTGGTCAATCAGGTCGAGTGCACGTTCACTCGGGTTGAACTCGAGAGCCGCGAGCTCCGGAGGAGAAAGGATTGTCTTTCTGAGGAGCTTCGAGTGATGGCCGAAGTCAAGCGTCCTTGGGGCGCCGTCGGTGCTTGGTTGCTGCGTATTCTTTGACCGCGTTGCGTGAGCTTCGCCAGATGCCATCCGTGCCTTGAACGGCATCTAATCGACCTCGTTGGGCGGCCTGTCGGAGTGCGGGTACCGAAAAGTCATCGTCAGCTAGCGCAGTCAGTGGTACAAGCCGAGCAGGTCCTGCAACGTTGGGCACCACGAAGCGGTTCAAGTTGTCGAGCATTGCCCGAGCGATGATCTCGCCGAGCGCCCCGTGATCGCCTTTGTCGGAACGCTGCAATGCGTGCAGGTAGGCATCACGCTGTTTTTTGAAGATGACGACCGGTGGGTAGCCAAGGCGTACCAACATCAGGTTCAGCGTGAGGCGACCCACCCGTCCGTTTCCGTCGAGGAATGGATGGATGCACTCGAACCGATGATGCAGTCGCGCCAATGCTTCGGGGAGGGGAGCGCCGAGTTGAGCGCCCGAAGCTACCGTTTCGCCGAGTTGAACAACTTCGGCAACCCAGTTGTCGAGCCTGGCTGGCACCTCTGGCCACGACGGCGGAACCATGCCGCCGTCGAACTCAGCGATGTCGTGCTTTCGGAAGCTTCCGGGAGACTCAGAGTCAGTCGCATGTGGATGGGGCGCGACGCTCCAAACCGGTGTCATCGCCACATAGTGGATCCGACGAATCTCGTTCAAGTTGATCAGGCCACGGTTGCTCCAGTCGTCGGGGTCGAGCGCCTGGCCGTACACCCACTGGGCGGCCTCGCTGTAGCCCTCGACCTCCATATATTCCTTGAGCGGTTTCGCTCCGACGGCGCGGCGCTGGTCCAGAAGCTGGTTGACCTCTCGCAGGACCAGCGTGTTGCCTTCCAATGCCGTTGAATGGTGTGCCTCGAGGTGCCAGATGTCCGACCAGACCGTCTCGGACTCCTTGGGTGATGGTAGGCCGCCGTACCGCTCGTTGAGTTCTTCGAGCGCACCGTCAAGCCTGACATAGACGGTCGCTCTACTGGGACGTCCGCGCGCCATGAAACCCCGCATGATCGGTAGTGAGAAGTTGAGTAGCCGATCTATCGGCTAAATGAACTTATCAAGTTCTCGGGAATGGGGTTGACACCACGGACAATTCGGCCGGCTAGGGACGGACCTGCGGACTTTTGTTCAGGCGGGCGTGCAGAAGGAGCCGCGGCTGGCCTTGGTCTGTTTTCCCGGAGCGAGGTCGCCGTGCTCTTGGCGGCTGGTGAGGACTTGACCGGCTCGCACCACACTGAGTCCCAGAAGGTCGCCCGCTTCGGTTGACGAGACGCGTCCTCGATGGCGGGCCTACTGGAGGATGACCTGGGCTCGTGCTGGCGACGCACTGAGGGCTTCGTTCGGCTTGCCATCTGCGAACGAGCGCGGTCAGAGAGCCGGTCGGCTGGCGCCGCGCCTGAGGGAATGCCGTCGAGCTCTCTGATGACGCCGTGCTCGTTAAGCAGGTTCGCCGCGGCGGCCTCGGACCGCCGCCCTGGTCTCTGCAGGTGGGCGTTAGAGCAGGGGCCGGGCGGGTCTCGACGTTAACTCAGTGGTGTCTGCTCAGGTGATCGATCAAGAGGACGGTGTGCAGTTTCTGCGGGCTGGACGGGGTCGAGCTGGGCGATCAGGCCGATCATCTCACGGTCTGGCTCGTCGCCGAAAGGTGAGACCCTCACCGCTGGCGGCGGTCTCAGAGATTTCGGGTCCGGGGAGTCCCCGGGCCAGCATGTCGCCGCTCATGCGGTCGACTCCGATGCCTTCGCGTTCGGCGAGGCTGAGGGCGGCCATGACCTCGGCCAGGCTTCTGTAGCGGGGCAGCGAGGGGTGGGTGATGATGTTGTCGGGGCGAACATCGCCTGGTAGACCGCCGGGGAGGTCACGGTGAGCGCTTCGCCAACGTGTTCGATGGTGGTGTGCGGGGGGCTCAGCCAATCTCGGTGAGTGACCCCGTTCACCATCGCTTCGCGAGTGGCGCGCTGTGGAATGCCCCGTGTTTGGGCTTGGGTCAGGCCGGTCCCAGAATGCATCACCCGATTCGCTGTGCGGATCGCCAGGACCGCGTCGAAGACCTGTTCGAGAAGAGGGCGGGAGCTGCGAACTCGGTTCGTCGAGTCGGTGCCGGGGGCGCCCCTGCGGATGCAATCGATGCCGAACTCGGGAGTCCCGACGAAGAACAACGATCCCGCGGTGGTGAGTGTCCCGACGGTCTCCGCTCCTACGTTCAGGGGTCGTAGTAGGTCGAGGTCGCTGGCCTCAAGCAAGTCGGCTGCGTGCTGGTCGTTTGCGTCGGGCGCGACCCCAAGGCAAAGGGACGGTTCGGTTTAGTCACGAGGTGTCTCACACGGCTGCTAGAACTTCACCGTGGGCGACAAGATCACAGTTCAGGTAGCCGAAGATCAGTTCGACAAGCTTGCTCGGGTAACGACACCCGTCGCCGGAGTGGAACAGCTGATTTGGAACAGCTTGGATGCGGAAGCCCAGCGGGTCACTGTTTCGTTCGAACAAACGAGCCTTGGAGCCGTGGCGGGTGTTGCCGTTGAGGATGACGGCCACGGAATGACGTTCGACGAAGCGCAACGAGCATTCGGCGATCTTGGCGGCTCCTGGAAGAGGAGTCGGGCGCTGACCAAGAACAATCTCCGTTCACTTCATGGCCGAGACGGAGAAGGGCGGTTCCGAGCTTTCTCCCTCGGCAAGGTAGCGACTTGGTCATCGGTTGCAGCGACGGACGACGGCGTGTCAAAGGTGACAATCGAGGGGTCTACCGAAGACCGGCGATTCGACATCTCATCGGAAAGCGTTCCTCCCTCGACGGCGACCGGGACAACCGTCAGAACGTCGTCGCCTCGCAAGTATGTGCGCAAACTCCTCGCGCCGGACGCTCGGGTGGAACTGGTCACCCGCTTGGCATCCTTCTTGTCCCGGTATCCGGATGTTGTGGTCGAGTACGACGGGGAACGTCTCACGGTGGAGAGCATCCTGCTGAACACCGAAACCATTCCGCTCGACCCCTTGACGGCTGGACAGGAACCGGTGGTTGTCGAGGTGATGCAATGGGACGCCAAAGTCAAGCCATCGATCCTCGTGTGCGGCCGTGGCGGCGTCATCTTCGAAGAAATCACCGATGGTGTGCCGACGGAACCAAACGTGTTCTTCACTGCATATCTACATTGGGATGGCTTTGACGACCATCGAGCCGACCTGCTTCTTGGTGATACGGGGCATCCAGTGCTCCAACCGATCTTCGACAACTGCCGAACCGCCATCGGCCGCTATCTGGCGAAGAGGCGCGACGCCGAACACGTCGCACTGATTCAGAAGTGGCGCGATGACAATGTCTACCCGTACTTCGGAGAGCCGTCGACTCCTCTTCAGATCGCCGAGCGTCGCGTCTTTGACGCGATCGCTGTGAGGGCAGCTGACTCCTTGGCTGGCGGCACCAAATCAACGAAGCTCTCTCTGCGCCTAATGAAGGAGGCCCTTGAGCAAAACCCTGGGGCGCTCCACACGGTGCTGGAAGATGTGCTCAGCCTGACCAATGAGCAAGTTGAAGACTTCGCCACAATACTGAAGCGAACCCCGCTGGCCGCTGTGATCTCAACGACGAGGACAGTGACTGACCGGCTCGAATTCCTCGACCAGTTGCAGTGCATGCTGTTCGATGCAGACAAACGGCCGCACCTGAGAGAACGAGCTCAGTTGCATCGTGTTCTAGCGGAACGCACCTGGGTTTTTGGTGAAGAGTATGCACTGGCCGTCTCGGACAGAAGTCTGACCAAAGTCCTTGAAGCGCACGTCACACTCACAGGCGCAGCGGTTGCAATCGATCGACCTGTCAAAGACTCAGGGGGTCGTGCCCGTGTCGTCGACCTCATGCTTTCCAGGGCGATCAAGGAGGGCAGGCGCCGAAGGCACCTAATTGTCGAACTGAAGCGACCGACGGTCAAGCTCGGTTCCCGCGAAGTGGATCAGGTGATGAACTACGCGGATGCAGTCGCGGCGGACGAGAGATTCGGCATGGACGCGGAGTGGGATTTCATCTTGGTGGGCAACACGATGGACGAGCGCGTCCGAAAAGAGGTAACTCAGAACGGTCGCGAGCGTGGTCTTCGCTCCGATCCACACGACTCCAACTACCGAGTCTGGGTGAAGGAGTGGAACGAGATTCTCGAAGAAAATCGTCAGCGGCTTCACTTCTTCGAGAAGATCCTGCAGTTCACCCCTGATACCGAACAATCATTGACTGAGATGCTCGACAACCTGCTCCCGTCGAACGCAGATTCTTCCGCGTCGGGTAGTTCGCTATCTGCGACGGCTGCTCAACCTGGTCGCTGTCCCCCGAACCGGTTCAGTTGCGATGGCTCCTGAATTCGGGGAATTGAGCTATGAAAGGACACGATGACCGAGAACGACGCCGCCCCTGTCGACGAGGTTTTGCAGTGGACTTCAGTCTTGCATGCGATTCGCGAAGCCGCGACCAGCGAGCGTAATAAGGGTGATCGGTTGAGCGGCTCGTTCAAGCGGCTCTCCGAATCGACCGGACGTACCAAGAGCGATTCAGCGACGTTTGGCTGTGAATGGATTGGCCCGGCCGCGGCACCGAGCGTGACACCGGCATCGATCTGGTTGCACGGAGCGTCAACGGAGGCTTCACCGCGACCAAGTGCAAGTTCTATGCCAGTGATCACACCTTGACCAAGGAGGACATCGACTCCTTCTTCACTGCCTGGGGCAGATCCCCGTTCACTGATTGCATGATTGTGGCTACGAGCGACCGGTGGTCCGCGAACGCGGAGCGGTCGCTGCTGCGCCAACAGATCCCGGTTACGAGCGAGAGAATCGACGACCTCGCTGCGATTACCGTTGCCTGGTCTGCTTTCGACCGGACAAATTCGGCGTGTCTGGCCGCTGAACAACGCCTTCCGCTACGGGAGCATCAGCGAATCGCCGTTGAGAAGGTACGGGCCGGTTTCGGCGCGACCGGGACATGGGGTTTGTCAGCCGTCCGATTGGAGAGCTGCCCTTAGTCGAGGACGCCATGGCCAGTGTGTATGCGGATGTCTGCGCTGCACCTGGATGCCTCGCGGTCCGCTGCCCTGTTCGGCGATCGCGTCGTCCTGGTCGAGGGAGTTAACGAGGGCCTGCTGCTCCGCTCGCTCGTCCACTCTTGGGCCTGGGGCAATGCGGAACGAACCGAGGTCATCGACTCGCTTTCGATTGTCCCGCTCGGATGCAGGGTAGGTGAGTGACCAGTCCAGATGCTGGCCTCACCGGGCTTCGAGCTTGCTGATCGCGTGGCGATCCTGCGAGATTCCGATTCTCGAGATTCACCGCCCGGACCACCAAGATGATCATCTCTTTGTAACGAAGCGACAGTGCGGACATTCGAGAGTCACCCTACGCTGGAGCCCACGGTCGTCGAGGGAAACTGGGAGTTGGTCCGGAAAGCCGTTTCAGCCTGCTGTCTTCAGGGTCCGGAGGAGCTGAGGGCAACGATCATCGACGAACTGTTCGGTTCGGAGAGCGGCCGCCGACGGAAAGGGGAGTTCGCGTACGAACTAGCGGCGCAGGCTATCGCCGCGCAATCCGGCAACCGTTCCTGCTGAGCTTTGCGGCTTTTCGAGTTCGTCTCCGGCCGAGACCACGAGCTACCCGAGTATGACGGGGCTGAGCCTTTCTGGCGAACAGGTTCGCGCCGCAACCTCCCGGGACGCGCGCCTCTTTATCGAGCTCACCCGGGCTCGGGAAAGACTGCGGTCGCCGCAGGACGGTACGGTTTGCAGCGATTCTCGCCAGCCGCTGACAGGACACGAGGCGTGGTCCGAGCGAGTTTCACGCGAGCGGCGACCCAGGAACTACCCACCTGAACTAGACCAAGATGGGGTCCCTCTGCGGTCGGCTGGCCACACTCGATTTCGACAATCGACAACCTGATCTACCGGAGCGCTCGTCACCTTCTCCAGGTGCGTCTCGATCGATGGCCGAATGAGCCCGATGAACTGGACGTCATCGATACGTGGCGGGGGACGAGTGGATACCGATGGCTCGACAACCGGAACGCCTACCAACGTGTCCTGGCGCTTGGCGACGACGGAGTTGTGAGCTTCAGGTCCCAGAGGGTCCGGAAGTCACAGATGGAGATTCGGAAGCAAGCAGGACTTTCAAGCCCAACTCGGCAAGGAGAGGTGCAGCCATGACGAGGTTCGACACCTCCTGCAGCTGGCGTTGGCCCGCCCGGAGCTGCGGCGCGTCGTCGAAGAGTTCCTCCGTGGGCAGACTCAACATCTGCTGTTGGACGAGGTCTTTGACGCGAACCCGCTAGACCTTGACGTGCGTCGAATGGTCTGCTCAGGCCCAGCATGTGGTGTGCGCTCATCGGAGACCCCTGGCAGGGCTATAGGTTTTTGAGGTGCGACGCCCCAGCACGTACCCCACCTGCGCGACGAGTTCGGCTTTGTGTCACTCTCCCTGTCGGCGTCTTTCCGATTTGAGCCCGACAAGATGCAGGCGCTCGCCCAAAGCCTTTGTATGCGGTCCCCGGTGGAGCTGATCGCAGGGTCGGACCCGGAGGTTGTTCTTGCGGCAACCTGGAATCTGCTCTGGGACAGCGCCAACGATGTGCTCCCACTCAGTTCGGGGAGATCCGCAATCGAAGTGACGCAGCGATCGTCTTGCTGCTCGATCACCTGCGTGAGTCAGTGAGAGCGTTCGGCGCTGGAGCAAGGCCTCGAACTCTCGACGCAGCAGGGAACGGAGATGTCTGCGCCGACTGGAGCAGTTGGAGCGCCGCCTCGGCAAACACAACGGGCTGGTGCCCGGCCCTACAGTGCACCAAGCCAAAGGGATGGAATGGCGGCGTGCCGGCGTTCGACTGAGCGATGACGGGCATGGACGACTCGCTCGCGGATTGAATCCTGACGAGGAGCCCGACCGACTGATCTACATGGCACTGACCCGCGCACGCGAGGCGGTCTTCACTATCTGACAACCTCGTCAACATGCGAGGAAGTTTGATGCCGCTGCCCGTGCGGCGGGGTACCAGCTTCACTTGCTGCGTCCCGGCGGGTCGGCCGACGGCTACCAGGATGAGGCCGTGCTTGAAGCGCCGATTCGCCCGCCTCTGGCCTAGGTGCTGCCAACCGCGTATTGACGACGAACGTTTGCGAGAAGCGTTACGCGATCTACGAACACGTGTATTCCAGCCGCGGCAACGGATACACAGCGGTTCCGGTCAACGCTGGTCCCGGTCGACTGCTCCGCGCGAATTGGACACCAAAAGGTTCAAGCCTTGAATTCACCAAAGTTCTGGCACGGCGGGCAGTTTGCGGTAGTCGACAAGTCGTCGCTTCTCCCGACGTTGGCTTCCAAACCATGGAGAAGTGCCACGTGGTCTGAGCGGCTTCTCGCGAAGGTGCACCCTTTGGTCGGGGCCGCGGCCCGTCGAACTCAAGCTTTGGTTTGCGGCTTTGTCGTAAATCGTCGCCGAGACCCCCGCCGGACCCGGAAGCGCGGCGCCGGCTCAGGACGCCCTGCATGCGAAAGGGCCGTGAAACGGAGGCGGTAACGAATGCCGCAGATGAAACTCAACGGTGTGCTCGGAGTCCTTCCGCGAACGAAAACCCTGTCACGGATGTCATCGGGCGGCCCTCACAGGTAGGCGACACGTCTGCGCCCCGCTGGGCTAAAGCTGACGGATCCGCTGCTCAGCGTCCCGCACGATAGCGTCGGATTTTTCAATAGCGTTCCGAAACGCGCGGTCACACTCCGCTGCGCGTTGCCCGTATTTCCAGTTTTCCAGCAACTCGCCAATGAAGATCAACCCGACCAGCAGAAGTATTAGGATCCCGACAAAGAAAAGCAATCCTCCCAAAAGGGTGTTGTGGCTAGCCAAGAACGAACACATGCTGGCTCTCCCTACTGACGCGGGTCAACGCTGAACATCGCAGCCACTTGAGACAAAACGAGCGCCGGAGGCAAATCAGGAAAGCTGTGACGCCGCTGCCACTGTCGAATATCACCAAGCAAAAGCTCAAGTAGCTCCTTCAGTTCATCCATCGTTGGCCCCGGAGAGGCGACCAGGGCTGTGCCGTCCTCTCCGGCGGCACGCGATGCTGCGCCGATTTCAACTTGTGCTGGCCAGCTCACCGTCGGTTGCCTAGTCGCCTGGGCGCGATTTGATGGGTCCAGCGACTGGGCGCGGGTCTCGGCCGGCCGCCCCCGGTAGGCACCTTTCCAGGGTTTCATCGGGTCTGGTACCTGATGCTCCTGGCGAAATCGGCCGCGTTGTCGGCCAAATCGACCGAAGCTCGGTGAACGACACCCATCGCCAGCTCGTATTTCTTTGCGTCACCGGCGTGTCGCTCGGCCGTCGCGTACAACGCCAACAACCGATGAATGTCATTGTTCGCCAACATGGCGATTTGTTCTGCAGCGTGTTGGGCACGCAGAGCGTTCATTTGACCTGTGAGAATCGCCCGCTCTGCTTGTCGAATGGTGGAACCCGCTCGCAGTTGACCCAGGATGGAGGCACTTGTGGTCGTGATTTCCCTGAGTACGGTGGATAGTCCAGTGCTAAGTGCGATTTCTGTACCAGGCATAAGTCACTCCTTTAGCTTGTAGCGATACGCAACAACGACCGCCGACAATCTCGTCCTTGCGCAACAAAAACTACCGATCGCCTCAAATCCGGAATCTGCTCAGGTCCAGATTTTTTGAACAAACGTTCAAATCTTGGGAAAGGTGCCTCAACAAAGGACCGTGGCAGTCGGGATCCATCCTGCGAGACCACCGGCGAGCGAGATCGGTGACGGTTCTCTTCTGCCTGGGTTCGGACGCGTGTCAAGGGAGACGCGTGGAAAATAGCGACGGGCGCCGGGTGTGGCGCTCTGCGCTGGGTCCCGGGGTGGTGCGGGCGAGGAACTGGCTGGGGCGCTCGGTGAAGAAGCGCTGCTTGATCTGAACCACATCGACTGGGAGTAGCTGGCATTTGACTTCGCCGCTACCCCACGCGCCGCCGCGAAGCAGCTCAACGAGAACTCGAACGCAACATCGACGAGGCGGTGCGGAAGAACCCAACGGTGATCGAACTAGCGGACCGGCTCAGGCGACTAATCGCTGAGTACACCGCTGGAACCCTGAACGCAGAGGAGTGCCTACGACGCCTCGCTCAACTGCGCGGCGCGCTTGACGACCACCAGCGCAGAGTTGTCGAAGAGGGACTGACCGAAGCCGAACTGGCGATATTTGACCTTTTGACTAAACCCGCTCCCGATCTGACCGAGGCCGAACTGGGCACGGTCCGTACAGCGGCGCAGCGATTGCTCGCCCACATTGAAGAGACGCTCGTCCTCGATTGGAAGAAGAAAGAAACAAGCAGATCGGCCATGTAGGTGACGATCCGACGGGTGCTCGACGAGCAGCTGCCAGATGCGTACGGCCGGGACATCTTCGACGAGAAGCGCAGGCCATCTACGAACACATCTACGCGAGCTACGGTAACGACGGTGACAGTGTGTACGACGAGGTCGCAGCGCCAGTTCCCTCCGCCGCCGCAACACTGCCGACGACGGTGGATGAAGTCACCTACGCCACCCTCGCTCAGGCCAACCCCGAGCAGTTCGCCCGCCTGATGGAGACGCTGTTCGGTGCTGGCGCGACCTGGGCGCTGCCGGTCGAACGATTGATCGCAGGTGAAGAAAGCGAGCTGGTCGAGTTCAAGACCAGCGCCCGCTGGGACACCGACGGCCGGGTGACCCGCAAGGCGCCCGCCGTGATCACCAACACGATCGCCGGATTTGCCAATGCCAAAGGGGGAACCGTCCTGATCGGCGTGAACGACAACGGCCGGGTCGTCGGGCTTCGCCCCGATTACGAAACATTTGGTGAACGCTTCGCCAAAGGCGGCGGGCGCGGTATCGATAAAGGGCTCAACTGGCTGACCGACGTCATCATCAGCCACCTGGGACGCGACGCCGTTTGCCGCATCCGCGTGCGCGCCCACGTCGTTGCTGGCAAAGAGATCTGCCGCATCGACGTCCCCGCCTTCTCCGTTCCGGCGTGGTCGTCGGCCAATAAAGGCGACCCCGTCCTCTACGAACGCCTCCCCAACTCGACCCGCGCCGTGCCGAAGGATCAGATCGACTCCTTCCTCGCCGACCGCTTCGGCACCTCGACCTCTACCGATTGACCAACCGGCCCGAATCCGCAAGCCTCGTCGCGGGTTGCTGGCGACAGCGTGTCAGTTCCAACCGCGGCACTGCCAACAGCGGTGACGGACCCCGAAGGGAAGGGGGTAGCGGCTGGTGGGAGAAGCGACCCTGGTGATCCGCGGCGTTGATCAGGGCCCCAACGACCATCCGGTTCTCACGCCGCGCAGGAGCGGCAACCTCACCGGCGAAGCGTCTGAATCCCCGGCGGGTCATTCGCCGAGCTGATCGAGGAGTGATTCGAGGTAGGGGAGAGCGCCCTGGTCTTTTGGGCGAACTGCGGCGCGTTTGGAATCGATCACGGCTCTGAGGCTGGCGACCCTGACGATCAGGCCGTCCGCGATCGGGACGTCGATCGCGTCGCGGTCCCATGCCTCGTGATCGGCTCGGGGTCCGGCGGGTTCAAAGGTCCGGTCGATGTCGCCGAAGTCTGTCGTGAGGTTCAGAACGAACGGCATGGCCGCCAGGAATGGCCCGTCGATCGGAGCTGCTGCTGGGCCAGCCTCTGCCCGAAGTTTGGCGTGTAGTCCGCGGAGGGCAGCGCCCAGACGGTCGAGGTTTTCGGCGTCCCGACCTGGCACGATGTCAACGCCCGCGGTGGGTAGGGGCGACCCGTGGATCACCCTGGCGAACCCGCCGATGATGACGTACCGAACCTGAGCGGCATTCAAGGCTCGGCAGATGGGTCGGGGGTCGAAGGTCACTGCTTGCGGGCTGTTTCAGCGGCCCAACGGATCTCGGTCCACACCAGGACCTCATCGAGCAAACGCTGGACACGCTCAGCCGGAGAGAGTCGCAGCCGCGCCCGAAGGTCGGCTAGGTCAACGCCGCGTTCGTCTTCCAGAGAAGTGCCACCCGTGACACCCGTTGGATCGGTGGTGGCTGCGTCACTGTCGTCTGGCGGAGAGACCTGCTGAGCATCGGCCATGGCCGGACTCCACCTGGATGGTCACGAGTAGGCCTTGGCGCGCCCGGGAGTGAACTTCGACCCCGTTGACCCGCAGGCCAGTCGTCATGTTCGGTCTACTCCAGCGACGACATTGTGAGCGTTGATCATCGCGGGGAACTGGTTCGTTGGGACGTGCTCTGATTCGAATGTCCGCCCTATCGGCGAATACCCTCCCTGTCTGTGACAACAGGAAAATTCATAAAAAGCCTTTGCGGGTTGGTGTTGTTGATCGTGCCGTTGTTGGCAGCGTGCGGGTCGGGTCGTGAGAAGGCCGACGGGCCAACGGCGACGTTGGCGGGTGCGGCCCCGACGTCGGTGGGTGAGTCGTCCGACGCTTCCGCTGGAGACGGTTCGTCGACCGTGACGTCTGGGCTGGCGGGCTCTAATGGGGTCGGTGTCGATTCGCCGGTGACGACGCCTCCAACGATCGTCTTTGACGATTCTGCGGCTGCTGCGTTCTGGCCGACTCGTCCTGAGGGCATGACCCTTGCTGAGTTTTCGCCGAACACGCTGACTCGCGAAGAACTTGTGCGCTACGAGCCGCTTCCCGACCCCGATCCCGCGGCGTGGGACATCCCTGCCGAAGGCGTGACCGAGGAGTACGCCGCCCGGATCTTCACCTATGTTCGAACGCTGCAGCTCGCCATTTTGAAGGTGGGAGTTGTGATCGGCGTCGATGATTCCCGCGTCCAGGGGGTTGTCCCCGGACCCTACGCCGGGCGCATGCAAGATCAGCTGCGGATCGAACTTCGCGAGGTGCAGGCGGACGCGGACCTGGGAGGTGTCAACTGGAGCGTTCTGGTCGGGGGCCCTGGAGTCGAGGTGGTCGACGATGTGGTGACCGTTGATGGTTATCCGTGCGCCTATTTGCACTTGACGTATCAGACCAGAGGATCGGCCGACGGTGAAGTGCTCAACCTGGATGAGTGGGTTGGGATGGTCCGCGACGCTCCGCCGAACTCCATCAATCCAAGTGGCTGGCGCCTGATCTCGATGAGTCTTGAGGACGATGGAACGGCGCGATGCATCACACAATGAGGTGTCGGTGGAGGCTGTGGTCGGGTGCGTTTCTGGCAGTTCTCCTCATCCTGGCGGTAGCGAGCCCGACCAGCGGGGCCCTGAGTGCGAACGGTGCCACCGGGCCCCTGTATGCCCAACGTCAGACCGACGAACGTGGAGGCGCCATTAGGACAGACTCAATAGTGGCGGGTTCAGGGGACACGGTCATGGCCGAGGTCGTGACCGTTCCTGGCCCAGCTACGGCCACAACGGCGCCGCGCCGATCGGTTGTGACGAATCCGCCGTCGACTCGTCCTCCTGCCGCTCAGGCGCCAGCGACTGGCCTGCCGCGCGCCGCGGCATCGAGTGGTGGCGTGCCAGTGGGCGAGCCGTTTCGGCCTGATTTTTCAGGCGCGGTGAACTCTGAGCAGATGGTGGCTGGGGGTGTCGCGTCGGCAGGGATGACGGAGGGCGGTGTTCGGCATTCTGACGGGCTGGCTGATGGCACGGTCGGTGTGGGTGGTGTCACTGTTGGAGCGTTGGGTCGTGCTGCTGCGTCCCTGGGGAATGGGTTCTGGGCGTCTGGCTTGGGCGCAGGTCAGCTGCCGGTGCGCCCGGTTGAGGGGCCGCCGCCTCCGCCGGTTGAGGTGTCAAACGCGGTGACGGCTTGGAGTTATCAAACTCGGGTTGCGACGCCTCGACCGTTCGTCCAGGCGGGTCGTGCGATTCCTGGTCTGCTCACGTATCTGCAGACAGGTATGGAGTTGACGATGAATCAGACCGTCGAGTCGCCCGCAGGTCCGTTGTTGCTTCATGGGACGGCGACGTTGACGATCGATTGGGGTGACGGAGAAACCGATGTTGGGATTACCAATGCGGGTGGGCCCTATCCCGACGGGCAGGTGACGCATCACTATCCGAACTCTGGTCTCTATGACATTACGGTGACAGCGAACTGGATTATTACCTACAACCTCGCGGGCGCGACGGGGGTTATTCCGCTGCAGACGGTCGGCGTCCTACCCGAGTTTCCCGTGACTGCGCTTCGAGCAGTCGCCCGGCCCGTCAACGAGTAGCCGCAGGACCGAGGGTTTCCCTGTTGCCGATCGGGAACAGATGCATTTGGTGGACCACCAGACGTCTCAGAAAGCGCCTGAGCCGGATCGGGTATGCCGCCCGAGAAAGTCCGTCAAGGGCTTGTGATCTCTAGCAGCTGACACCTTCGGCGGGGCGGTAGGTGGAGGTGAAGTAGTCGACGATCGGCTCGCCGCCGTTGATCGGGGTGCGGGTGCGTTCGGTCCGAACGGTCGTGCAGCGGGCGCGGCTCTTGGTCTGGCCGGTCTGGTCAGACACCATGGACGGTGTGGAGAACAGCCGAACCGTGATCGACGTGTCGGTGTAATTGGTGGTGATCAACACCGGAGTTTCGGTCTGATTGTGGATCTTTAGGTCAACGACCGGATACCAAAGCGTCGCCTCCCGTCCGTACGGGTAGCGCGAGATGTACAACGAATGGCTCTGATACTCGGGGATGTCGAGCCCCCCAAAGAACGCAGCATTAAACAGCGTGGTCGCAAACTGGCTGACCCCGCCACCAACATCAGACTCGTACCGACCTTCCAGAATGACCCCAGCGTCGACGAAGCCCTTCTCGGTCGTACGTCGCCCCACGTAGTCGTTGACGGAGAACGTATCGCCAGGTTCGATGATGGCGCCGTTGACGATGTCCGCGATTCGGTGGATGTTCACGACCCGGGACGCCCCGCCAGGATGGTTCGTCGTGAACTCTCCGACGACCCTGGTCATACCTCGCGCCCGCAGCTCGTCCTGGCCGGACACAGGGTCCCAAGCGACGGTGGGGAGCTCGATCGGGGTCCGATCGCCCTTCGCCAGGTGGTCAAAGACGACCTGAGCGTCGATCTCCCCACAGCAGCGGACACCGGACTCGGTCGATGTGACCACCAGTTCACCGGTCGTTTCGTCCGGGGCGAAGGTGGCCGACCCGTAGGTGCCGACCTTGGTAAACGTCGAGGACAGGTCCTGGGCCATCTCAGCGGGGTCGATCGCCAACACCACACCGGCAGGGGTCTGTTCGCTGTGGACCCAGTCGATGAGGGTATCGACATCGATGAACTCGGTCTGACCGTCCACCGTGACGTTGATTCCCTTGCCGCGGGACCGGATCACCTTGTCGGCCTGAGCGATCAACTCGTCCTCGGTCAGGGACGGTTTGAGGGCGGTAGGCGTGACGGTGATCGCGACTTCGCCGTCGTCGAGTTTGGTCGGCAACTGTGAGAAGAGGTCGCTCGGCTTGATGCCAAACCCGTCGCTGCCTGGTGTCGTATGCGGATCGGTGCCGTCGAATGTCAGCGTCGGTTGCACCGGCTCGACTTTGTCCGCCACCTGAATTTGGTCGATGACATCAGCCGCTTTCACCGGATCGATCGTGAGTGGGATTGCGAGCTGCACCGGATCGCTGCGGGTCTGCCACCACGTTCGCGGGTTATCGACCGGCCGTTCCGTCATCGCCTCTCCAGCGATGGCCTCGGCATCGACAGACAGGCCCAAGTCCGCGTAGGACACCTGGACGGTGTTCTCCGGACCTACGACCGCCAGTTTGCGCTCGGCTAGGAGGCCGTCCAGCTTCGCAGCCCGTTCGGTCACCTCTCCCTCGGTAAGGCCCGCAATCGACCGCCCATTCAGGGCGACACCCGGAGAAACGACGCCGTCAGCGTCCTGCTTCGCCTTCCACCAGGTTCCGAAAAACGCCCCGATCGCAACCAAAGCGGCCACGATGGCCAAGACGGCAAACCGGCTAATCCAGCGGAGCTTCGATTTCTTGCGCGGGACATCCTGTTCTGCGGCCGGAATAGACAGCGGCGGAGGCGGGACGCCCGGTGTCGGTTCTGGTGCGGTCCGGGTAGGAGCGGGAGCCGGTGCGACCACGGGAGGCACGACAACAGGTGGTGCGACAACGGGCGACGGAACCGGTGGGGCAGGCGCCTGGGGCGGCTCGGCGACGAGAACGGGATCGGCTGTCGTCGGGCCTGCCATCGTAGGGACTGCTGGTGGGCGAGCGTTTGCGTCTGCAGTCTGCGGTTCCCCAGGGAGCGCCACGCCGGCAGCGTCGTCCAGGTCGGCAGATTCCTCAGCAGCTGATTGAGGAGTCAGCTCGTCCGGCGGAACCGGGGGACCGGTCACAGGACCCTGGGAGTCGGTTCGCAGGGGAGCGGCACCTCCGTGCGGAGGTTCGCCGTTGAGGTCGGGACTGGTCTGCTCCGCACCGGAGCGCTGAAAGTCAGAAGAGGCCGCGACACCACCGCTCGATGGCGGCACCAAAGCAGGCCGCGCCGGCAACTTCACGTCGCTTGCCGCGATGTCCAACGGCGCGACGGGCGTGCCCGGAGCGCCCTGGCGGAGGCCCCGAGAATCTTCCGAGGCTTCATCGGTGGCTTCACCGGAATCTTGGCCGCGCGCCAACTGCCCCAGAGCGGCTACCTGTTCGGTACTGCCCGTCAACAAACGATCAGGTGCAGTCGACGTGGATCTGTCGGGTGAATCGGGCAGATGCGGTCCGCTATCGCCCTCGCCGCCGGGATCGTTATCGTTGGGGTCCGGAGGTCGAAATCCGCCGGTTACGGTGGTACCCATGCACTGCCGATTTTTAGGTTGTCCTGAATGAGGGGAATGAGTTGTGCGTGTCCATCTTGTCGACGGAACCTACGAACTCTTTAGACATCATTTCGCGATGCCATCGCATCGTAACGACGCGGACCAAGAAGTCGCGGCAACGCGTGGCGTACTTGGATCATTGTTGATGATGTTGGAGGAGGGGGGTGTCACTCACCTCGGCGTCGCGACCGATCACGTGATCGAATCGTTCCGCAACGACATGTGGGCGGGGTACAAAACCGGTGAAGGCATCGACCCAGATCTGTACCGGCAGTTCCCCATCCTCGAACAAGGCCTGGCCGCCATGGGCATCACGGTCTGGCCGATGGTCGAGTTCGAAGCCGATGACGCGCTCGGCGCGGCCGCAGCGGTCGCATCGGCCGATGAGCGTGTGACCCAAGTGCTGATCTGCACGCCAGACAAGGACCTAGCCCAATGCGTTGAAGGTGAACGGGTCGTCATGCTTGACCGCCGCCACGGCACCATCACAGACCATGCAGGGGTGGTCGCAAAATGGGGCGTCCCACCCGAATCGATCCCCGACTATCTGGGCCTTGTCGGCGACACCGCCGACGGGTACCCCGGCCTGAAAGGTTGGGGTGCCAAGTCGACCGGGACGGTTCTGGCCAGTTACGGCCATATCGAAGACATCCCAGATGACGCCTCGACGTGGAACGTCAAAGTGCGAGGCGCCGCCAAACTGGCAGAGGTTCTCAGCGAACAACGAGACGACGCCCTGCTGTTCCGCGAGATTGCAACCGTCCGACGAGACGCGCCTGTCTCATCGGTCGACGACATGGCCTGGCGCGGCCCCACCGACGACCTGCCAGAGATGTGCCGCCTCCTGGACCGCCCCGACTGGGTGGACAAAGTCGACCGCCTCGCTCAACGCTCCGGCTAGGACCGCAACACCGCCGAGGCCTACTCTGCGGTCAGCAGCTGACTAGTGGCTGTCATTGGCCCCGACCTCTGGTCGGCGGAGTGCCCGCCCCAGACTCGATTCGTTGGCTCGCGCCATGACCTTGGGAGACCATTGTGAAACGCCTCGTTCGCCGCTCAGGCTCTGCTCGCCTCGCCGTCTGTTCACTGATGCTGACGTTGGGCCTCGTCGTCGTTGCCTGTGGAGGTGATGACGATAAGGACGCCGACCCCGCAACCGGTCAAGAATCCGGCGGAGAGACCGACGCAGCCAAGGACGCACCTGCACCCCCGGCGTCATATGAAGATGCAGTTGTGCAAGCGCCAGCCGAAGACATCAAATTCCCCGTCGACTCCTACACCGTCGCTCCAGGTGACATCACCATCGGCCTCAAGCAGGCGGGCAGCATGGAACATTCCCTCGTCATCGAAGGACACGAATCGGATCTCCGCCTCGTCGTCAAGAGCCCTGGTGAGATCGACCTAGGCGCGATCAACCTGCCCGAGGGTGCATACGTGTTTTACTGCGACATTCCTGGCCACCGCGGACTTGGCATGGAGGGTGACCTCTTCGTCCTCGATCCCGCCAAACAGCAGTAAGGCTGAGGCGCATTTCCTCGGCGACAACGCTCGGACGAGCGGGGCCGCCACGACCCCGGGCTCAGCCTTGGAACGGGACCTGACGATGAAACTCACAATCGAAAAGCTCATCGCCGGTGGCGACGGCCTTGCACGGGCAGAAGACGGGCGAGTGGTTTTCGTCGACGGAGCGCTCCCCGGTGAGACGGTCGAAGTCGAGGTCACAGAGGAACGCTCCGACTACCTGCGCGCCGGGGTCACCAGCATCGTCAGCGCGTCAGCAGCTCGAGTAGAGCCGCCATGTCCACATGTGGCGCGGGGCTGTGGCGGATGCGGATGGCAACACGTTGCGCCCGACCAGCAGACCGAGTTCAAAGCCCAGATTGTCGCCGAGGCCCTCGAACGTATGGGTAAGGTCAAAAGTCCCGACGTCAAGATCGGTCCGATCCTGCCGTTCGGGGCGTTCAGGACCACGATTCGTGTCGGGGTGGTCGACGGCAAACTCGGCTTTCGCAAGGCGCAGAGCAACGACATTGTGCCGGTCGACTCGTGCGACGTCGCACACCCGCTGTTACAAGACCTGTTGACAACGGTCGATCCGGGTGAAGCGCAAGAGCTCACCCTGCGAGTCGGCGCAGCGACGGGGGAGCGACTGATCCTGGCGGCGCCGAGCGCCGAGGGAGTGGTGGTCCCCGACGACGTCCTCGTGACCGGTGCCGATGAGATCCAGCAGGCTCACGAGGAAGGCCGACTTCTCGATACCGACGCGGTGGTCGCAGCGATCCATGACGTGGTCGCGGGGCGGACCTGGCGAATCTCGGCGGACTCGTTCTTCCAAGCTCGACCCGACGGGGCGGAAGCCCTGGTGGAGGCCGTGGGCGAGGCGACCGGCCCGCTCAAAGGTCGCACGGTCATCGACGCCTACGGCGGGGTCGGCCTGTTTGCAGGCACGGTCGCTGCACAAAGCCGTGTGACGCTGCTCGAATCCTCTCGCTCGGCGGTTGCCGACGCCAAGGTCAACCTGTCCGACGTCGATGTGCGGGTCATCCGCCGCGACGTCGCCAGGTGGGTGCCTCGCCAAGCTGACATCGTGATCGCCGACCCGCCGCGAAAGGGTCTGGGCGCACAAGCCGGAAAACGGCTGATTGACACCGGTTGCCGTCGTCTGGTGCTGGTGTCCTGCGACGTTGGTTCCCTCGGGCGCGACACCCGCTGGCTCAAGGCGCGTGGGTTCGTCTTCCAAGGGGCAACCGTCATCGACATGTTCACCCACACTCCGCATATCGAAGTGGTCAGCATTTTCGATCGTCGCTAACAGAGGTCAGGCCAGCCCAGGTAGCGGGCGGTAGATCCGTACGAGGCCGACCAGCGAGCCCTATTTCGCCGCAACAACGTCAGGTCGTTCCCTGGCCGACGCAGAGGAGCGGAACTAGCGTCACTTGCCGTGAGGTAGTTCTGAACACGAGGTGACTGGGTGCCTGAGTATCCCGAGATGCAAGCGCTCGCCGAACGGTTGGTCGAGTTCGCTGATGGCTCGCCAATGGCATCGATTTCGATTCTCAGCTTCTCGTCTCTCGCCTCGGTGATTCCTTCCTACGACGACCTGATCGGCAGTCGCCTCGTCTCGGCACATGCTCGCGGCAAGTACCTAATTGTTGACACCGAAAAAGGGTCAGCGGAAGGTGTCCGACTGGTCATGCACATGAGCCAAGCCGGCCGGCTCAACTTTGAAAACGACGCAAAGAAGACCAAACCACGCGGGTCGCTTGCACGCTTCGTTTTCGACAATTCCCGAGCAGTCCTGTTTCGAGAATTCGGCACCGAACGCAAAGCAAAATGGTGGGTCGTCGCAGCGGGCGAGCCAGGACCGACCGCGGACCTTGGCCCCAACGTCGACTCTGCCGAGGCGCGAGCGTTCATCCTTGAATCGAGCGACAGCGGTCGCCTCTACACCGTGCTGCGAGACCAGCGAAAGCTCGCTGGAATCGGCCGTGGCTATACCGACGACATTTGTCATCGAGCCAAAGTCAGTCCCTTCGCCTCACTCAAAGGTCTGAGCGCAGAACAGCGCACAGTGTTAGCCGACGCCATCGAATCCGTGGTGGCAGAGGCACTCCGTGATGAACGGCTGAGGACCGGTGGACTGCCCGACAAACTGGGCGATCGCTTCTCGATCCACCGGCGCGTTGGCGAGCAATGCCCCGAAGAAACCTGTGTGGACACTTTGGAACGAGTCAGTTTCTCCGGATACGAACTCGTCTACTGTCCGACCTGCCAGACAGACGGCAAACAGCTCGCGGATCGCCGCCTGTCACGCCTCCTCAAATAGGCCCGAAGGGCCGTCGACCGATTGGCAAAACATCCATGGCAATCAGAACAAACCTGACCAGAAGCGACGCCTACGAACGCTCGATGGTGGTCCATTCGGTCAGCTATTCGGTTCATCTCGACCTGACCGGCGGCGATGAGACCTTCGAGTCGACCTCTACCGTCACCTTCGGTGCCAGCCCTGGGGCAGAGACGTTCCTCGATGTCGGCGCGCGGGCAATCACGTCGGTCACGCTGAACGGGGAAGCGCTCCCAGCAGCGGCGTCTTCAAACGTGGGGCGGATCGAGCTCGCTGGTCTGAAGGACCACAACACGGTCGTCGTCCAGATGACAGCCGAGTTCCAGCACACCGGCGTTGGGCTGCATCACTTCCGCGACCCGGTCGACGGCCGGGCGTATCTGCACACCCAGTTTGAACCGTTTGAAGCACACAAGGTCTATGCGTGTTTTGACCAGCCCGACATCAAAGCCAACCTGACCCTGACGGTCGACGCGCCGGACAGTTGGCAGCTCTTCTCAAACACCAAACCCACCGTCGTTCCCGATGAACTTGGCCCACATGAGTCGGGGCCCACACGGCACTGGGAGTTCGAGCAAACCGAGCTGATGCCCGTCTACATCAGCGCATTGGTAGCTGGACCGTTCGCCCTGATCGAAGCGCGCCATTCCGACGTCGAACTGGGTGTCGCAGCGCGGCTCTCTTTAGAGGAGTACATCGACGGGGATGAGATCTTTGACCTCACCCGGTCGGGTCTGGACTTCTTCACCCAGTACTTCGACAAGGCCTACGTGTGGGGCAAGTACGACCAACTGTTCGTCCCCGAATTCAACTTCGGAGCCATGGAGAACGCGGGGTGTGTGACCTTTACCGAACGGTTCGTGTTCCGGAGCCGCGTCACCGCAGCGTTGCGAGCCCGACGAGCCGAGGTCATCCTGCACGAGATGGCCCACATGTGGTTTGGCAACCTCGTCACGATGCGGTGGTGGGACGACTTGTGGCTCAACGAATCGTTCGCCACCTACATGAGTTACGTGGCGCTCATGGAAGCGACGACGTATACCGACGCGTGGGTCACCTTCAACCACGACATCAAAACGGCCGCGTATCGCGCAGACCAGCTGCCTTCGACACACCCGATCGCTGCCGATCTGAAAGACACCGACGCGGTGCGTCAGCACTTCGACGCGATCACCTACAACAAGGGCGCGTCGGTACTTCGCCAGCTGGTGGCCTGGGTTGGCGAAGACGCATTTCGCACCGGTATCCGTGCCTACTTTGACCGGTTCGCCTTCCAGAACGCCACCCTCAACGACTTTCTCGAAGCGCTCGAGGCAAGTTCGGGGCGGGACCTCAAAGCCTGGTCTGCTGAGTGGCTGCAGACCGCAGGTGTCAACACGCTCGGTATCGACACCAACGTCGTCGATGGCCGATATGTGTCGGCGGTCATCAAACAAACGGCCCCTGCAGAGCACCCAACGCTGCGTTCGCACCGCATCGGAATCGGCGGCTACAGCTTTGATGACTCCGGGTCGCTTGCACAGGTGTTCTCCTACGAGGTCGACGTCTCGGGAGCGGAAACGCCCGTCGAGGTTCTCCACGGGGCAAAAGAAGCCGACCTGCTCCTCTGCAACGACGGCGACCTGGCCTTCGCCAAGATTCGGTTAGACGATCGTTCCCTCGACGCGGTCGCCCGTGGGCTGCACACGCTCGTCGATCCCCTCGCTCGTGCACTGTGCTGGTCGGCCGCTTGGGAGATGGTGCGAGACGCTCAGATCCCAGCGACTCGGTTCGTCGACCTCGTGTACGCGCATGCACCGTATGAGAGCGATGTGGCGACCGTGTCGTCGCTGCTCGCTCAAGCACGCGGCGCGATCGACGCCTACGGCACCGCAGAACTTCAAGGCGAACGTCGCGCCGACCTGGCCGAATTTTGTTGGAATCAGGCCGCATCGTCACCGACTGGAACCGACCACCAGTTGGCCTACATCCAGGCGTTCTGTACCGCCGCGACTACCGATATGCAGCTCGAACGCGCCGCCGGACTCCTTGACGGGTCGACCAAGTTGGCGGGCCTGGAGGTCGACACCGAGCTTCGCTGGAGCCTGGTCAGCGCGCTCGCCCGAGAGGGCACGGCCGACGCCGTCTGGCGCATCGACGACCAGCTGGCTCAGGACAACACCGATATGGGAGCCCGTCGCGCGTTTGCCGCTCGAGCGTCTCTGCCCGACGCTCGGCACAAGAACGATGCTTGGACCGAGATCGTCGACGTCGATGCGATGGCGATCGAAACCATTCGAGTGGCGTGCGCCGGTTTCATGCAGCCCACCCAGGCGGGTCTGCTCGCGGGCTTTGAGGTCTCGTACTTCCACATGCTGGACCCGGTGTGGGAACGGCGCACCCCCGAAGAAGCACTGTGGTTAACTGAAGGGCTCTTCCCCTGGATGCGGCCGAGCCCCGAACTGGCAGCTCGTGCGCGGGAAGTCGCGGCGTCAACCGAGCACCCCGAAGTCGCTCGGATCCTCACAGAACAAGCCGATCAAGTGGACCGTGCCGTTGCAGCTCGCAACGTCGACGGCCAGGACTCGGGTGTCCAGGTTGGTTGACGGCCAAGGTTCGGTTAGCCAGGAGGCTGGCTCGGTCAACGCCCGTGGGGCAAGCGGCGTCTCAGATTTTCGCTCGCTCGTGGCCCAGGTCGACGTCATGGTCTTTGACCTCGGTGGCGTACTGCTCGAGACAGCCGGTCTACCGCCGGTGCTGCCCGAACTGGTGTCGCCAGGTTCCCCGGTCGACGCTGCGAGCTTTACCTCGAACGACAGGACCTGGACCAGAGCAGAGTTGTGGCAGCGGTGGATCACCGCCCGCGCGACCGATGAGTTCGAGTCCGGCCTGATCGACGCCGACCTCTTCGCCACCCGCCTCATCGACGAACTCGACCTCGGCGTCACCCCAAACGCGCTCTTGGCGCGCATGGCCGCCTGGTTGACGGGCCCACTGCCCGGCGCCATCGAACTACTCGCCGGCCTGCGCCATGACTATCCGGCCCTGCAACTGGCCTGCTTTTCGAACTCGAACCCGATTCATTGGCCGCTCAAGGAACAGTGGTTGGGAGCGCACCTGGACATCATGCTCGGCTCACATCTGCTGGGCGTCGCCAAGCCGCATCAGCGCGCCTTTGCCGAGGCAGCTGCTGAGCTGGGAGCGACACCCGATCGGATCGGCTTCGTGGACGACAACCAGATCAACGTGACTGCCGCGACCGCAGCGGGCTGGAACGCCCTCCACCTGGTCGGCGTCCCAAAGCTCGGGGCGCCCAAACAGCCTTAGAAGCTGCACAAGTAATCGAAGCTGGGGGCGCTCCGCCCGAAAGCTCCGCCGGTATGTCGATACGCTGTTCCGTCCCGACCTGGCCTTGCGGGGTGGCCAGGGTTGACCAGTACCCGTGTGGGTGAGATGACCGAGACGCACACAGCGAAAAGCGATGCTGGCTGGCCGCCGGCCCGAACGTTGGCTCTTATGGTCCTCGGCATCCTTATCGTCTTCGCGGCGGCCGAGTTGATCGTTCGAAAGGTCGCAGACGACCTCCCAAATCAGATGCGCTTGCACACTGCTTCTGCGCAGGTCAAGTACGACGAGATTCAAGAGATCCACGAGGCTGGTGAAACTCGAGACGTGGTCTTTGGGGGCTCGTCAATCGCGGACAATGCGTTCAACCCGAATCAGTTCACGGAGATCACGGGCGAATCGTCGTTTAACGCGGCGGTCGAGGGCGCTGGAATCCGGGTGAACGGTCCATGGATGATTGACGAGGTCATTCCCGGCCTTGACCCCAAGGTCCTTGTCGTTGGTGTCAACCCTCTGGATTTCAACGCTGGCCTAACCTACGGCTGGGTTGTTCGAAGCTATCGGTCGGCCTGGGTGACCAAGCCGGGCCTGCTAGCCGATATCGAACGCGACGCGGGAGAGTATTCCGACCTGGTATGGGAGCGTCCACTCCTTCGGAATGTGAATAGGTACGGAGACGTTTGGAAAGCGCTCTTCGGCAATCACAGGACAATCGACGAAGTCGAGCTGCAATCCCGCAACTACGGGGAGAACGGCGACAAACGCCTCATCTTTGACTCGGGTGGCCTTCCCCCTGATGAGATCAAAACCCGGTACTTCTCCAAGTACGACTTCGATACCACCTTGTTCTCCGACTGGCAGCCGCTGTTCGACACCGCCGAAGAACGGGGGATCCAACTCGTCATCGTCAACATGCCCGTTCAAGACGGCTTCAAAGACCTCAACCCAAACGGCCCGGCTGGCTACTCCGACGAAGTGGAGCAAATGCGCAAAGGATTTGTGGACCGCGGTGCGGACTGGATCGACGCCAGCGAGTGGATCAGCGAA
>CXWK01000110.1_pt1 | contig 29896 bp, 12 predicted proteins | sample 590851 | NCBI WGS metagenome assembly CXWK01 (sample SAMEA3498364, study PRJEB10139) | wastewater metagenome | biome: wastewater treatment plant; material: activated sludge | place: Denmark | collected 2014-08-01
CGCGCCCTCTCGATTCTCGACATAGACCCATACGCCGCTCATATGACCTTCTCCTCAAACAGTTTGTTGACCAGGTTGCGCGCCTGCTCTTCCGGCGTGTCGCCGGCGATCATCTCAATGTCGCCTTCGCGCGGCGGAACGGGGTAGACGTTCGACCAGTCGGCTTTGGGCGCGGCCGGGCTGGCCCCGATGTCGCCCGCCGACCAGGTCGGGATGACCGCCTTGCTGGCCTTGCGGATGCCCATGAACGACGGGTAGCGCGGCTCGTTGATCTCCTTGACGACGCTGATGACCACCGGCAGCTTGGCCGTGACCGTTTCTTTACCGTCGTCGGTCAGGCGGCTGACGGTGATGGTGTCGCCGTCCACCGACTGGATGGCCGAGACGAAAGTCAGAGGCGTCCAGCCCAGGGCGCGGGCGACCTGCACCGGCACGTGGCCGCTGTCGCCGTCGATGGCCTGCTTGCCGAACAGGGCGACCTGCACATCGCCGATCTTGCCGATGGCCGCGGCCAGCGTGCGGGCCGTGCCCAGTGTGTCGCTGCCGAGCAGGGTCGGGTCGGAGACGAGCACCGCCTCGCCGCAACCCATCGCCAGACAGGTCTTCAGCGCTTCATCGCTGGATGCGTCGCCCAGGCAGAGGGCGATGGCGTCGGCCGCGCCGCGATTTTCCTTGAAGCGAATGGCTTCTTCGATAGCGTATTCATCCCACGGGTTGACCACGTTGGGCTTGCCGCCGGGGTCTTCCCAGCTAACCGCGCCGTTCTTGACCGAAATGGTGGCGGTCGTGCTGGGCGTCTGTTTCACGCACACGACTACTTTCATATCTAAACCTCCATGAGCGTTTAAAACGATGGGCTTGTGCAGGTTGGAAACAGCGGATGACGGCGTGGGCCAATGGCCTGGGTCATCCGCAGTTAACTTCACGTGTGGACAGCCTATTGTTGCCCATGATAACCGGTCAGTCGCCGGCTGTCATGTGCCATGTGTCAGGTTTTGGGGTGACACATGGCATGTTTTTCCAGACCTGGCCGGTCTCCGAGATCTGTCAGGTCTGATTGACATGGCTAGTATAGTGCCGCACTGCGTTATGGGCAATGTGTCCGTGGGCGGGATGCGCGCTATCGCTTGCCGCAACGGGCGAGTATGGGGTAGATTTCGGTAGCTGAAATGGTGAGGTGTAAGTGGTTCGTCTGATCGCCCGCAAGCTTATCCTGATGGTCGTCATTCTGGCGCTGCTGAACTTTGTGGCCTACCACTACGCCCTGCTGCATCCGGCGCTCTTCGCCTTTCCGTTCGGCATCATCCCCGACGATTTCGACATGGAATCGGCGCGCGAAAGCCACTACGACGAGTACTTGCAGGGCCTGCTGCGCGGCGATCTGGGCGAGGTGGCGCGCACCAGTGTGGCCGAGGTGGTGGGCGAGCCGTTTCGCAACAGTCTGGTGCTGCTAGGCAGCGCCCTGCTGACGACGACCGTGCTGGGTCTGCTGTTCGGCTTCCTGGCTATCTCGCCGCGCACGCGACGGATTCGGCCGTGGGCGCTGACGTTCCTGGCCGCCGGCTCGTCCATGCCCGGCTTCGTCTTCGGCGCGATCCTGCTGTCGCTGATCGTCTATTCGCTGCTCTATGGCGGCTCGCGCGAGCCACTGCTGCCCATGAGCGGCTTCGGCCTCGACCGGCACTTGATCTTGCCCACCGCCGTGTTAGCCATCCAGCCGACGTTTCATCTAGCGAAGGTGACGGCCGGGCTGCTGGAGAACGAACTGCACAGCGACTACATCCTGGTTGCCACCGGCAAGGGGCTGACGTGGCGGCAACTGGTCTGGCGACACGCCTGGCCCAACATGCTCTCGCCGGTGCTGGTGACGCTGGGCGAGGCGATCCGGCTGATGGTCGGCGGGCTGGTCATCGTTGAGGCGATCTTTCTGTGGCCGGGTATAGGCCGCATCTTCCTCTATTCGCTTGGCCTGCGTCTCGACGCGCGCCCGGCGGGAGAGTTCTTTGGCAACCCCAACCTGATCGCCATCCTGGCCGTCATGATGGGCGGCCTGTTGCTGGTGGCCGATCTGGTGGCCGGCGTGCTGGCTTACCGGCTCGACCCGCGCCTCAGTCTGGCCGCCGACCGCGAGGCGCACCCGTTGTAGTCCGCTCCGCAGCCAACACCATGAGACGCGGCATCCCCACTCGCAACTATCCCCTCTGGATTGGCCTGATCCTGACCGGACTGATCGTCCTGCTGGCGATCTTCGGCTCGCGGCTGGCCCCGCTGGAGCCGATGGCGATCTTCAGCGACATCATCACCGTTGGCGAAGAGCGCTACGTGCCCGCCCGGCAGCCCGTGCCGCCGTTGACGCTGGAGCAGTTCCCGCTGGGCAGTGACATCGTTGGCCGCGACCTGCTGAGCCGGATGCTGTGGGGTATCCGGCCGACCCTGGTACTGTGCTCGGTCATCGCCCTGCTGCGTATTGTGCTCGGCGTGGCGCTGGGCATGGCCAGCGGCTGGTTCGGCGGTCTGGCAGGGCGCGCGGTCGACTTGCTCATCCATGTCAGCCTCTCCGTGCCAATTCTGCTTTTTGGGCTTGTGGTCATCTCGTACGTCGGGCACAACAATCTGCCGTACTTTATCCTGGCCCTGACGGCGACGGGCTGGGCGGGCACAGCCGTCTACGTGCGCAACAGTACGCTGCTCATCAAGCAAGCGCCTTACATCATGGGCGCGCGGGCGGTGGGCGTGCCGCCGCTGGGCATCCTGCGCCGCTACGTCTTGCCGCAGCTCTGGCCGACGCTGCCGGCGCTCATGTCGTTTGAGCTGGCCGCGGCGCTCATCGTCGTCGCCGAACTGGGCTTCCTGGGCATGTTCATCGGCGACGCCTTCGTCATCATGGTCGAGAACCCGACCGGGCTGGGCCAGATTCCCGACGGGCTGACGGCCAACTACCCCGAACTGGCCCAGATGCTGTCCGACTTCTGGCGCAAGATGCTGCGCGCGCCGTGGGAGGTGGCTTTTGTTGGCGCGGCCATCTTCCTGACCATCTTCGCCTTCAACATGCTCGGCGAGGGGCTGCGGCGGCAGATGGATGTGACCCGGCCGCGGCAGATGTGGCGACGACGGCCGCCCGAAGTCACGCAGCCGGCCGTGATAGGCCGGGCAACAAGTCTCTCACTCCCCCAGGATGAACCATGACCAGCCCCGAACCGACCCCCCGACCGCGTCGTTTTTCGCGCCATCCGTTGTTCAAGAAGCGCGAACTGACACTGGAGGAGCTTTCCGACCGCCAGCTGCGCCGCTGGGCCGAACTGCTGGAGACGATCATCCTGACCCTGGCGACGTTCGCCACGGCCTGGGCCGGCTATCAGGCCAGCCAGTGGAACAACGCCCAGTCGGCGCTGGCCTTTCAGGCGACGCGGCTGCTCATCGAGTCCTCGAAGCAGACGAACCGCGCCCAGCAGATGCAGTCGCTCGACAGCCTGCTCTTCGCGGAGTGGGCCAATGCCTACGCCGCGGGCAACACGCAGCTGGCTGACTTCCACCAGGCGCGCTTCCGCGACGGCTTCCAGCCGGCCTTCGATGCCTGGCTGGCCACTCACCCGCTGACCAACCCCGACGCGCCCGGCAGCCCGTTTGAGATGGCCGAGTACCAGGTGGACGCGCGCGACGAGGCGGAGGCGTTGCAGACGGCGTCGGCGGAGGCGTCGGCGGCGGGCGAACTCATTGGCACCTATGGCGACCGCTACACTCNNGCGAAAGGCGAACTCATTGGCACCTATGGCGACCGCTACACGCTGATCACCGTCATTCTGGCCGGGGCGCTGCTGCTGGCCGGGCTGAGCAATCGCCTGGAGTGGGAGGAGTTGCGCGCCGTCATTGTGGGCATGGCGTTGCTGGTGCTGCTGGGGTGTGTGGCGGTGATGTTGTGGTTGCCGAATTTGTAGGCCTTCAGACTCTAAACACGCCGGCCGGTGGTGGCCCCGGTATTGACTTGGCCGGTGTTTTTCCTCTATACTGCACCCTGTCAGTTGCTCAGCTCAACTTACATCACAGCTAAATAATCCACAGTCGGCCGTAGGCGAAGGAGGCGTAATGCCAAAACCCCTTTCCTTGTTCATTCGCCCGCCCTTTACCCCGTGGAGCCTTGAACATGGCTATGGCCCTGAGCTTCCCCAGCCCCCGAGCGGGCCGGTGATGCACCAGCACGCCCGCGTGGCCACGGCCGGCGCGGCCGAGTTGTTCGCCGCCGCCAACGGCAAGCTGTCGCTGCGGCCGCCGGGCAGCGGTTTCGATGACCCCGCCAACGAGATCGCGCCCGAGGCCGGTAACGCCGCGCCGGGTAGCGTCAACCTCTATCTGCATCTCTCGCCGCTGACGGCCGGGCAGGCTGCCTTTCGCCAGCGCGCGGCGACCCTGCTGGGCTTGCAGGGCTTCGTCTACCTCAACGTCGAGACGTCTTCTCTGGAAGACGCGCTGCGTGAGTTGCTCGACAAGGCCACGCTCTCGTCGCAGCCCCTACCGCGCGGCGAGGTCGTCAAGCTCTTCCTGGAAGGGTCGGTCGACGTGCCGGTTACGGCCGGGCACGCCATCGGCAAGGCAGCGGCCGTCGCGGGCGGCGAGCGCCAGGTCGGCTTCGCCTTCCTCAACGTTTTCGGCCCCTTCGATCCGGCCCACGGCTACGACTGGCTGCGCGACTTCGTGGAAGACGGTCAGGCGGCGCTGGATGCCTTCCTGCAACTCGTCCCCAAGCGCTGGCCGATCATCGACCCGGCGCTGGACAAGGCGGCGGCCATCGAGATGACCCGCCACGGGCTGTTCCCGCTGCCGGCCCTGGAACAACTGCGCCGCGACAAGAGCCTGAGCGCCGCCGAGTGGCGGACGGTCGGCAACAACCAGAAGCAATTGTGGCACAAGCGGCTGCTGCGGCGCGCGGGCCACGCCGACGCGACCAACACCGAGCCGCCGTTTGAGTTCGATGATCTCGACTGGCCGAACGTCTTCCAACTGGAAGCGCTGGTCGAGTTCTACGCCAACTACGACGACCCTTGGAAAGCAGGGGCTGCGCCGCGCCCGCCGACCGACGCCGCCTACATCACCGTGGACTTCCTCGACCCCGCTGGCGGTGCGGCCACGGCAGCCGGCAGCGTCGTCACTCTTGACGGCGCGGCCGACCTGACGCGCGTCCGTGCCGGCGCGGACACGATTGCCCTGGACGGCGACACCGCCCGGCCGAACCATCTCTACCGCATCACGGCTAAGGACGTGACCGCGCGCACCGTGACGCTCGACGCGCCCCCGGCGCTGGCCGGCGCGTCGGCATGGCGCATCGCCCTGCGGCCGTTTCTCGTGGTCGTCGATAGCTTTGGCGCGCGCGAGGAGGCCAAAGGCGGGCGGCGGCTGCGCGGGACAGGCGCGACGATCCAGGGCACGACAACCCTGCCCGACGGCAGCACGCAGACCGTCATCAAGCTCGACGGCGTGCCGCTGCTCGACCGGCTGAACCCCGGTTTCGACACGGTCTACTTGCCCGGCGACAGCAGCGCCCGGCGTGCCTACCGCATCGTCGCCGCCGACAACGCCGCCGCGGCCAAGACCGTGACCGTGGCCGGCAGCCCCAGCTTTGGCGGTGGCAGTTCGGCGTGGCAGATTCCGGCCGGTGTCAGCGGCGAGCCGCCGGCGTCCGGCTACAAGCTGGGGCCGGGCGGCGCCAAGGGCTTCGACCATTACGATGGGGCGCTGTTCGTCGTCTACGGCGGCATCGCTACCCGGCGTATCCGCTGGAGCAGTTACACCTCGCGCAACTACGACCCGTTTGACCCCGCCGCGCCGGCGTTACCCAACCAGTCGTTGTCGTCCATTCGCGGCAACCGGCGCTACGTTTACAGCAGCTTCAAGTCGGGCAATAGCTTCATCAACTACGCGCTGGCTGTCGTTGACCCGGCCGCGGCCGGCGATGCCGAACCGGCCACCTACGACGGCGTCCGCCAGGCCCGCTTCTACTTTGGCAAGCAGGTGGCGGACGATTCGACGACCGGCACGCCCGTCGATGGCGGCGTGGGCAAGACGGCCATCCGGCTGCACTATGGCTCGACCGTGAGCACCTCAGGCTGCGGCTCTGCCGGCTGTGTCGTCTCGGTCGACTTCTACTCGCTGCGCGACGAACTGATCCGCATCTACCAGGACGAATACGCCGCCCAGAACGGCGCGGGGAAGCAGGACGCCCAGGTGCAGAAAGCGCGCTACAAGAAACACACGCAAAGCGTCACGCTCAATGGCGACGATTCGGCCCAGGGTCTGGACGGAACCAACTGGAACAATAAGCTGACCGGCGTTCTGTGGCTGATCCGGCCAGACGAACGGCCGGAGGGCTAAGGGCGGTTAGGAGGGCATTATGGCATTTCGCTCCCTGGGCACACTGCGCGACTTCCTGGCCGGCGTCAATTGGCCGCTTGACATCATCCAGCCGGACGACATCCCGGCCTTGCTGGACAACATCCATGTGTTGGATTACGAGACCAGCGACAGCGGCGACGTGCGTTCGGGCACGGTCTGGCTGGCGATGGCCAGGGAGTTGAGCCTGAGCTTGCCCGGTCTGAGCGACATCGCCCTGCAGGCCGGCAGCGACACCGCCGGCTACACCTTCCTGACCGCCGCCTACCGCCTGGATGATAAGCTGACCGTCAGCATCCAGGACGTGGCCCTGACGCTGCGCGTCGGCGCGCGCCTGCTGAAGCCGATGCGCAAGACCAGCGCCGGCCGGTTTGAGCCGGACACCAGCCGCAGCCACACGCAGTTCAACCTGGGCACGATGACCGTCACAGCCGACTCGACCGGCGATGTCAGCTTTGACCAGAACTTCGACCTGCAACTGCCCCACCCGGTGCAACTGGGCGAGAGCGGCCCGGTTGTCGAGTCCGGCAATATCCACCTGAGCCTGACCGGCGAGCGCCGCGGGCTGGCGGTGCGCTGGACGGAGGAGAAACTGAACCAGTGGCTGCGCGACATCTCGCCGGCGTTGGCCAACGAAAGCACCCCGGGCAACACCCAGATGACGGCGCGCATCCTGTTTGACCACGACGGCCTCCAGGAGGCGCGCGTCGACTGGACGATGACCCCGGCGGGCGAGTGGGCGCTGCCGGGCGTCAAGCTACAGACGCCGGCCGCGCTGCCGTTCACGCTGCTCTTCGGCGGCGCGGGGCGCGACATGAGCGAGATGGCCCTGGCGGTCAGCCTGCCCGCCAGCCAGACGACCAGGCTGGAGAGCACCTTCGCCTGGGGGCGCGATGAGGAGCGTGAGTTGCAGAGCAACCGCGCCACGCCCGATCCCTTCGTCACCGTCGAATTGAAAAACAGCGCCGCCCTCAGCGTGGCCGTCCTCGACCTCGACCTGGCCTTTGACGGCTTGCCCGGCTTCTTCCGCCAGTTTGAGACGCCGCTGGCCCCGCTGGACTTCAACCAGCCGGACACGCTTTTCGAGCCGACGGCCGTGACGCTACGCGGCCTGAATGGCAACGAGTGGGACGGCACAGTGATCCTCGACGAGGACGCCTTCCGTATGCCCTTCCTGGAGCAGGACGGCGACAACCCGCAGGCCAACCAGTTTGAACAGTGGCTTGATATGAAGCCCAGGTCTGAGCCGCCCGGCGGCCAGCCGGCCGACGTTCAGCCGCTGGCCAACCCCACTTTCAAGATTAACTTTGACAAGGCGGAGGTCGAACTGCCGTTCGACGTCACCGTCAAGTTCGGCTCCATCGCGCTGACCGGCGACCTGACTTTCGCCTTCAATTGGGAGAAGATGTCCCTGTCGGTCAATCATGGCAGCGGCATCTCCATCGCCTCCAAAGAGCCGTCCTATAGCCCAGAGGATGCCCACCTGGGCCTGTACTGGACGCTGCGCGGCGCGCCGATTGAGGGCAGCGACCGTTTCGAGTACTTCCGCGTTGCCACCAAGGACTACAACTATCAGATTCAGATGGCCGAGGGGGCGGCGTTCGAGGTCGAATACCGCGAGATCAGCGACGAGCCGATCCTGTTCATCATCAGTGACTTCGTCCTGTCGCCTAACGGCATCGGTCTGACGGCCGAGGTATCCGACCGGCCAGCGCGGCTGAACGGCATCGACACCCGCTTCCGCTTCAGCGGCAGCCGGCTGGAGATCGTCGAGAACTCTATCAAGGACCTGACGCTGGCCGGTTCCGGGCCGCTGCCGCCCGATCTGGTGGGCGAGGCGATGGTGGATGTGGCCCTGCAATTCAAGCAGGTCAACGGCAGCCTGACGTTGGTGGCCGGCAGCGCCCAATTACAGGCCAACAAGCTGCTGGAATGCAAGGGCACGCGCTTCCAGTTTGCTGTAGACGCCATCGGCCTGAAGTTCGTGCTGGAGAACAGGTTCCATCTCTATTTCACGCTGACCGGCAGCGCCCAATTCGTCCTGGCCGCGGGCGACGACAGCGAGGGGGCGCTGGCGCTGTTGCCCAAGATCAAGATCGACATGGTGGAGTGCCCGCTTTGCGGCGACGTCAGCGTGCTGGCCAAGCACATCAAGTTCCTGATCGAGCTGCCCAAGCCCCTGAAGTTCAGCTTCCTGAAGGCGTTCGACTTCGAGTTGCGCGGCTTTGGCTTCCAGCCGCAGACCGAGGTTCTGGGGGGCATCGGCTCGATGCTGCTGAGCGGGCAGATTCTCTTCTCCCAGGGCGGCGGCGACATCATCGAGGCCAAAGTCGACTTCCACAACCTCTACATCGGCCTGCCCAAGAAGGGCCAGTTCGTGCCGCAGATTTACTTCAAGCGCATCGCGGTCCAACTCAAGGTCGGCGAGGCGTTCGAGCTGTACGGGGCGGTGGAGTTCTACGACGAAGGCACCATCAAGGGCTTCGCCGGCGAGGGTATGGTTGATCTGAAGGGCATGCCCCAGGTGGCGGCAGCGTTCAGCTTCGTGCGCGTCCGGCGCGACGAGAACGCCAACTGGGTGCGGGCCTGGTTCATCTACCTGGAAGTGCGCAAAGTCAGTTTCATGATCCCCGTCGTTCAACTCTATATCCGCGAGATCGGCCTGGGCTTCGGCTACCGCTACACCGTCGCCAGCATCAAGGCCGTGGATAAGGAGAACGACATCAAGAAGCTGCGCGCCGAGCTGGTTAAGCTCTCGCGCACGCAGGCCGAACTGGCGAAGGTGAGCAGTTGGGCGGTCGACCTGGAAGACCCCGGCCAGGACCCGCGCTGGACCATCGTCTTCCGGGCCATGATCGCTCAGAACTCGGCCTCGCCCGGCGCGTTGCAGTACACCGACTCGGCCGAAGAGGTGCTGCCTAGTTTGTTCCTGCTCGACGCCATGATCGCCTTCCGTAGCGACCTGACGTTCTACATGGCCGTGCGCGGCTGGCTGAATACCAATTACCATGAGTTCCTGAAGGGCGGCGCGGCGGTGCGCGAGAAGCCGCTCTACAGCGGCTTCGTGCTGCTCTCGCCGCGGCGCAAGCTGTTCATGATGGCCGTGGCCTCCAACCCCGACGGCTTCATTGGTGACCACCCGCCGCTGCCCGACTTCGTGAAGGAGGCCATCCGCAGTGTCACCTTCTCGGCCACGTTGATCATCACCCCCGGCCTGTTGCACTTCGAGTTGGGCTGGCCCAATAAGCTGGGTTGGAAGCTCGATCTGGGCATCCTGAAGGTCGACGTGCGCGGCGGGTTCATCTTCCGCGTGACCCCCGAAGAGATGGTCATCGGCATCAGCCAGGAGGCGCGCGGTAAGCTGGACATCAAGGCCGAGCTTGACCTGGGGCTGGTGGGTGTGTGGGTGCGGGCCACGGTCGAGGTCGGTTTCGGCGCGCGGGTCATCGCCGTCCTGCCCTTCAAGAGGCCACAGGATACGATCATGTATGGCGCTATCGGGCTGGAGCTGATGATCCGGCTGGAGTTCGGCTTCTGGATCAAGATCCCGATGGGCTTCTTTGATATCAAGATCAAGTTCAGCTTCAGCCTGGAGATCGGCTTCACGGCCGGGCTGGAACTGGCGCTGGGCGTGCCGCCGCAGGTCGTCTTCGGCTTGCGAGGCCAGGGCACGTTGTGGATCGCTGTCATGGGTCACCGCTTGCAGGTCAGCGCCAATCTGAGCATTCGCGACGAGGTCGTGCAGGCGGCCGTCGACCGCACCAAACACGTGCTCGACATGGGCATGGAGGCTACCGACAGCACGGAGTTGCCCGGCTTCGGCGGCGCGGGGCTGGAGTCGCTGTCGTTCGCGCTGGCCGCGGCCGAGGTAGAGCCGCTGGCTTTCCATCTGCCCGGCTACAGCGTCTTCGTCATGCGCAGCCGCGACCCAGACCAGTGGGGCTGTTTCGCCCTCTTCCCGCGCGGCGAACAGTGGGACGGCGACAAGCTGACCATCGAGCAAGGCTTTTTGCCGCCGCCGCCGCTGGCCCTGGCCTTCAACGTCGAGACCGACTGGCTCGACGCGGGCAAGCTCAGCCCGGCGTTGCAGGGCGAGATCGAGGCGCGCGCCGCCCTCAGCCTGCTCGGCCGGGTGTCCATCCAGGTGGTAACCCCCGGCGCAGGGTGGTGGATGGCCGGGCGTTGGCTCACTCTCGATGAGGAACATCCTGGCGTCTCGCGCCGGCAGTACCGCCTGGCGCTGGAGGAGGATCGCTTGGTCTTCTACGCCATTCACAATGGCGTCTATCAGAACCACACCGTCATCGCCAGGTACACGGCCGAACTGGACAGCAATACTCTATCGCCCGAGCTGCTGGACCTTCTCAACGGCTGGACGGTCACACCGGTGCAGTCGATTACAACGGTGAAACAGGGTAGCGAGTGGGTAGTTACCACACAGGGTAGTGCCAGATTCATCCTGCGACAGGAGAGGGGCCGGCTTCTGACGATTTTCACCGTCGCCTTTGAGACGCCCGTGCTTACCCTGGCCGCACTCGACAGCGGCGAAGCGCCGGCCGTCCTCACTGACGCGCTGGCCGCTCAGGGCGTAGGGCTGACCGGCGCTGTCGTGGTCGCTACGCCGGACGCTGACGGCGAATGGCGACTGACGGGCACGGCCGCTGACGGCACAGCGCGCGCCTTTCAGTTGCGGCGTCGCGCCGCCACGTCGCAACTGGAACTGCTGCAAGAAGTGACGGCCGACTTCACACTGGCGTTGCCCACGGCGGACGACCTGACCCTGAGGCAGTTTGACCCGCTGACGCGAACGTGGCAGACGCGCGACGCGGGCCAATCTTTTAGCTGGGCCGCCGACTGGCAAGCTCCGGCCTTCACCGGCCAACTGCACCCCAACGACGCCAACGGGCAACCGACACAGGCGTCGCAGACCTACGAGATGAACCTAGCCGCCTACCTTTCGCAGGCCTATGTGCACGCACCGTTTGAGTCGCCGCCCCTGGTCAGCCAGAGCGGCCCGGCGGGCGACCCCAACACCGATCTGTTCACCAGCGATCGGGCAGTGCAGGAGGACGGCCGCGTCTACAACCCAACAGACAACGCCTTCGAGGCCGCGGTGCGCGGCGCGGCTGAGCAATTCGCCGGCTCGCCCTACTTCCGGCTGGACACCAGCAACCCGTATGACTACCTGCTGCAACAGGCCTTCCTCAACGGTACGACCATCTACAACGACGACGGCCAATTGAACGACGCCGGCGGCGTGCCGCTGCCGGACAAGCGGGCCAAGGCCGACGCCAACCGCACGGTGATGCAGGCCCGCGGGGTGGTTATCCAGGGCATCGTCGATGATTTGCGCGCCTATGCCGCCCACCTGGCCCGGCGCGGCCCGGGCGAGGACGGCGCGCCACCGCCGCCGGCCGGCGCGCTGGCCGCAGCCACGTCGATTCCGTTCAACATGGGCCTGATCTTCGCCTACAAGGGCGACACGCCGGCCTGGCTGGACAGCTTTGACGTGGCCGGCGAAGCGCTGCCCACCATTCGCCAACGCCTCAGCCCCACGGCGGTGACCCCGGACGAGACGGTCGAGGCGACTGTGGAGACTTTCAACCTGCGGAGCAACGACTTTGCCGTCAATCCTCCGCTCTTCAGCCGCATCCAGCACTACACCAGCAGCAACACCATCGCCATCACCTGGGACCTGACCTGGGGCGACACTCAGGCGACCGGCACACCGCGCGACGAACCCGACCACCACCTGGCCCACTACGAAGTGCGCCGCCGCGCCCTGAACGGCCGCGAGCGCGAGGTCGTGACTACCGTCAAGCCGGCCGAAGCGCTGCACCGCGAAGGCGTCGGTAGCACCCTGCGCCGGCTGCGCCCGCGCTTCAACGTCGTCGACAACTTTAATCGCGAGACGCCGGAAGAACAGGCGGCCATGCCGCCGGAGGGCGTCAGTTACCTTTATACTATCACGCCGGTGGACTTCACCGGGCAAAGCGGGCGGCCGCTGACGCTGGTGGCGACCCGCTACCCGAGCCAGCCGCCCTTTGTGCCGGCCAACGCCCGGCTGGTCATGACCTATGAGCAGCAGGAACTGCCGGGGGACATCTTCGCCGACGCGACGTCGCCCCTGGTGACCCGGCCGGGGCTGCGTCCGGCGGTGGTCGCGCCGAGCGCCGTGGAGCTGCGCGGCTGGGCCGAGGGCAGCGACACGCGGCGCGGCGCCCAGGAGCCGGCGGCGCGCTACTACCTGCTCTTCCGCAAGGAGCAAACGCTGCCCATCGGCAGCTATGGCCTGGACGCGGCCACGGCCGTCGAGCGCATCGCCGCCCGGCCCGTCAGCCACGCCCGGCCGCTGCCGACCGACGTTCGCGTCGAGGTGACCGACATCCAGGATAATCCGGTGGCGCTGGGCGCCGCGCTACGCGGGGCAGGGGTGCTGCCCGCGGCCGAATGGCGGCCGGAGGCGTGGACGGTCTTCATCCAGACCCAATCGCTCAAGGGTGTCTACTCGGCCCTCGTGCCGGTCGAACTGATTATGCGCGTCGCGACCGAGCTGCCCGATGACCGGACGGTCAGCGACGAGCGGCAGTTGGCGATGCTGGAGTGGCTGGCCGAGCCGCTGCGCTTCCCCTACTTGCCACCGGAAGACCAGACGGCGCGCACTGGCCCGGCCCACTTCCCCATGCCGGGCAGCGCCACGGCGTTTGACGGCACGCTGGATGGCGCGCGCTACCGGCCGCATCCCGCCGGTTTGCGGGCCATCCGCTTCCGCTGGAACCAGGCCCCCAGCGCCTCGCCCGACTACCCGCTGAACCTGAACGCCGGCTATCACCTCTACCAGTTGGACGTGGACGCCCATACCGACGCCGTCATGGAGAGCGCGCCGGACCGGATGCGTGCGCTGCGGCGCTTGCAGGAAGTGCAGATGATCCCGGCCGAGGATCTGCCGTTCGTCCCCGGCGACACGCTGACGGTCAACCAGTGGGAGGCGTGGTATCCCAGCGCCGTCTGCCGCCAGGAAGACGCCCACACCGTGGAAACATCGAGCGGCGAGCAGCAGACGCGCAGTCCGTGGTACTCCTGGCGTGAGTCGCAACTGGTTTGGCCGCCGTGCCCGCCCGATTTCGTGGCCGACGTCAAGGAGACTAGCGGCGCGGAGCGCTTCACACGACAGAAGGTCCTTCACCCGGTGTTGCAGGGCATCATCGACAACCTGCGAGAGACGTTCAATGTGGAGGTGCAGCTCTATCCGCCGGACGTGCCCGCCGACCTGGCGACGCTGTTGCGCGTCACTGCGCCCAAGAACGACGCCTATGGCTGGGGCGTGTTGCAGCGCTTCGGTCTAGCGGTCACGATCGCCCTGCGCGAGCCGCAAAACGGCAACCCGGTGCTGGGCGACGAGTTGCTGGTGGCCGTCGCGCAGCGCCTGGCCGATAACGACCTTGTGCGGGACGAGCACCTGCCCCACCTGTATGTCGAAGTGCTCTTCCAGGCCGCGGGGGCGACCAGCCTGAAAGAGGACGCTGTTCAAGCCGGAACGATGCTGGCGATCCTGCAACTGTCGCTCCGGCCGCGCCTCCGGCAGACGCAGAGCTACCGCAAGGTGCTCGTCCGCGGCAAGCCGGGCGAGCCGGTGACGGTGGGGCTGTGTATCGCCAAAGACAAGGCCGTCAGCCTGCGCGACCTCTCGCAGGACAGCGCCGGGCAGATCGAGGTAGAAGGCGACGCGCCAGACCCGTTCAAGCTCTGGCGGCAGTCGTTCAAGTTGCCGCTCAATGGCGAGTTGGCGCTGGCGGTGCGCGGCGCGGCGCTGCCTGACGTGCTTGTACCGCTCACGAAGGCAGAGTACGACACGCTCGCGCCGGCCAATGTGCCGCTGCCCTGGCTGGCTGGATTTGGCGTCACGCCGCTGGCGAACAAGGCCGGCCCGGCCGCCACGGCCTGGTTCCTCGTCCTGACAAAGACAATCGACAACGCCGGCGGCTTCCGGCAGCAACTCGGTGACGGGCTGGCGGCCGTGGCTGATAAGGCGCTGGCGATCCGCATCGAATCGTTTAGCCCGCAGGCGCTGGAGGCCGATGGTTTCGCCGTATCCGAGGCGATGGAGAGGGCGATGCTGGCCGACCCCGACAACCAGCTAGACTGGAAGAACTTCCGCCGCTACGCCGAGTCGCTAAGCGGGCCGGAAACGCCGCGCATCACAGTGCCCACCGGCGGCGACACGTTCAAGGAGTTCTTACCCGCCTATCTCGACTGGACAGCGCGCTTCTTCGACCACAGCGGCGGCCTGACACCGGGTGCCGGGGGCCTGGCGCAGACGGCCGACGGCCCCTGGCTGGCCACGGCTTACCCGCGCGTGGCCACACCGGCCTATGCCGCACCGGACGCGGGTGGGCGGCTGAAGTATGACCATCTCATCGAAGACAAGTGGGCGCACAACTATCGCCACTTCATCTTGCCCTACGGCCGTTATGACCTGTTGTGGCGGAGCATCTGGCAGTCGCCGACCTTCGCCGCCCGTCGCGCACCGATGGTGCTCGACGGCGATCTGTCGCCGGAGGAGCGCCGGATGCCGGAGCTGTTCGCCGATGTAACGATGGTCGGCGGCCTTGACGTGGTGTTGGAACGCACGCGACCGGTCGATCGGCCGCTCATCCTGCGCTCCGGCCGCCTCGACCGGGCTGTCGTGCCCGGCCGGCCGGCGCCGCCCGGCGCGATGTGGGAGGTTATCATTGCCCGCCATACCGAGCAGGCTATGGTGGAGCGAAATCAGACGCTGGCCCGCCAGGTGGCCTTCCGCCAGGTGTCGTTCACGCTGTTGCGCCGCTTCGCCTATCCCACGTGGCGCGAAACGCTGGTGGCGATGGTCACCATGCCGGAGGGCGAGACGTTCGCGCTCGACGTGCGGCCGGTGGCGACCTATGACGAGTACGACGCGGCGGCGTTGCCCGACGCTTACCCGGCGCAACCGGATCATCTGGCGCTCGGCGCGGGGCCGCTCAGCGAGACCGATGGCCTGAGCCTCGACCTGCCGCAGCGCCTGGCGTCGTTCCAGCAGGGGGCGCTGGTGCTGCAATGGCAAGCGCTGCCGTTCTATTATCACCACAAGCTGCTGGTCATCGCCCAATCGGCCAGCACCGTCTCGCCGGTCAATGAACTGGTGCAGCGCGATTTTGAGTACCGCTCGCCCGCGCCCATTGACGAGGCCAGTATGCGGCTTCACGATCCCGGCATCCTCCGCGTGCGTATTCCCTTGAATATGCTCTGGGAGAGCTTGCCGCCGGAGGCGCAGGAGCTATGGGCGAGCGAAGCGCCCGATGCCCCGGACAGCGCCGAAACGTCGCGCAAGTATGCCGCCCTGCCCGACCCTGAGGTCGTTTACCAGGTCTTAGTAACCTTCAATGGCAACGTGGAAGTGCAAGTCGAGTACCTCTATGAGGAGACGCCGGCCGGCCGCGGCTACGTGGCCCGACAACTGGGCAAGGAGATCATCGCTAAGGCTAATGGTATCAGCCTGCCGCCGCCCCTATCGCCGCTGGGCCGTTTCTTCCTTGTGGTCGATATGAAGTGCAAGATCGCGGGCGATTTCCTCCCAATCGAGGATGTGGTCTGGCAGCGGGCAGACTTGCCTGAAATTGACCTGTTGCCCTTCCGCTGGCCGGCGGCCGACCGTTGGGTTTTGGTCTGGGAGGGCGAGCTGGACGACCGGCAACGCGAAGACCTGCTGGCCCTGCCGGGCGACCGGGCGTTCCTCGACGCCGTGGGGCAGGTAGTGGAGCAGGCCGCGGACGCCCAACGGCCGCGCCCCATCCGCGTGCCCGTGGCTCTGCCGCCCGAACCATTACCGGGCAATCTGCCGCAGCGCCACCAGCTAGAGCGCGACGAAGAGACCGGACGCTATACCGGCCTGACGCGCTCCGCCGGCCCGCCGCCCGATGACGAGGAGAAGGCCGCGCTGCGCGACTGGGCCGGGCGCACGCGGGAACTGGCCGAGGCCGTGGCAGAACTGCTGTCGCAGATAACGCCCGACAGCGAGGAGTCGATCACCGTGCCTTTGGACATCGCCCTGCGGCCGACGCAGGGCGGGTTGCCCGAATCGCTGGCGGCGTCGCTGCTGCTCGGCCGGCGGCCCATCGTCGCGGTGTCGCCCATCTCCGATACGGAATTGCCCGGCTGGGACGAGTTTTTTGAGTTTGCCCCCGAACACGCGGCTCTGCGTCGTCTGGCGACCCATAGCATCGCCGGTGTGCTTAAGGGCCGCCGGCTCGAACTTCGCACCCGCCGCGGCAGCGCCACGCCCAGCGCCCGGCTGCCCATTTCCTCTGGCGTGCAAGGAGAGTAAGCCATGCCTCCCGATCCACAGACCGCCTTTACCATCCGCGGCCCCTTCTGGGAGGCCGAAGCCACCATCCTGGAGGCGACCTTCGGCAGCGGGCCGCAGGCGCAGACGGCCCACCACTTCCGCGCGCTCTTCGTGGAGGCCCACCCCGAGGCGGCCGGCGGGCATTCTCTTCATCTGCCGGGCACAGCGCTGGCTCTGGTGCGCGTCAGGCGTGTGCGGCTGCAGCCGCCGGGCCAGGTGGTGACCTGGCGGCGGCCGGCCGGCTCCGCCCCCGCCGTCAAGACCGAAGCCCAGATTCGCGCGGCCATTGCCAACGGCAGTGCGGCGCTGTTGCTCTTGCAGACGCACCCCGACGACGTGGCCGAAGGTGTGGACAACTACACCTGCATCGGCGGCGAGATCGCCCTCGACCCACCGGCGGCCCTGAACGCCCTGTGGGCCGCGTGCGGCGTGGCCGATGTCGACCGCTGTCGCCTGCACGCCAGCGGCGTGTCGGCGCATGGCACTGTGGCCGTGCCGTGGCAGGCGGAGCGGTTGCCGGCGTGGCTCATGCTGAGCGTCGATCTGCCCCACGCTGCCGACGAGAACGCGGACGCCTTCCGGTTGACGCTGGAATACGAGCGCATGACGAGCGACGAGACGACGGCGCTGCGCCAGGCGTGGCAGAACCTGAGCCGCATGGTCAATCCGCGCCACCCTCGCAACGACTTCCCGGAGTTCACCGCCTTCCCGCCCGCGCCTACCTGGGCCACGTTCGAAATCAGCGATCCGCTGGCCGCGCCCCACTTCTACTGGTCGCTCACCGGCTGGANNAGCGCCGGGCGGCCCGGAGCGAACGCTGCATCTGGGGGCTGACGAGGTGGCCGTGCTGCTGACCGACCAGCGCCCCTATCCCGGCCCGGACGACCCCGACCTGACATCGCTGGCCCACATCGTGCCGGAAGACATCGCCATCGAGCGCCAGGGCGACGGGCTGACCATCCGCGTCAGCGCCGGCGAGATGCCCGCCGCGGCCGAGATGCTGGCCTACGCCTGGCAGCGGAGCGATGGCCTCGACACAATGCGCGCCGACGCGCTGCAAGTGGCGTTCGATGCCGTGCAGACGGCCGACTATCTGCGCCGCGCCCAAAACCTGCCCACGCCCGTCCTGCCGCGCGATGAGGAGGGCAACGTCCTGGGCCATCCCTATAACCCGGAGCACGAGGCGCGCTATGAAAATTACGGCGCGCCGCTGCTCGATCCACCCTGGTTGTGGGGCTTCATGCCGCTCGAAGATGGCTGGGCGCAACTGCCTTTCGCCAACGTGACCGAGCGGGTCTACATCGATCTGGACCTGGCCCGGCCGCGGCCGCTGCCGGAGGCGCGTCCGCCGAATCTGCTACGCGGCGCGCTCTATCTGGGCAACGACGCGCCGGCCGTTCTGGCCGGCCATTGCGACGAACAGCCGTGGAATCTGGCCCTGGTCAATGCCCAGGGCGTCCGCGGCACGTGGCTGCTGAAGGCCGGCGACGACGGCTACGAATTGGACAGCGTCGCCCTGACCTTCGCCCGCCCCGATCTGTATCTTAACGGCTTGCTGTGGTTGAGTTCCGGCGCGCCGACGCTCGAAGACGCGCTGCCCGACCTGGCGCGCTGGACGTCGGCCGTGCGCCGCGTGCCGCTGCGGACGCTCGATCAGGTCGATGACGTCTTCCCGCCCCTGCTGCGGCTGCGCGTCACTGACTTTGCCTTCCGCCTGCGCCCGACCCTGGCCGGTCTGTGCAGTGACGACGCCGCGGCCCCGGCCCACGCCTCGGCCGAACTCGACGCCCTGACGATGCAGGTCGAGATCGACGAGGCGCTGTTCCAAAAGCTGATCGCCGCCCAGGATGCCGCCGGCCATGCCATCCCGCCGGCGCTGCCGCCCGACGCCTTCAGCCGTCATCTGCCCCTGGTCTGGCGGCGGCATCCGCGCCTGCCCATGGTGCAGGCGCTGCCGCTGACGCAGAACCGCCACGCGCCCAATTATCCCGGCGCGAGCCGTCAACTTGTGCCCTACACCCTGGCGACGGCCGGCGACCGGCCTACCGCCGACTGGCGCTTCGTCCTGGACGGCGCTAACTGCTGGCCGCGACTGGCCGGACAGGCCGAGGTTGCCGCGGAGTGGCGCGAGCTGTTCGATCTGCCGCTGGTGTCGCTGTCGCTGCCCGGCCTGGAACTGGACCCTAACCCCGGCGAGGCCGATAAGGGCCTGCCGCCCGACGGCGCGCGCCAGCTCCCGGCGCAACTGCGCTTTGACCTGCCTTACCTGGACCAGATTTACGCCCTGGCCCAACTGCCCAAGCCGGCGCGCAGCCCGGCCGAGACGTCGCCCCTGCCCGACGCTCCGCCACCCGACCCGCCCGCGCCGCTGCAGCGCGAGACTTACGCCGCCTTCTGGCGCGAGCTGGCCGAGAAGGCCGGCCTGGCCACGGCCGATGCCGTGGACGTGCTGCGCGGGGTCGGCAGCACGGCGGTGGAGCATCTGATCGAGCCGCTGCGCTGGCCGGTGACGGCCGGCCTGCGCCTTGACGCCTATCCCGGCGGGCTGACCCTGGCCAACACCACCGGCGACGCTGCGCCGCTGGACCTAACCGGCGAAGCGGCGCTGCGCGGTCTCGATGGCGACTTCGTCCCCGACGGCGACGGTATGCTGCGCCGCCTGCCCGCGGCCAACGGCGGCTTCCACGTGACCGCCGGCACCCTGGCGGCCCACCCCGAAGAGGATGGCGCGTATCGCGACCAGCGCGGGCTGTCGCGCTCCGCCTCGGCCGCGGCCGGCCTGTCGCTCATCAAGACACCGCTGCGCTTTGCCCAGACGGCCGACGCGACCCGGGGCTATGAGCTATCGTCGCTGCGCCAACCGCTGGTGCTGACGGCCAACGGCGCGGCCTGGACGCAGTTCTGGTTTCGTGATTTGCCCCTGGAGGCGGCCTCGCAGCGCTTCACCTGGCAGGAGACGCGCTCGCCGGAGGCAATCGAGAAGGACACCGACATCAACGACCCCGATGCGCAGGCCCGCGACTATGGCTTTCTGACCGGCTATCAGTGGCACCTGGGGCGTGATCTGGCGTTGGGCGGGCTACATTTCTATCCGCTCATCCTGGAGAGCGTAGCCGTGCAGGACGATGTGGTACGACAGGCGGTGATCATCGGCCGCCTGCAACTGCCCATTGACGGCTTCCATGAGTTGACCGACTTGAGCAACGCCGTCCGGCTGACGTTCGACGGGCAGGCCGACGGCAGCCTGGCCATGGCCGCCGCCGAACTAGTGGGCGCGGCCGGCGAGGCGCAGGGTGAATGGCCGCTGGCCCTGGTGGACGGTGAAATGACCGCCGCGCCACTGCTGACCTGGACGGCTGTCGCCCTGGCTCCGGCCGGCGACGCCCTCGTCGTCACTGGCGTCACGCTGCTCTTCCACCTCTTTGACGTACCCTGGCTGGTGGCCCTCGATCCGCTGACGTTCCCGCTGGGAACAGTTCCCTCGCTGACCATCGCCCACGATTTCACCGAGCACGCCGCCGCGGCCGTGCGCGCCGAGTCGCTGACCCTGACGCTCGACCTGGCCGCGGCCCAGGCTCCCCCGGCCGCGGGCGACGCCGCCACACCACACCCGTGTGAGGTGTCGTTGCGCGTCCGGCTGGGGGCGCGGCGGCCCGACGAAGACGCGGCCACAACCAAGCGCCTGGCCGCCTTCGACACGCGTGTCGTCTTTCCGCTGGTCGGCGACGACGGGCCGCGCTGGGAAGATCCGGTGCTATTCCACGATCTGCTCATTGACGAGGCGGCTCCGACGGCGCAACTGCTCGCCAAGCAACACACGCTGCAATTCAACTGGACGCGCTTTGGCCCGCGCGCCGGACTGCCGAGCACCATCGAACTGTTGCCGGGGATGACCCTGGCCAATGCCCAGGACGAGGGCGGCGCGACACGCTGCGCCGACGCGCCGGGCTTCGCCGTGGCCCACTTCGCCGTGACGTCGGACGGCGAAACGCCGGCCATTGAGTTGCAGACGGGCTTCGTCGAGGCGCTGCTGACGTGCCGCTGGGGTGAGTACCTGGCCGACCTGACGCCGGGCGCGACGCTGCCGCTCGACCCGCCGCCCGCGGCCGTCTTCGGCTCATCGGCCGGCGACGTCGTCTTTGCCTACACGTCGAGCTTTCCGGCCACCGGCGCGGACGCGACGGCGTGGGACGAGACGCTGATGCTCAACGGTTTCGTCGAGATGAGAAACCTGATCTCCTGGCCGCAAGACCTGCGCTACGACGCCGATGATGGGCTGCTCGAACTGCCCCCGGCGCGCGCCGGCGTGCTGGGCCACCGGCGGCACAGCATCCGTGTCCTGTTCAATCAGCACGAGATCCTGCCTTCGCTGCCGGTCATCGGCGACGGGGCGTTGTTGTTCCAACTGGGCGCGCGTCCCTGGCAATTCCTGGCCGTCGTCGAGCATCAGATCGCCCACTTCGACGCCGCCGATGGGCAACTGACCCTGGCCGGCCAACAGCGCTGGACGGCGGTGCAGGAAGTGCGCCTGGGCACGACGGCCGCCTTCAGCGATTGGTTGGCCCCGGACCGATCATTCGCCTCGCCGTGGCAGGGCGAGCCGCAGAACGTGGTGCTCACGGCCAAACACGACGTGAATCAGTCCGTGCGACGTAAGGCGAACGGGCAGGAGGAGATCGTCGTCAGCCTCGATCCGAGCGGCGACATCGATGATCCCGTGTCGGAGGGGACGCACTGGATGGGCAACTTCAACCCGCTGGCGAGCGGGCCGAACACGCGCGGTGGGGTCTACAGCGGGTTTCTGTTCGAGGTTAAGGACGTCCCGCGGGGGGCGCGGATCGACGCGGCCGACTTCAGCGTGGAGGCCGTCGGCGATTTCGTGCAGGACAAGAGCATGGCCATTCGCTACAGGGTCTGGGTGGAGAACTCGGTAGATCGCGAGGCATTTACCCGCGAACAGCCGATCTCCACTGACCCCGGGCGCATGCTCCCCAGGAAAAACCCACCGCCCGACGTCGTCGTAGCGGGCCGCTGGGACAAAAGCGAGCGCGTCGAGCTGGGTAAGCTGAGGGGCCTGGTTCAACGTCTGGTCAATCGCTCGGACTGGAACCCGACCCGGTCGTTCGTAGCTGTGGTGGTGGAAGGTACGGCCGATGAAGCGTTCATGCGGCAACACAACTACGCGATCAAGAAGGAGCAGGACGTTTTTCGCTACATCGCCGGGCAGAAGGCCCAGTTGGCGCTGCGATTCCGCCCGTCTGAGGAGGCGGCGACATTTGGCCCCTTCACCGGTGGGCTGCGGCCGCTGCTTCTTGACGAACTCGACAGCCTGGGCGACGCGCCCATGCTGCTGGTCGAGGCCGGCGCGCCCTTCTGGCTGCGGCGCGACTCGGCCCGCGCGCCGCAGCCGACCGATCTCCAGTTCTTGCCCAACGGCACGCAACTGGCAGCGCTGAGCAATCCCGACGACTACACCCCCGTCAACCCGACCGACGAGCCAACCTGGCAACTGCTGGCGATGCCGTTTCTGGGACGGCTCCAGGCCCAGACGCAAGACACAACCGGAGCCAGTGCGCTGCAACGCGATCCGCTGCTGCTCATAGACGGTCGCCTGGTGGCCGGCGAAGCGCTGCCGCCGCTGGCGCTGGCGCTCAGCAACCAGGGCAACGGCAGCGCGGTGGTGTTTGACCTGTCGGGCTTCGAGTCGCTGGCGACACGCACGCTGGCCCGGCTGGACGCGAGCACGTTACAGGAGAACTGGCTGCGGCTGCAACAACTCATCCCGGAGACGCAACCTCCATCGCTGCGCAGTGTGATGGCCGCGCTACCCAACACGGCCGCCCGCCTGAGCCGCGACGTTGCCCTGCGGCGCATGTTCGATGCCCTGCGCCGCCACTACCCACCACGCTTGCCCGACCTGACCGGGCACGACGCCTACGAGCTGCCGCCGCTGGTCGATGACCCACTGCTTATCTGGCGCGCCGCCAGCCTCCACATCATGCAGGGCGTCGGCCGGGCGCGCCCGCCGCACACCACGCCCTACGGCTGGCACCTGCCCGGCCTGCACGTGCACCAACTGGCCGGCGGCCTGTCGCCGGAGGAGCCGTCGGCCACCTATCCGGCGGCCACCATCCTGCCCGCCTGGCAAGCCCCCGATGACACATTGCCGGTCGGCTACACCGTCAGCCCTTATCTCGGTCTGGCGTTTCGCCCGGCGCGAACGACGACCGGCGGCGACATTGCCCTGGAAGTGGTCGAACTACTGGCCCTGGACACGACGCTCAAGGCGCTGCGCCCGGTGGCCGGCGTGCTGCGTGACGCGCCGGACGAAACGCCGGCCATGCGCGAGACGTTCCTCACTACCTGGGCGGTCGAGACGCAACGCCGCCTGGCCCCTGACTCGCCAGTGGCCGTATTGCGCATGCGCCAGGTACGGCGGGCGGCGGATAGCTCGACCGGCGAAGCGCTCATCAGCACCCAGTACGCCTACCAGCTCATCGACGTACCGCGCGCTGGCACTCTGGCCCGGCGGACCACACGCGTGCGCTCAGCCGTCAGGCGGCTGAGTTTCCGCCAGGGGCAGTTCAGCCCCCACCCGATGGCCGCGAATGTGAAGGCGTTCGAGATCGCCCCGCCGCAGACGGTCGGCGTGCAGGCAATCTATGAGACGGCCGCGCCGCCCCGCCTGGTTGAGGCGGCCGAGAGCACGCCTGACTGGCCGTGGGGGCTGAGCGCGTTGCGCGTCGGGGTGCAGTTCACGCGCGACCGGCAGGGCATCAGCGGCGCGGCCCAGAGCGACGGCCCCGCGCCGGAGCAACTCCTGTTGTGGTGGCAATCGGTGCAGTTCGGCGTCCAGTTCCGTCCGGCAAGCGGCGACCCGCGCCCTGCGGCCGGCCTACCCAGCGTCTTCCGCGCGCCGGCCATCCGTAGCCTGCTGCCGGTCAACGCCGCGCCGCCCATGCCCGCGCTGACGCCGGATGGGGTCACCAGGGTTGAGACGCCACCCGCCGACGCGCCCCCGCCGCCCTTCGAGCGCTGGCAGTCGATCCTGCCGGGACGGCTCCGCTATCTGGTGACCGGCACGCGGCCGGGCGCGTTGTTTGCTTTCCGCCATTCGCTGCTGCGCCAGATGGTGGCCGGCGACGTGGCCGCCGGGTCGCTGCTGGTCTCCGGCAGCGTGCCTGCCCAGCATCGCGCGCCGCGGCCCGTGCCGCTGCCGCCCAACCGCGATGGTGGCCAGGCGTTCGCCCTGCAACCCTGGGCCAGCCACTTCGAGCCGGCGACCAACGCCCTGTTCACCTCGTCCCCGGCCGACGAGACCTTCCTGGCCGAATGCGGCGGCGACCCGGCACGCCGTGTGCGCGTGCGGCTGGTCACGCCGCCGCAGGGTCTGTTGCTGCCGGAGTGGAAGGGTGAGCTTCGTTTCTACGTTGACTGGACGCCCGACCTGCTGCCTGGTGAACAGTGGCGGCTCTCGCTGAGTATTGACGGCAATGGCCTGAGCGCTGCCCTGGTGGCCGCCGAAGCTGATGATGGCTACACCATGCCCGGCGAGTATATCGCGCAAGTGGCCTCGGCCGACCTGCCGCTGGTGCTGGCCGCCGCCCGGCAGTTGCACATCCAGGTTGAACGCCAGACACAGGGAGAAGACGGGGTCTTCACGAATCCGTCGCACTTCTATCAGGTGGTGGCGCTGCCGCTGTTCCCGGCGGCCGATGAGGTGGCCCGCCTGCCGCTGGAGCCGGTCTTCGTTCACTTTGAAGACCCGGAGTACAACCGGCGGCTCGGCTCGGCCACGGCCAACAGCACCTCGCTCTTTGAAATGAAGGAGAATAACGACGAAGACGTAGCTCACGAGTTGCGGCTCTCGCTCGACCGCAAGGCATATAACGCGACGAGCGAGATCGCTTTTCGCTATGACTGGGATGCGGCGACGGTGCTCAAGTCGCCAAAGGCTAAGGAGCTGACGCTGTCATACATTTCGGCCGCGGGGTCTTCGGTTCCCCTCCGGTCGTGGCCGTTCACGCCGCCGGACGGCGGCGACGTGGAACCGCTGCCGGGCGACGGCCAACTGAAGATCGTCTCGTTGCCGGTGATCATGGCCGCCTACCAGGCGACGCTACCGGCAGGGACGGCGCCGCTGCTTCTACGCGCGGGTGACCGGCTGGAGGTGAAGGCGAAGTTTGCCGGCAATAAGGAGATCGCCGTGGAGGTGGATATCGTCGACGAGCCGGTCATCCCTGCGCCGGAGGCGGCCTACGCTCTGTTGCGGCGGCGGCCCGACGGCGCGGACATGCTGGTCGAGGCGGCGCGCTTCGCCTGGAACCCCGAAGCGGCGCGGGTCGAACTGGTCTGCCCCGATGACGTGCGGGCGGCGTTTGTGCGGCGGCGGGCGGTCTTCCACTGGCAAGACGCGGCGCGGCCGAACGCCGGCCTGCGCCACGCCATGCAGAAGATCGCCGCCAATGGGTCTACCCACTGGCCCGACCTCTGAGGTTGGCTGCCAACCTCAGAGGTCGGTTACAGCCCGCGCTTGCGGGCGACACCCACCAGCGTGTTGAGCACGGCGGTGCGGTACTCGATAGCCGCCTGCACGTTACGCAGGTGGAAGTCGAGCAGACTGTCTTCAACGATGACGCCGCTGGCGGTGGCCCCGGTCACGGGCACAATGACTTCCTGGTCGCCGTCCAACTGGATGACCGTGCTGGCCGCCAGTTGTTTGTTGCCGCTGGCCAGCGTTTGGCCGCCGGTGGCGATCTGCGTGTAATAGGTCTCCACGGTCAACTTGCTGGCGTCGGCCAACGCCTGGGCCAGCTTCTCCAGCGCGGTGCGCACATTGACTTCAAGCGATGCCTGGTTCGTGCTCTTGGTTTCGTCTGCCATCGTTCGGGTCGCCTCCTCGGTTTAGGGTCTAGGGAATGGGTCGCAGTTCCAACTCCTGCGCGAGTTCCAACACTTTCTTGAAGAACTTATAAGCCGCGGGCACGGCCAACAGGGGATTAGCCGGGAAAAGCACGCCCAACTGGAGGCCGCCCTGCAATATAAGCAGGGCCATCCGCAGCCAGTTGGTGCGGGCGCGCAACACCAATTCCAGATTGGCGGCGTGCTGTTCGGCGTGGTCCTGGCCGAGGCTACCCCACGCTGTGCGCAGGTCGCCGTCGAGGGCGATGCTCGTCAGCGCGTAGGGCCGCCCGGCACTGGCCGACCGCACCACCGACAGCGACAACGTGGCCTCGCGCACGCTCTGGAAGAAGGCCATCGCTCGCTCGGTCGCCTCTCTCCAATCGTCCGGCAGCCGGTCGAAAGGGCCGAAGCTGACTTCCTGCTGAGGGGCGGTCCAGGCGGCCAGCGCTTGCTCCGGCAGCAGCACCGGCTCGATCGCCTCTAGCCCGGTCGAGAATGACTCCGGGCCTTTCCGCAAGCTCTGATCAACGAAGGCGCGCAGCCGTCGCGCCGCGTCGGGCAGGGCCATCTCGGCGCGGGCCAGCCGGGCGGCCTGGCCGGCCTGGGCGACCCCGGCCAACCGTGGATCGTCCGGCAAATCCACGTTCCAGACGATGGCCGGCGCGCGACCGCTGCCCTCGCCGGGGGCAGCGGGCAACGACTCCAGCGCGCTGCCCGACGCCTGCCAGACGCCAAACTCATCGGCCGCCTCGGCCGCGCCCGGAAAGGTCACCTCGAAGGTCGCGCCCGGCGCCGGAGTATCCATCTACTTGCCCGTGGGTATCAGCGCCGTCACCAGTTCGCCGACGGCCTTGAGCATCGCCACCCGATTGGCCTGGGCCTGCTCCACGGCGCGGCTGTGGATGTCCCAGATGACCTCGTCCAACTCTCCGGCCTCGATGGGCACGACGATATCGGTGTCGCCGTCGAGCTTGATGTGGGTCCGGGCGCGTTGAGTAGCGGTGGTGAAACCCTTCTCGTCTTCCCACTCCTCCCGCTCGATGTTCTCGCTGGTATACGTCCGTACTTCCAGTGAGGTGACGTCCTCGGCGAACTTGGCCACGTGCTTTCCGATGGCTTCCAGGGCGTCACGCATTTTCTGGGTGAGTTCGTCCAGCTTGCCGCGGTTGAAGAGATCGAAATCCTCGGCGGCGAATACTTCGGCCGCGACCGGCGGGGCCACATCGTCGGCGAAGCTGTCCAGTTGGGCGGCCAGCGACTTGAGATGGGTTCGGAGCTGGCGGCGCAAGGCGGCGTCGTCGGTCGCGGCTGCGCCTGGCGGCGGTGGCATGGCAGGTTCACTCCGGGTAACCGGCATACTCGGTAGCGGTAAGGTCACGACAATGGGCGTCGCGTTCGGTCGCTCGGCGGCCGTCTCGCCGGTCCTGGCCACGGGCAGGGCCACGGCCGGGTCGCCCAGCAGCGCGTAGCCGCGGGCGTCGTTGTTGGCCGTCCACAGCCCGGCCAGGACCGCCGGGTCGGGCGGTTCCTCGGTATGGTCGAGCATGGTCGTCAGTTGGACGGCGATCTGGGCGTAGCGTACGTTAAACTGGTCGAGGGCCACGCCGATACGGTCGCCCGCCATCAGGCGCAGCAGTGTGTCCTGGAACGTGCCGGTCTGGGCATCGGCCTCGCCCCAGCGGAACGAATACGTCCAGGCGCGGTCGACGTGGCCGATGACGGCCAGCGCGCCGCCGTTGGGGTGGCCCAGCAGGCGGCGGGGCAGGGCGGCCAGGAAGTCGCGCGGGGCGATGGTCTGCGGCGTCTGGCGGTCGGGCCGGGTGAAGCTGTCGCGGCGCGGTGTGCCCAGACCGTAGCAGGCGAAGTGGAAGTTGACCAGCCCGCGCAGTTGGTAGTTGTCATCGATGTCCTCCGCGCCCACGTAGTGGCGGCGGCTGATGGTCTCGTCGATGGCCTCCAGGTCCTGGCAGAGCAGGCCACCCTGGAACGGCAGTTGCATCTTGTGACCGTTGTCGAAGCCAACGCCGTGGCCGGCGGTGAAGAGCAGGGCCGGCGCGTCGCCGCCGCCCAGCAATCGGCTCAGGTTGTCCTTCGTGCAGTCGGCCGCGGGCACGCGCTCTATCTTCCAGTCATGAGGTTTCTCCCTGCCCAGCGCCGCCGCCAGCGGATCGACTAGCATCCGGCTGCTCAGCTCGGTGGCCCGGTCGCCGGCGTGGCGCGTGCCGAAGAAGACGGCGCGGGGCGGCAGGCGCAACGCGCCCTTCTCGGCCTCGACCACGCTGCGGGCGTAGCGAGCGTACTCCTCCGGCGTGTCGAAATAAAGGCGGCCGACGAGATAGGTGGCGTCCAATTCGTACTGGAAGCGATAGGGAATCTCGTCAACGTCGCCCACGAGGAGCAGGTAGTAGGGCAGGTAGACCGGATTGACCGTGCCGGGGGACGCGCCGTGGCGGCTCATGAAAGTACTGGCCGTCTCCCTGGGCTGGTAGCCGGCGGCCCCTTCATAGAGCTTAAACAGGTCGCCCGCCTGCTCCTTGCGCCAGGCCAGCAGTTCGCCCAGCGCGTCGCGCACAGGGTCGGCCGCGCTCCGCCCATCCGCCGGGAAGATGACGCCCCAGCCGGCTTGGGCCAAATTATTCTGGTCCAGGCCGGATTTAAGTTGCTCCAGACCGGAGTCAGGATCGCGCTGGCGTAGATCCTCAAGATGCCGCTTGTTGTATCGCTGGCCCAGAGCCATACGCTCCAGGTCGGCGGCGGTCAGCGTCAACAAATACTTGCCGCGGTTAGCACTATTCTCCGAGGCATTGACGCCGTTGAGAATGATCTCGTCCGGTATGGCGTTGTGCATCTTTGCCCTGCCTGATTGTTATGTGGTGTAGTTGACGCTCTACCCGGTGGGCGCGTCCGTGGACGCCCCGCGCGCCAGTTGCATGCGCTGGAGATGCCGCCGCACGGCGTCGAGCGCGGAGAGGGCATCGACGCGCAGGAAGGTCAGCCCGGTGTGCTGCACGTTGTCGTCCTCGTCGTCGCCGTCGTGGATGGTGACGCCGCCGCGCCGCATCCAGGCCACCAGGTCTTCCACCTCCGGCAACTCGCCGGTCACCAGCTTGTAGAACTCCTGCATCAGCAGGATGACGCCGACGGTGACGGGCGTGGCCTGGCTGGTGCCGTGCTGGGTCGATTCGCCGTGGTCGCCGCGGATGCCGGCCGAGGTGACAGGCGCGCCGGGGGCGAAGATGTCGGTGCGCGTGCTGCGGTTGACGGTGTAGTGGAGGCGCTGGGAGAAGGGCGTGATTTGCCCGGCGCGGGTAGAGTTGGCCTTGGCCCCGCTACCGTAGGAGAAGCCGCCCTCGGCCGCGTCGTAGACCGCGCCGACGCTGATGCACTCGCGCAGAATGGCCGGGTAGCCCATGCCCTGCTGGCTACCGTGCTTGAAGTAGTCGTTCCCGGCGGCGATGACCACGGCCACGCGGGCGGCGCGCAACTGCTGGAGCTTGTCGCGCAGACCGATTGAGCCGAAGTCGTCGTTGACGTAGTTACCGCCGTCGCCGAGGGACATGCAAACAGCCGAGATGCCGTAGGTCTCGCGGTTGTCGATCACCCATTGCAGGGCGCTTTCCACCCAGGCGAAGCTGCCGCCACCGGTGTTGCCCAGCACTTTAATGGGAACGATGTTGGCGTCGGGGGCAATGCCCTTGTGGTCGCCGTTGGCGGCGATGATGCCGGCGACGTTGGTGCCGTGGCCGTTGCCGTCCGTGGCGTTGTTGTCGTCGCCGCCGTTGTCGTTGGTGAAGTTGCGTTGAGCGGGCACGCGGCCGGTGAAGTCAACGTGGGTCGTGTTCAGGCCGGTGTCGAGGACGGCGGCGGCCAGGCCCGCGCCGCTGACGTTGAAGGCGCGTCGCGCCTGGCTGACCCACAGGAAGCTATCGACCTGGGGCAGAAACGGGAATTCGGGTTCATCGAACTGCACAGGCGATTCGACGGGCGGAATCTCAGTAGGCGGTGTCTGGGCCGGCATAACTACCACTCCTTTGATTGTACGCAAGCGATCCTGTAGACGTGAGCGTGGGAAAGGGACGCGGGTATCATGCACTAAAACGGCGGGTTGTGTCAAGGGGATAAGACAATATGACCTCTGAGGATGGCTGCCAACCTCAGAGGTCCTGGGTCTCGATGGTGCTCTGCTGCGCTTCACGAGCCATCTCGATGCCGTCAAGGGTGGATGGGAATGTCGCGCCAGTGGCCAGC
>CXWK01098276.1_pt1 | contig 29853 bp, 31 predicted proteins | sample 590851 | NCBI WGS metagenome assembly CXWK01 (sample SAMEA3498364, study PRJEB10139) | wastewater metagenome | biome: wastewater treatment plant; material: activated sludge | place: Denmark | collected 2014-08-01
GCAATCCGCCCTGGGTCAAATTTCAATCGGCAGGGTGGGTCAATTTTCCATCAGCGCCAACACGCAGTCCACGCTGCATGTGGGCCAGGCGCACCTGAGACTGCGCCAGGGGCTCACCCGACGTCGATGACAGCCTGACCGCATCAACAAGCCCAGCACCGGTTACTCGCTTCATGTCGTCCGATGCCTTCATAAGCGCAACAGCGCAGGCACGCATCAGATCGGCGAGCGCTGCCTCGGAAAGCTCGCAATGGGGGCCGAGAAAGGAACCCTCTTCATCGACTACGTCAACGCAGAGCAAATCGCCAACCCGGGTCAGCCAGGATGAGTGAACCGCCATAGCCGCAAAGGGGTGCACGTAAAGACAACCGGCACTGATCCGATGAAGCACACGGCAATCCGCCTCATCCAGAGCTTCAACGAAAAGACCTTGAAGTTCATCAGTAGATACTGCCATCACCTCCATGGACAGCGAAGCCGACAATGCAGACATGTGAGGAGCAAGGTTCAAAAATGGCGTCATCGTTAAAGTTCCTGAAATGTTTGAGCCCAAGATACTCATAACCCCAAAACTGCAACCTTGGGATCGTGCCTCGCAGTTCAAAAAATGGAGTTCCACAGTTGGATGGCGGCCGCGACAGTGAAGGCCCAGGACCTGATGGCCCGGCACGAGCAGCACCCGAGCAAATAGCTGTCTGCCAGAATCAAATGCTTACTCAGGGATTTCCTGACTGGCATCGATGAGGGCAGCCGCAAGCAGAGAAACTTCCTCCCTGTTTAGGACGGCCAGATCACCCTCCACTCCCATCCGCAGGTGCACCGCATTATCGACCACATCGACCTTAACGACGGTGTTGGTGGCCGCCCCATGCTTACCGGTCGCCTCAACCGACACAGGTCCGCTCAACCGTCTACGCGAACGAACAATTGACTCTTCTGCCCCAAGAGCCGTCGGCATGAGGAGGTATTGCTTGGTCGCCTCCGGGAGCGATCCAAAGGCGAGCTCATTGACGCCGAATCGCTGCCGCATCTGCCACCCTTGCACATGCGCCCGGTGCTCAATAAACGTTTCATCGGTGGCCATACCTGGCAACCCGACCAAGTCCCTCACCGGCAACCATAGGCCTTTCGTGAGATCAAGCCGATATACCACTTGGGGCTCGCGGTTCTCTGGTCCCTTTGCACGAGTCCTCGCCTTTGGAATTGGCCGCCCCAAGACATCATATCGTTCAGGCCAAAGCTGCTCGGGCCTAACCCCTAGGCATCTGGCTACCAGATGCTGCAGCTTATCCAGTCGGGAGGAGCCCAAGGTATCCAGAGCAGAACGCCTGATACCAAGATGCGTGGTAAGGCTAACCAGAACAAACCCGCGATTGCGCAGGGCGGCCTTAATCCAGGTCAACCGCGCAGGCTCCGCCATTGGCAAGCCGTCCAGATCGATTGGACTTCCCGAATGTTGTTCCATGAGATCGGTAAAGAGTTGTCGCGCAGGAACCGCGACCGGGAGGCCAAACAGCTCCGGCAACGTAGCCTCAATCTTCTCTTGGAGCTCATCACTCCAGACAACATCGTAGCGCTCCGGGAAAAGGGTTCCTTCGCTGACTCCGAGCGCTTTGGCAATTTCGGTTTGCGCCGCTGGATAGTTACGATTTCCAGCCGAAGCGATGCCGGTCACACCTGAGGACTTGGAAAGTGAGGAGAGGGAAATTCCCTTCGCCAACAGCGCTACCTTGATTGCATGCCAACGAATAGCCAGTGGGAAATCAGGGTATTTTTCTTTAGTTGTCATACCAAACACCTCGCGTATTTGGTATGACCCTCTCATGGACTTCTCAATGTGCAAGACCGGGCTCCACTATGGTGAAATCGCCCTCCATTGCTCTCCCTGCTGGCGGCTCGGCAGCGCATTTTATGATTAATAACAGGCTCCACGGCAAGAAATCTTTTGCCTGTCATCTCATTGTTTAGGGAAGTCTCGGAAAGCACTAAATGAAATTAGTCTAACCCATGATCAAACGTGAGTTATCCAGTCTCAAACCTTTGTATGAGTGGGTGAGCCGGAGTGAATTTGAGGCCAGCACTCTTGCAATCTAAAGTGATCTGATACGGGCCGTGGCATAACCATGGCAAAGTGCAATTAAAGAATCAGGTAAAGGCCACCATTACTATGATGACTGACATGCCTCCACCTACTACTCGAATTAATCCGCCGCCGGGGTGCCTTCTGGCTGCCTGTAGAACCGCGGACTAAAGCGGTAAGCCGAATACCCAGTGATAAGAAAAACTTATAAACCTATCTCTTACGCTTACGCCCAAGATCGTCACTTAATAGTGCCAATTAAAGGCGCCCGAACACCAACTCTAAAAACCCTATCAAGCCTGCTCCGAAATAGCTGCAAACCAAAGATTTAGTCATATATATAAATAAAAGATTAACCTTTAACTTTCTTTCGGCGCCAAGACACCAGCCCAATCAACGCGCATATCATCGAAAGCACGCTAGCCACACTACCATACACAAACTTGCCCTGCGTTAGCGACGTTACAGCGTCGACTGCTGCAATGGCCGACATCAAATACATTACAGCTGGTGACGGAATCATTCGGTAATAGTTACTATGCTTCTTATTGTCCGCCCTTGCCTCCAGAAGAACTTTCCTCGCCGGACCAATTAGTTCACGCAGATTTTCCAAGCTGCGTTGACCATCCGCCACCACATTGTTCGGCAAATGGTAAAGAGCGTCTGATATTGCCTCGACGAACGCTGGATCACTGCCGGCGGCACCGCGAATTCTAGCCAATCCTTCGTGCAACAGATGGGCAGCTTCTGCACGCAGAAACAACCGCTCCTCGCCGTTCGTGAAGGCATTATCATATACAGGGAAGTGGTGAATTTTGGCCGCACCATCGCCCCCCCATTTCCGGAGGCACTGCTCGACCTGCAATTCATTCGCCCCTGGCTGGCGAACAAAATATCCACTCGTTCTAGATGACGAACTCAACTCCTCAATTAAAGATTGGCTGCTTCGGCTTCCGTCAAGCACTGCACTTACGCAATTTTCGTCAATCACGACGACATTAATGCCAACTTCATTGAGTTCATTGAAAAGCGATCGAATTGACACGGCATTGCTCCAGGAGACTTTCGTAAAGAATCACAGATCGCCACTTTCTCTGTGCCAGCTATTCGCCCCTGCAATCGGTGCAAATACTGTCGGCAAGACCGGCACCGGCTCTTTGCGTGAAAGACCCAAGAGGCCGGGCTTGCATATTTCGCAAGCGCGAGAGGATGGAGTCTGAATTCTCTCAGGTACTACGCTATGTCCGTCTCAACTACACCGTGGAAGTACGCATTCCATTCCGGCATGTCCTCATCAGCTGACCTGAGGGCCGCTACTGATCTTGGCTTGCCCGTTGGCGTGGTCGCGACATTACTCACCACTCGCCAGATTTTCCTTACGCTGCCAAAACACCTGGACGCCGGCGGCAAACTGTTCGTTGACTCAGGTGCTTTCAGCGCCTTCCAGAAGCGCACCATCATGGACTGGGAAAAGGTTTTTCAAACCTACGAGACGCTCATTGATCAGACCACTCAACCCGGGAATCTTTCGATCGTTGCGCCCGACGTGGTTGGGGACCAGGTTTCCACCCTTGAACTATGGGCTGAATATGCCCTGCGCGTGAAGAGCTGGGTTGAGGCGGGAGCACGGGTTATCGTCCCACTGCAGGTTGGCCGCCTGAGTGCCGGCGATCTACTTGAGGAGGCGTTTAAGCTCTTCGGCACCCGCAAGGTTTGTGCGGGGGTACCGTCTAACCTTGCAGCGATGACTGCGAACGACGTTGCTACGATCAGGCATGATGACTTCCACATCTTGGGCCGGGTCGTGCTCACCGTTGAACTAGCAGAAAAGGTGCTCGCGATCCTTATATCAAATCCAGATGCACAACTGACTGCCGACGCTAACTGGCTCCGCGCAAGAACCGCGCGCATCTCCAGCCTCGCTCGTGATCTCCCCCGCTCCAATATGCCCTTTGACTGCCGCCGATCGAGAGCGATTAAGGAGTTGCTGGTGGCGGATGGGTACCACCTCCAAGCCCCTCAAATTGAACGCGCCTTTCGAGTGCCGACCGCCTGTTGAGTGGCCTCCCGCTTGAACACTGCCCCCGTTAGAGAAAGCCGGCGCTTAGCGCCGGCTTTCTGATTCTCGGATCATCATCGGTCGCGGCCGCTATCTCAGGCAGCTGGTCGGCCGTCGGCTATAGTCCGCCCAGGCGGCGGACCAGCCGTCCTGATGATTCGCATGGACTGTGGCTATTTCAACGCACTGCGTGCTGCCCAACGATGACAGGTACGCCGAGGACACCGCCCGAGGAACCACACTGTCCAGGTCCCCAACCAAATGGCGCTGAGGAATCGTCTTGAGCTTGTCGGCGTAGTTCACGGGGTCAAGCGATCCACTGAGCTGAGTTAGCCCCTGCAGCTGCGTCCAAGCCGTTACGGCTATATTGCCAGCGAGCGTTTGCACCGAAACTACGTCATCCCTCTGCGCAGCCAAAAGCAGGGCTACTGCGCCTCCACCTGAGTAACCCACCAACTCGATACGCGTCCCCGTATACCGCAATTTTATAGCGTCCAGCGCCGACGACATGGATGCGATGACCTGGGGGCTGAAACGCTGATCGGTCCACGCCTTGGGATTGCAATGCTCGTTCGAAACAAACTGGCAGGGCCTGGCCAGGTACACAGCTCCGCCAGGATCGTTAGCAGCGAGATTTGCTACAAGGTTTTCATGGGGAGTTGGATCGGTGCTGGCTTGTCTTGCCGTAGCCCAAGCGTGGCCATCGCCCTCGACGTACACCCTCAACACCTCGCCTTTCACTGATTTGGGCAGTACCGACTGGACTGGGTAGAATCCCCCGGTATAAATCATGGCTGTGCGGCCGGCAGCATGGGCATCACCTACGAGGCGAGCGGTGTAATTTACACAACCAGTGCCCAGGGCCGCTCCTACCATTACGAGGCTGATCTGCGCATACAGTCGGAGCTCAGTGACAGGCATCGAGGTTCTCAATTTTGCTATTCGGAGCTTCATGGTATCCGAAGGTTTTGGTATGCAAGTACTCGGCGCCCACACCGACAATTACCCCATAATCAGGTACGTATTCCCACGATGGGAACGGTGAAAGCATTACAATTCAATTAGTTGATAATTTTGTGCGCCACGCGACCCACGCCTTACGAGCGTAGCTTGAATTGCCTTATCGCTTGGCTTTCTCATCCAAAATGTCGCCGCCTCGGCGCCGCCGAATTCCCGGTGAATTACAGCCTCAACTCGATGGGTCATACCGGCATTCTTGTAAAGGCGGTCAAATCGTTGCACCCGTGCGCTCGTCGAACTTAAGGCCGCGCATGGATCGATCGAGCCGATCGGTACCTGTTGGGCAGTGTTAACCAACAACTGGCTTCGAAACTCACCAGAAGAGTCTTCTGAATCAAGGCGAATACGCAGCAATTGGTAGGTCCAGCGTTGAGCGCGGTCGAACGCCGATCTTACTGGATGAGCTGACAAGCACCTCCCGAGAATTGAAATCCAAAACGTCGGTCCCGTTCCTGAACCCGTTTGAACCGGGGTGACATTACTGAGGTCTGGCATGGCAGCATCCTGCTTGGCGATGTGCTCCATATTGATGAATCAAGCTGTCAGTGATCCGTCAATTTGCCCCATTCGCCGGGGCATACATGAACAACGCATTACCTTAAATTGACCGCCTACCCAGCTACTCGATCGGTGCTGGTGCATTCTCCCTGGCCAGCAGTGCCGCGATGACGATCAGGTAAATGCCAGTCCCCATCAGCACAACAACGGCCGAGGTAACGGCCAGTAGGTGCAGGCCAATCAGCGAATCTAAGTGGCCGATCATCGCGTACGTACCCAGGAAAATTGCATAGGCCAGAACCGCCATTAACACCAGTTGTAGGACTACCAGGACTTTAGTACCGGCAAGACTGTGAGCCAGATATAGACCGCACATGATGACCAAAGCAGACACCAGGTACTCAAGGAAGCCTGCCGCTACATACGTCACGCCATCGAGGCCCGAACGGATCGCAAAGAGCTGAATCAGGATGTAGAACGCGGAACAGATGATGATCGGTTTGATGAACTTCATGGGTCAGACCCTCGACTCGCCTTAGACAGCAGAAAGGGTCGCTTATGTGGGCGGGGAAAGGGCGTTGATTAGCCCCAAAGCGTGGGCGCAATGCGAGGCTATTATCGGCTCCCTGGATAGGAGCGACGGGGCTACGACTCGCTGGAGAAAGCTGCTGCGGAGGCTGCACCTATCAACATCATTTCCATGTTCAATTCCTCCAACTTTAGGCCAATAGCGCTACACAGAAAATGAACAGACCACCGAGCGCAAAAGCATTAATGAGCCAGAGCGATGCGCTGCCGGTCGGCGTTTCGCTACGACACAGGGAATAAAAGCCAAAGGCTTCGATGGCAACGGTCCCTGCCATGCCTGCGGTTTTAATTCCGAAAGCCGAAAACAACATCCACGCCACAGTACCAACGGCAAATGTGACGATGAGCGCAAACAGTGCAGGTATGTTGAACCCGAAAATCTCGAGGGTTGTGGAGGCCAAAACTCCTGCCACTTTGGCCACGCCACCAAACAACAGTTACGTGAACACAGCGGCTGCTGAGTAATTGCACCGATTTGACCACCCGCTTGCATTCGACCTGACCAGTCACTTGCAACGGATTTGGCCATCGCGCTTCGTGGTCATGACCGGCAAAGAACGACCCCATTGCAGCCGGTCAGCATCGGCAGAAATTGGCGTGAAGCAGCCGTTCAGAGCTGTCTAGAGAAACGTGGGAGACTCGGTGAGTCCACCAGCAGTTTCCTCGACTACGTCCTGAGCCTTATTCGTCGTATGTCATTTTCATCCAAGTCAAACCATTCACCGTTTATTCGCTTGCCGGCAAAAATCGCATGGTAACGGCGCTCAGCTTCATGGCAGTCGTCAAACCAGGCGCACAGCGGGATGGTGTAAACAAAAGGTAGGTGCACGCCGAAGGCTCTCATCCGGGCCGGCACATTGCGAGTACGCCCAACCTTGTAACCGAAAGCAGACTTCAGTACGTAAACGACGCCAGCTTTAGCACCGCTGGTCATCTCGCCGATGACCTCAATCGGGTTGAGGCGCTCCGGCGCAATGCTGCTGGAAGTAGGTCGTTTCGAAACCGTCGGCCTGGTTACCATTGCGGCGCGGTCACGGAGTTCCAAGTTGTCAAAGTGATCCTGCCATAGCTCATGCAGTCCGTAGTCGGCTATTTTCTTAGGGGCGAATCCAAACTCTCCCGCCTTCCAGATTCCACGCCCCTTGGGACTGTCTATCCAGATCTGCGCCGAGGTGGACGTCCAATCGACATGGCGAGTCGCACCAGTGCCACCAGTAATGATGCCAAGCCATCTGAGCATCCCTGTCTGCTGAGTTTCGTCGTAGGCAGCAATAGTGATGCCGTGGCCGAGAGTAGGTGGTGAAGCCTGGCTCGCCAATCCTTCCGGTAAGCTAAACATGGATGGTGGCCGGGCAACTTCGCAATCCAGCTTACAAGCGACTCGCCAATACTTGGCCGGGGTCAACATTCCTTGCTCTCCTATCGTTCAATGCGTCAGTCGTTAGCTCGCAAGTTGTCAGTTGCGTCTTGAGCATAGGTGATAAAAGTTGGATATCGCTGGGAGACTGCACGCTTATAGAATCCTTCTGGCGTCAAAGCTTAACGCTTCCTCATCCAGGTCGTGATCGATGATTGCTGGTCAGCGGCAACTTTCGGGCTGTAGCAGATTGGCGTTCTAACTGCCGCTTGTGGCCGATTTCTGCCAGTACGTCCAGACTGGACGGGTCGACTTCTGCTCCTGTCGGCAGAAAGCGTGCGGGTCAAATCCGTTGCAAGTGACTGGTCAAGTCGAATGCAAGTCGGTGGTCTGGCCGAATGCAAACGGGTGGTCAAATCGAGTGCAACTTCGCAGCTGCCAATACCATAAGGATTTGTGTCATTTCTGCTGGTTCCTGACTAAGTTTCGCGGACGCGTAACTGACGCCCCTCTAAGGCTCTGGCCCCATTTTTCGGCGGGGCAAGGCATGTACTTGAGCGGGCTTCCGATGAGACTGGCCGACAGGCTCAATCGAGCCCATGAAGATCAATCCAGGTAAAGTCGGCGACCCGAGGTTGGAGTCGGTTCTGTTGGCGCTACGTTCACTGAAGGCGCTGGCTGGGCAGTAGGCTGTAATACCAGTGGCGGAGGCGTGTCCACCCGAGCGGTAGGTCGCTGCATTGCCTGCTCGTCCCGCAACCGGGAAAAGTTAACCTCACGTTCAGACAGAGTTGGGGACTTTCGTTCGAAGTGGAACACTGCTATTGCGATGACGACGAATATCCCTACTCCCACCCCGAAAAATGAACCAAGCGCTGTTTTGGCGAGGTCGTCCGCTTCAGTGGGTGCGCGAGTGGCAATCGCACTGAGATCAGTGAAGGACGATACGGGACCACCAGTAGCCTGATATGAGAACTTGATCTGCAATCTGTTCTGGTCGCCGTTCTGAGTGATATCAAGAATCTTGGCGGTACCGCCTGCCAATTTAAGGATTGCTTCCTGAGCAGTCATTGACTCACCAGTGACCATGCCCCCCAGAAGGCCATTGAGCCCCCCATCGGGAACCCGGCACCGCATCTCCCCGCCAATGGTACGAAATCGTCCCGGGCAGACCTTGAGCTCACTTCCAGCCTCATGATTCCATTGATCCCATCGCAGGTTCAGTGTCTTGACCGAAAGAACCTCCTGCTTGGCCGCCCCCGGCGAGGTCGAGCCAACGTCTGCTGCCGCAGTCCCGGCGATACCGCCCAATGAAACGGCCAACAAAGTAACTGCAATCCGCACGAAATTAACAATCCGCACTTTCTATCGCCCCCTCCAACTGAACAGGGCTACCAAATTTCCCTTGCCTGTAAATGAAATCCTTCTCAAAGAGAATTGCGGCCGAGCGACTCAGGAACGGGCCATGCGATTCACTGTCGATCTGGACGTTCCATTGGCAGCGCCAGCGCCTGGTCCACGCCGCGGCTTTTGACTCATCATTGACCAATGCGCGAAGCACCAGGAAGCAGCCGCGCTGAAAGCGGCCCGTAGGAAGGACGCGTGAGACACGCTTCTTGTCGAAGCCCGTTACGGTAAGCCCCGCAAAGTTGACCTCATCGGCAAAACCGGTAACGGTTCCATTGCATATGACAATTCGTCTTTTATGAGACATAAACCCTCTTCTCTGCTCTGTCACTCGTCGGCGACATCATCCAAAAACAGACGTCTGCCAACTGAAGGCTTAACAGCTTCTTCATTTGCTGGGGCCAAAATGACTCGCCCTGGTGTAACCAACTCGGCTGGTTTGATGGGGGCTACATCCGTAACAACGACAGAGCGTCGGCTAGGCTCAGCTTCCCAGGTCGCACTCGACCCCTCGAACATCCCGATCGAGCCGAACAGTCCTAACCCCAAGGCAAGCACCAGAAGAACGCCCCACCCCGTAACTATCCAACCAATGAGTACCACTACAGCTGCGATGACAATGATCTGTTTTGCGCTGCTCATCCAAGAACTCCAATGCCCAACCAGCCATGAATCCGAATACATTGCCCCGGAACTCCAGACCTACCCAGCGAGCCAGCCACAAGTTGCACTAGCTCGGCTTGGTAGCGGTCTGGGATTTGTCGAGCGACTAGCTGGAGACGTACTGTGCCTGAGCACTTTCACTCTGAAAGTCGTACTCTGGTTTCTTCTCGACCTCCTGCAGCTCGAGGCCTTCCGGGCGCAGACGCTGCTCCAGCGTTTCGCAGGTCTTGCCGTGGAACCCTTGGAAGTCGCCATTGATACGGCCGCCCTTGATCGTGATAACGACTTTCTTCACCACACAACCTCCTCAGCAACAACCTCGAGCGTGCCATCGGCCTGAGTCATCACCGTCACGTTATAGTTTTCAGCTTTGAGTTGTTTCTCGTAGTGGTACGCCAGATAGCGATCGACGATCTTGTTGCTGGTCTGGGCAGTCCAAGCCCCATAGGACCCGTAGTCTTCCTGGTACTGGTTGAAAACGCCGCCCTCAAGGCGAAACCCGATCCGGCGCTGGTTGTCTTGGGCGTCTACCAGGACCAGGGAGTAGCGCTCATCTGTGTACCCAACGCCCACTCGATACAGCTTTTCGTTCTCGCGAACTTCCCCAAGCCCTGAAAGTGCTTTTACCAGCACATCCAGGTCCGTGTAGGACACCGAGACCTGTCCTTTAACGATATGACTCATTGGCATTTTCTCCTTGTTAGTCAACGTTGAGCTGCCGGCCCATCGTCGAGCCAGGAACTGCGTCGTAGGTGTTGGCGGGATAAAAACCTTGCTCCCCCAGGCGCCGGATGCTGTCGATGTCGGCCTTGCGCGTGACGCTTGTAGGCGTGATATCACCCAATGCTGCCAGCAAAATTTCCTGGCTCAGCGCAGTATCCCTGGCATTTGCGATGTACAAGGCATCAACCACTGCCTGTTCAATTTCAGCCCCGGTGTAGCCATCACTCCCCTCAATCAACGCCGGCAAATTGAATTTGGCAGGGTTGGCCTTGGCCTTGTTGATATGGATTTGAAAGATCGAGGAGCGCTCCTCGATGCTGGGCAAGTCGATGAAAAAACACCGATCCCATCGCCCTGCTCGCATCAGTTCAGGTGGAAGCTGACTCACCCGGTTGGCAGACGCCACGATGAAAATTTTGCCCTTTCGTTCTTGGAGCCAGTACAGGAAGGTGCCAAGAAGACGCTTCGAAACTTCATGCTCCCCTTCAGAGCTGCCGAAGAACTTTTCGATCTCATCGATCAGTACGACAACCGGCGCGATCTGCTCAACGGTCTGCAGCGCACGTGTGAACTTGGCTTCAGTCTCACCGAGGTATTTCGAGTAGAAGCGGCCCATGTCCAGGCGGACCAATGTCGTTCCGAATACACCCGCAGCAGCCTTGGCCATAAGCGTCTTCCCGCCGCCTGGCACACCGGCCAGCAGCAGCCCTTTGACCGAAAGATTCTTTTCCCAACCAGCCTTGCGGATGTTCAGAAATTCCTTAAGCGGTCCCAATCCGCCTACCGTCTCGATGGCCACGGGTTCGAGAACATCCAGCCCCACATCTCGCAAAATGTGATTTTTCTCGCGCCGAATTTCGCCGAGATACTCATGCCCTTTTGCTTTCAGGTACGCAGAGTAGATGAACACGTTACGCATCTGACTGTGAGACAGGCCCATCGCGTGGTTTGCGATGACTGCGCGCTCAGGCCCGCTGAAGATCGTAGGCGTCTTTTCCGCGCGACCGGCAAGGCTTTCGCTCGAAAACTGAACGTCGCGCTCAGCACTCAGAAGTACGTCAATTACCTCCTGTTGATCCATCGGGGGGAGGTCGATGTGGTAGACAAACTCCTCCGATAGCGTATCTCTGCCGGCGATCACGTAAGTCACACCCAGCTCCTCAATCACGGCTAACGACGCTTTCAGGCTCGGTAGGTTTTCAGGATTGGATTTATTGCGATCAAAAAAATACTGGTCAAAAATCACCGTGCCTCGGCTGCCTTTCTCAGCCTTCCCGGCCAGGGTTTTAATGTAATCGGGTGAGGGCACCTGCTTGAAAGGCATGGTTTCAAAACTCTTTTTTCGCTCCTTCGCCGCCGCTCCTACGACTTGAATAGCGCGGGTCATCTCAAACGTATTGATGGCCACCACGGGAAAAGCCAGCATTAGCGGGATGCTGATGCGATCGTTGTTGGTGTCAGGTGCAGACATCAATCTCATCTCCTGATGAAAAATCTATGGTTTCAGTGTTTCACGAGGCCACAGTCAACTGGGGCTTCATCTGAGCCGGAAACTGGGGCAAACCCCGCTTGCACTGGGAGGGTTAGCCCCACCAGGTGCCCTGCCCGAGAAGGCTTATCAAGCATGCCACCCAGTTCAGAAATGCAAGCTTGTCGGAAAATGCAGACGACTGAAGGCCATCAGGAATTGTGATGTTGGAGTAGGAGGTCGTTGGCCATCATGTTGCCCGAAGGTATGCTAAAGCTGGGCTATGAACGCCTACCTTGACAGACTGCCGCGCAGTTTTATCGAGCAACTGGCCATGTATGCCAAGACTAGGAATTGCAGAGTGATCCATCGAGCTCGCCCCTTTTTTTACCCCATAGTCAGGTATATGGGCTCTGGCTGACCTTCAGGACGAACCTGTGCCCAGAAAATTAGCTTTGTCACGCCCCCTCATGTTAAAGGGGGCCTTGGCCAGTACCCATGTCAAAAATTCGAAAAATAGGTCTGTCACAGCGTGACGCGATCCGCGAGATGTGCGCACGTTTCCAAACAATTAAGCCTGTCACAAGTGCTTGAGCGTTCCGTGGAGTACAGCCCTCTTCACGCTGGCGCCGCCGCTTTGGCCGTAGCGGCGGCAAAGGGGTTCCAATTGCTGCCCCGTCAGGATGGCTGCTGTGAAGTCTCAAGAGCTTTGAAGCCCTGGATGATGGTGCCTGTCGAGAGTGCCAAGCGTAGAGGGCTTGTGTTGGTCTCTACAAAGTCCAGGTCGCGATAGTAGCTTGCTGCCTTTTCGTCCTTGGCATCGACGAGGATGAAAGCCACGCCAGAATGCTTGGAGATCGCGTACACGCGTCGGAAGAAATCGACCATCAGTCGCTTGCCGACTCCTTTGCCTTGCTGACCTTTGTCAACAGCCAAACGGCTGAGCAGCACTGCCGGCATTGGGTAGCGGGGCATCTTTTTCATCTGCTCCTCGCTGAGGTCGGACTCCACAACGGAGGCGTTGGCTAGCGTGTAGTAGCCTATCAGCTGGCCATCCTCAACAAGCATGAACGTCCTGGAGACGTTGCGCTTTTCGTCTTGGGTGGCCTGCTGTGCGATATAGGTATTAAGAGCAGGGTGAAGACCGCAATCAAAAGCTTTGCGGTCTATCGACTTGTCGTACGGGACAGTGCTGAATTCCATTTCCTAAAGCCTTAGCGCAGTGCGAGCAAGGCCTGGAGTTTGGCGTTTGGCGGAGGGGGATTGTCGAGCATCTCACGAGCGACAGCCGAATTCATAACGGTGAGGCCTTCCAGATCCACCAAGTCAACGACCACGGCTTCTTGTTGGCTGCGCACAATACCGTCCATCAGGGCCTGCATCTGTTGCTGCAACTCCTTGATCTCCTTCTGCATCGCTGCCATGGACGGCTTTTCAACATGCTTGCCCTTTGCCCAGCCTCGAAAGCGTCGGAAAGCCTTCACTCGTACTGCATGAGCAGTCTTGACCTCTTCGTGCTGCGAGGGGTCACCAGAAAATGCGAGCGTCACAAAGCGACCACTGCCGGCCTCCTGAAACAGGGGGTGGCCTTTTGCGGTTGGTTGGGACTTCGATTTATCGGTCATGTGAACACCTCATTTGTGCCAAGACTACCACATAAAGCTTGACATCGCCTTGCTTGAGGATGCTGCTTTTTGCGGGGCAGGCAGGGGGCTTAAGTGCACATTCTTTCCCGTTCCTCCCCCAATCCCGCAAACGACTTTGATTGAATTGAGTAGCCTGTTGGAAGCGTGGAAGCGCCAGTTGTGTCAAACCTAATTATCTTGGGACAAAGCTATTTATTTTGTGACAAACCTAATTATTTAGAGACAGAACCATTCGGTATCTACGAGCTTAATCCCCGATATTTGACTCGAAGACCTGATTTTGGGGTAAAACGCGATCGAGGAGCCCGACTCGCCAGGCTGTCTGGTTTTAAAGAATTAAAACTGTCGCAGAGGAATTGGAACTGTCGCGCAAGCATCCCGGGCGGTGCCTGCAGTGGACCCAACCGCAGCGTCGCGCCTTTCTTCTCGAACGGAATACGCCCTGCACCTGAGCCACGCGTCATGACCGTCGATAGGAATGATCTCACCCTTCTCCTTTACACCTGGTGTTCAGGCGCTCAGGCGCAGTTGATGGATGGGGTAGCTCTGCGACAGTTGCAGTTCGCATCGCCCATACGCTTGAAAATCAGTGATTCCCAATGGATAAGCTAAACTCATGCGCCTGGGCATTGGCCGCTTTCCCTTCGAGGGCTTGCTGACATGAGAAACGAGATATTTCACACGGCTACAATTGGCGGAATTGAGTTTGCTGGCTGGGTTTCATTCAACGGCCCACGCATATCCTCGAATGCAGGTGGTTCTGTAAGCCTTGGCCCTTGCTGCATTCAGCATTTTGTACCGGCCAATGACCACCCGGGTGATAGTCATTACATAGAGGGTTGGTACGTAGTGAAATACACTTCGGAGGTCAAAATTTCACTTCGAGGATTTTCTGAGGCGGATGCACGTCAATTGTCTACCGAATTTGGAATCCCAATGCGGCGCGACTGGTCTGTCCACTCCTCCGATCGCGCAGATTTTTTTGAATCCCATGCATTCGAGGGCTTGAGACTGTGTGTTAGAGATCACCCGCGAAAAGCCAAGCAGATCATGAAGAACACGCAGGAATACCTCCCAGGTTGGTATGAGCGAGCCATCTCGTGACGGTTTCATTAGCCATACGTGGATGGCCAGAGGCAAGTCTCCTGCGACAGTTTTTATTCCCTAGCGCTTGCCAGCCCTGATGGAGATCTGAGCGGTTACGACAGTTTTGCGTTTCCTCAGCCCGGGGCTGAGCATCGCGAAATTCGCAGCGCCCCGGCGACAGCTTTAACTCTCTGAATCCAGTCTGATTACTGTCTCATGGCTGTATTCCATATTCAGTCCAAATGCAGCTTCCGACCCACCCTCCCGGGCTGCTCCACTTGAATGGGCTCCAAGCGATCAGTCATTGTTATCGCAACCGGATCACGCCCATTTGCAGTTTCTTGAAGCTGCCCTACTGAGGACGGTAACGGTGAAGGCGTTGTTTCAGCGCTCGCTTCTCGCGCCACAGTTTGCCCAGAGTTTCCTGAAAAAATGTACACAATGGCCGCCAACAGAAACATCGGGGCCATGACCATTGGCAGGAACTTCATCAACTCGTCCAGACTATCTGCCATGTTTTGTAAACCAGGCGCGGCAAGCGCAATCCCCGGGGAAACCCCAAGCGCCACAAGTAAGGTCATTCGATAGTGTTTTCCGCGCATGGGGCATCTCCGAAACGTGATGCCTCATTCTCCAATCAGCGCGAATTGCGAGGGCCCCAATTAGACCTCCATAAAGGGGCGAACCTGAGGCCCTCCCCCACCAGATTATTACGGCAGAGGGTGCACCCCGCGCTTGCCGTGACGCGGGCCATTCACACCTTAGGTGATTACGCAGAAGCTTTTTCAGGAGCGCTTGGAACATGTGCGGCGATGGATGCCTTTAGGTTATCCCTCACAAAGGCAATCGCTTCCTGCGCAACGACTGGCCGAGCCTCCATCCAGAAGCCAACGGCGGACGGACTTCGCTGAGGGTTGTCACGGCACTTGGAACCACGAAGCAGTAGTGCTACGTCCCCTTGCAGGGAATACCAAGAGTAATTTTGCTTCTCCACATCAACCCAGTAACTCGCGCAGGGCACTTGGAACATCAACTCCAGAACCTTTAGCACCACGGTGGCCAAAGGATCACTCGACGCCTGCAGATGGCTCATCAGCGGGCCAAGCGTACGCAGACGTTCGATTCGAACTCGATTGCCCCAACTGATCAAGCCGGGCGTACGCCCCTGTAGCTTGGGGAGCTCAAGCTTATGGAATCCTTTGCCCTGGAAGGCCAACCAATCTTTAACTTTCTGACCGCACGCACCGCACAAGGTGGCCCGGGCGTAGTTCAGATCACTGCGTAAACCACTTTTATTCCTGTAGTGATACGAGAAAACATCGGAGTGAGCGCATACCCGCTCTGTAAGAGCGCCATGATGTTTGACGGCCATAGGTTCACCACTGATTGCGATTGTGAACCCAGTGTCACTCAACTTTTTAAAGTGCAAGGGGGGGCATTTTGTTGCTTTGAATCGGCCGGTGGAGAGTACTGGTCCACGGCCTTTTCAATACCACCCAGCCCCCTTAGATGGCCTCAAAGAGCGAATACCAGGCGAAAAAAAACCCGCCGAAGCGGGTTTTTACTTGTGGATCCTAGAAATCCCAGCGTACGCGACCCAGCACCGTTTGACCGTCGAAGTCAGTCTTGGTCTGGTAGGTGTAGCTCGCACCCACTGTTACCGCACCGATGCGATAATTGGCACCAAGGGTCGCTTCGTAGCTGTCACGAACAGGCGAAGCACCTGTGGTTACAAATGGGCTACCGCCCAGGACGAATGCCGACGTCGAGGATACTTTGTCACCGATGAAGTCGTGCCAAGCCATCACGGTCGCCTCAGGTTCAATACTCCCCATACCCAGCGGGAAATCGCCTGCAACACGAACCCCCGCCCCTGCCTCACCAACCTCAAAGCGCTGGCCACCGACTTGCAGTGCGGCCGACGATCCGTGCTCAGTGAAGCCGTCAATCTTCACATTGGTGTAGCGGGCACCAGCGCGAGGCTCGACAACCAGATTGTCGAAATGGAAATCATAGCCGCCCAGGACACTCGCCCCCAGCAGGTCGGAGTCATAGCTACCCTTGGCTTGAGTCCCCACGATAAAGCGCTTGGAGTCGTTGTCGTTCTTACCGGCAGTCATGCTCCCGTCCACGAACCAGTTACCAAGCTGGTAGCTGCCATAGAGGGTGAATGCAGAGCCCTGCACTTCCGTCTTATCGCCGCTGTCGCTGGTCACGTTGGTGTTCAGGTAGCTGAACGCAGCACCGATCGTGGTTTGATCGTTGATCTTGCCGTCAGCGCCAATCGCAATACCAGCACTGTTGGACTGGAACCCATCAACACCACCCCGGCTGTTCTGGTCCGAGTTATTGGAAAGAGCCTGAGCCCAGACACCGGTTTCCTTCAGCACATCACCCGACGACAGGCCGGTGCGCAAGCTGCTCACGCGGTTGCTTACTGCCCCACCAACAATGGTTTGGCCTGAGAGCGCAGCCACAGTGCTCCCACCGTTAACCTCTGGGGTCAACTGCTTGGCGATCTTCAGCACTTCCTCGCGGGTTTGCGCGTTGCTCAACGCCTGGAACACCGGGTCGGTTGGCTGCAACTGGCTGAGGATGCTGTTTTTCATGGCCAGAATGGCGCCAGTGGTACCATTGAAAACACTGTCGTTGCCATGCGGGGAACCGCCGTCACCGCCGCCATTGTCAGTGCCACCGTCCGGATCTTCGATGTCGCCGATCTCATCGTCAGTCTTTGCCTGAACGACTGCTTTAACAGTCTTGCCGTCCACGGCGAACTGCTTGACGTTCAACAGATAGGAACTGCTGGACACGGACACGCCGCTATCGGCGATAGAGCCTGCTTTCACCAGGACGTACTCGACGCCTTCTTTTGTCGGCGTAAAGTCAAAAGGCTTTGCCGAAACCGTCACCGCCGAACCCGCGTCGAAGGTTGCTGTACCCGAGACGTCGAGGTAAGCAGTGTTCGGGTCAGTGTCGGTGGCGAGCATCAGATCCATCGCCGATCCGCCTGCCAGGTGCAAATCGCCCTTCAAACTACTTTGAGACGTCCGCAGGTACAGGCGAGCATTGCTGCCGACGTTCAGCGAGCCAGCCTCGATGGACTTTGCAGTGACAATGGAGGACGTGTTCTCCAGGACATTCAATTGGCTAAGGCCAAGGATGTCGCCGGTTACCGATCCACCACCCAGGTTCAGGGTCGTGTGATCACCACCATCAATGGCCGCGATGCTGCCCAGAATGGTGCCTCGACCGGTATTGTTAATTACCAGATCAGACGAGCCGGTGTTGAGGATGCCAACGCCAGATGAGGAAATGGTGGAAGTATTTTGAATGACCGCGGTGCCAAGGTTGCCGTCGGTGTAACCCTGAACGTTGTCGACATAGATGGCGGTCACACTCCGGTCCGGGACGCCTTGTGCGCCTACGGCGTTAATCACACCAGTGTTGACCAGCGGGCCGAACGTCGAGTTTTCGAGCACAGCGCTTCTGGCGCCAGCACCACTGGCGTAAAGGAGGCCAGAGTTGGTAATGCCGCCCTTTACATCTGCCCCTGCCAATTGAAGAGCAATGGACTGTTCGCCGCTGACGGAAATCACTCGGCTGTTGGTTACGGATCCGCCAATCTGATTCTGGCCGTCATTGACGATCCCCAACCCCACAACCGTGTGACCGCTGCCGTAGATTTCATTGGTGTTTGCAATGTTGCCGTCGATGTCCGAGTTTTTCACCAGAATCCCGTATGTGGCCGGGGTCCCTACAGGGAAGACGCGACCGGTTACGGTGATTGTGCCTGCGTTAGACAAGGAGCCGTTGACAGTGCTGGTGTCGATCAACATCCCGATGCTGTTTGGACCGTTGGTTTGAATCTGCCCGGCATTGAGCACATCGCCGTCAACAAGCGCATGATTCAGCGCGAACGAAACACCTCCGTCGGCAAATGCCCGCAAGATGCCTTGGTTGGTGATGGATTTTGTGTCGGTGCCGTTGACTTCGATCAGACGCACCGGATCACCGTTGATGTCCACAAGCGTCAAACCACCGGTGATGGTCAGGTCTTCAGCGACACTGGTATTCCACACTTTTGGTCCGGCATTGGCCTCATAGCTTTCAGCATTGGCGAAGCTGGCCGAGGTCGCTACGGCGATTGCCAGCAAGGAGAGCGGAAGCGAGATACGGTTCATCGTGAGTCCTTGAATGTGCGTTATTTTTTCACGCTGGAAAGGTGAGTGCAGATTCAGAATACCGACGCTTCGTAAACTGCAACCCCCCCATTCGACCCACTTACTTGAACCATCTGAAAGGCCCTCGTTCGGTGTTTTCTTATCGCCCACCCCAGCGTTCTACCCCGGCATTTTTCCGCCCCATGAAATACTTCGACGCGCCTGAAGCGGAGCAAATAAAGAAAAACCCGGCATGGCCGGGTTAAGTGATCAGTGCAGAGTGCAGGTATTGTCAGAAGTCCGCCAAATGCCGTCACGACTTGGTTGGCCTCCACAGCGCAAACAAACTCAACAACCTTTTCATGGCCCCGGGTTTCGGATCAGGCTTAGCAACAACAGGCGCCAGCGTCGCACGATATGCCGCCAGCAAAGCACTATCTCGACGCAGCATGCGAAGTACAGTCTGATTCGCATCAGGAGTCTCCTGACTCAGTGAGTAACCGTAGGTCTCGCTGATGAACTTCGACACAGCTGCACTACGAGAGCGCCCCGCCTGGCAGTTCACAACAATGTCCAATCCGGTAGCGGTCAGCCGGCCGATGGATTCGCGAAGACGATCGGCCTGCGGGATCAGAAAATAGTCGCGGAACAAATGCTCAAATTTGGTCCCAAACATCGCCATTTTTTCTTCGTCGAAATCTCCATCGACGAAGTAATGAAATTCAACACTCTGCCAATGGCTGGCCTCCACTAGGGCTTGATCGTCCTCACCGTCAGAAATGGACAGCAAATGCACTTGGCCTGACGGCCGATACCGTTGCGCGTCAATTCGTGACATGAACTGCACTGTGGGCATACGTTCTCCTTCAGGATTTTCCTGCGCTTTATAGCCAGTCAGCTAAGGATCGCAGGGTGGTTGCATTCCTTGGGTTGAGTTCGGCCCTCTTACAGTCGCCAATTCCAGACTGCCCGGCGCAGTGATTGCAAAAACGCTCAAGTACCGCGGAGATATGGACGGGGACACTCGGCGCCCCGAACTCACGCACTCCCAGGAAAGATCACGGCGGGAACGCTGCGCTCCCGGTGCAATCACGACAGAGGCCGTAGGAGCCTAGACAAAGCCGGGAAGCAGATGCTGGTGACCAACAGCACACGTCGCCCCTGACTTGCAGTTCGAAGGGTCCATGGGAAATTCGGATCACCCTATTCCGAAGACAGGAGCTAAAGATGAATCCCTCCCCCACACGAAGCAAAGAAACCGTGCCCGATGCAGCTTTTCACCTCGATGGAAGTAACAACACGGCTCTGGCTCCAAGCACAGCCCAAAGAATCTACAAGCGAATCCCCTTCTCCCGCCAACCAACACTGGGGTGCTACAACTCAACGCGTGAAGAGTGGCAAGGTGCATACCGAGAAGCACGACAGCGTGCACGCAAAGCGCAGCTGCCGGACGCCACTCAGAGCGGCATTGAGTGGAAGGCCCAACTCATAGTCACCTATGAGCGGGGCTTGTACGTCGATCGCCTGCAGTCACCGGTTAGCGATCGCTTGGCTGAAAAGCAGCTGATTGATGAAATTGTCGGGGAATAGATCCGGCGCAGAGGGCAGTTGGCACCATTAGGAGTTTCACAGCGCCGATTGCCCGGTTCTATCCGATCCACAGCTCGCTCACCGCGGCCCTGCCTAAGGGCACAGGTAGGGGCGAGAATGGCGGGCAATTCCGATCAGGAGACCGGAGCAAGTCCTTTAAAGGCCTCCTCGCAGCGCTTGTTGAGCAGATCCAGCAATGCTTCGGCATCGTTCGCGGCGTCGACACAATCGCGCTCTAACGCCTTGCCAAGGGCTTCCTTGAGCCAGTTGCTGGCGACTGGCGAGTTGAGTACCTCACGAATCTCGTGGTCGATATGTGTGCTCATCCTTCCCCCTCATTGGTCGTGCGCTTTTTGGTTCCGCTAAATTTCCCATAAGCACCGATCCGGCAAGCCTCCATTCACGCCTAAATAGGGTCCCAACCCCGTCGCTGACGAGATGAATCGATCCCCTCCATACTTTGCGGTCGGATGACACGCATTGAAGCTCGACGACATCCGCGTCTCAAACTCCCCGCAAAAAGATTCTTTCCGATTGGCTACTGCCACCCTCCAACCACACGGCGGGATCAGCCAGGTGATCCCCACAAGCGCAGGTTTGACCCGGATTTGTAGCCGGATTGAGGCCTTGCAGTTTAGCGATCGTGAGTACTCTCGAATCATGAAAGGCACAAACGCCGAACCAGATCCCTCATAGGAATGAGAACATGACCGAACACGTCGCCACCCTTAAAGACTCCGATATCCCGGCCAGCGAGTACTCCCTCGATTTCGTGCTCGGCTCCATCAAGGGCGCTCTCGAACGTGGGATGAGCGCCAAGGCGCGCGACCTCTGGATGCCATCGGTAAAAGAGATCGACAAGATCCACGTGATGGATGGTCTGAACGTCCGCGTCAACGACGCCGACTTGCAGGCCCATGTCCGCAAAATTGCTGACAGCATGAAGGTCAACGGCTTCAAAACTTCCAAGCCCCTTGAGGTCTTTGTCGTCGAAAAAGAGGACGGAAGTTCGGTTTGCTATCTGGCCGACGGTCATTGCCGACTGGCAGCATTGCGCATCGCGCTGGCCGAAGGCGCAAAAATCCTGAACATTCCGATCGTCACGCTGCCCACCAAAGGCATTGGCTTGCAGGACATCATTGCTGGCCTGTACACCAGCAACACCGGCAAGCCACTGACGACATTTGAAACCGCACTGGTGTGCAAACGCTTGGCCGGCTTCAACTGGACTTCGGCACAAATCGGAGAAAAGCTGGGTTTCGGCGCTGAGTACGTGGATCAATTGCTCGAAGTTGTTAGTGCTCCAATCAGCATTGTGACGATGATCCAGCAGGGCGAGTGCTCAGTCGGCCTCGCTCTGGACATGCTGCGCAAGCACCGTGGCGGCGCCGTAGAGGTGCTCAAGCAAGGTTTGGAAAGCGCCAAGCGAGCCGGCAAAAAGAGCGTCACGAAAAGCTTCATTGCCGGCGCCAGCCTGGAGAAGGTCGTTAAAAAGCAGGCGAAGCCTTTGTACGACGCTGCCAAGAAAGTGATCGCAGACCCAGGTTTTAAGGGCTTGAGCCCTGAGAACCAGACCTTGATGCAGGCGCTGCTCGACGAAATCAGCAACAAGGAAAAAAAGGCTGACGAAAAAGCCAAAGCCATGGAAGCAAAGGCTGCTGCCGAAGATGGCGAAGCTGCAGCGTAAAGCAAGCTCAACCGGCCCCGTCGGGGGCCCGAAATGCTCTGAATCCCCCGTGCCTCTCCTTTCCCATCGATGCCGCCGTTGAAGGCTTGCATATCCCAGCTTCGTGAGAGCCTTCCTTCAACGCAACTGCAGGAATGCCCTCATGTCTGATCCGCTGAACACCCAGCTAACCAACCGCCGCCCGCTCGAGGATTTTGAGCGCGTAGAGAAATTCCAATCTCTTCAGGCCGGCCAATACTGGCGCGCAATTGCAGCGATTCCGCAAAAGGCAATCGCCCTCGATTCGGTTCTGCTACTGCAGTCAATCAAGTGGGTCGATAACGCCGCGCACACCATTGTCATGCGCGCGCACCCGTCAATATTCGGCACTCGCGAGGAAATTGAAATCCCTCAGCCCGATGGCACAGTTCGCAGGTCCTATGTGAGCCATGGCACATATGACTTCTTGCTGAAGGACTTCCTGCTCCAGTTCGAGTACGAACCCGACGCCGATACAATTCGTGCCGACGAAACCGCCCGCATACACAGCACGATCCAGCAGCTGCAATCAGAACTGATCGTAGCGCAGTCAAACCCGGACATTCTTGCACGTGTGGTCGAGGATCAGCTGCGAGAAAAATCCGAAGCCGCGAGTGAGTCAGATACAGCAGGCGGGGCCCTGGTGCTCTACGACCACTCAGTACGACAAGAGATGTCTCAGCTGGCAACCGGCAGCATTGCCAATGCCTTGGGCAGCGGCATCACGTCCGAGAAGGTACAGGCAATGAAAGCAGTCGCTGAGCGCGAGTACCAGGTGGCCACCATCCAGTCACAGTGGATTCAGGGCAAGACAGCCGAAATTACTACCGTGGTCAAAAAGCTCACCCCCTTTTTTGAAGAGAAGGCCGCGGCATCACTGGCCAAGACGGAGGATATCCGTTCGTATGTCGCCAACCTGATCGAGGGCATCGAGTCCCTAGACCTATATGTCGGAAAATCGGTCGCGGTGCAGACCATCCGCACCGGCAAGCCGGCCGATCCATCCCAGCCGCTGAGTTTTGCTCAGAAGAAATTGATGATGGACGAGGAGTTGGCCGTTTGGGCAGAGGTCGACGAAGACTTTGATTTCACCAAGGAAGAGCTGTTTTTTGACGCCCTGCGAAATCACGATGATCTGGTCAATCAGATTTTCCCGACTGAGCGTTGCGTTCTAGTGATGGCAACTACCCGGCGCGACCTTGATTACGGTGATCGCTGGACCAATCAAGCCAAGAACGATGAGAACCGCAAAGTTTTCCTGATGGTTCGCAATGGCGAAAATGTTCATCGTGTGTTCAGTCCCGTCGAAAGTCATTTAGGCACCGGCCGGCTCTTCCCGTCTCGGGATGACCAAGACCGGATTTTTCGTGGCGTAGACGGATCACAGATCAAATTTGAGGACGTGGCCTACACGGCTCATCTGTCCAGCCATGCACGCTACGCCTTGCACTACAAACGATTCCTGCTGCTGATGTGCGGCCTAGACCACCGAGAGAAATTGTTCGGTGAGTTTTACCCAGGGCCGGAATCGCTGCACTTTGTAACCTTGGACTTCCAGGAGAAGTTCTGCCGCTTTATTCATGACGATGACGGTGAAGGCCTGATCGAGACCACCCCTCGCCAGCCGGTTGCAGAATGGATCAAAGAAAAAAACGCTTACCTCTGCTCTGGTAGCAGGGTCCTGTGCTTGTGGCACGAGCTCATGAATCCCGACACTGCCCCTAGCGCATGTAAGGAACGGCCTGGAGACCATTTTGATCGAGTCTTCAGCCCCTCAAACCCGATAAACCTCAAAATTGCCGCAAGGGTTGCCGATTCGCTCTGCGTGAAAGTTGAGGTGAGCGGTGGCTACGGCTCTAGAGCCCGCAGGTTTGCCTGCAACGTGAATCTCACCTCCTTTGACCGTCGTACCTGGGCATCAGACAGCCTTGCCTTCCTGTGTCTCGATACGGTCGAACCTGAAGAGCTGCGGTGGTACATCCACAACCGTGAGGCTCGCTACAGCCACCTACAGTTCATTCGCTTCTTCAAGCTGGCGCTCGCCCACCTCGAGCAAGAGCGAGCAAGTGAGCAGGATGCCCGTAATCGGATGCTACAGGCCCTTTCCGATGGGACCATTGCCCACGGCGAAGAAGCGCGAGGAATCATCAGTCAAACCGTAATTGCATGGCGTGCAGCAAACCGTGGCAAGCCACTCCCGCAGTTTGTGGATGGCAAGGCCCCCGCGGCGTGGAAAGGCCTCCTCGACCAGATGTACGCACTGGCCGGGAACGGTAAACGCCAGGCCCAAGAGATTGAAGCCTTCGTTCGTCAGTTGGGCTACCAGCCACTAAGGATTGCCCTGACAGGCAACAGCAAATTCGTCGCCTACGCTGCTCCAAAAGACAACGAGCTTGATAATCGACTCGAGCCTCATGCGTGGGTGAATCGCATGGTCTTCGAGCACAGCAAGGGCGTACTGGTAGAAAAGAGCCGGCGTTGGGTCATCCTGCGCCAAGTTGATGCCGCCGAGACGTCCCTACAGGAGTGGAGCGAGATCAATGAGTGGTTGCGAACCTCTGTTTTTAATTCCTACGAGCTCAAGCAAGAGGTTTTGGATGAGGTCGTTGGCCACGCCGGCGAGCTCAAGGCCCTTCTTAGGGGGCAAGATGCGGCATCGCACCGGGTACTGCTCGAGGATTGGTTCGAACTTCGCAGCGAAATGAGTGAAGAAACCAGCATCGTTGCAAGCCCCAACCTGGTGATTCCTGTAGGCGCCTACCTCTATCCCAGCACCAGGAACGTAAACTATATCGGCGCTTGTATTTCAAACCCGTATGGGTGGCTGTACCACAATGCCCCGGATGACAATACCCGAGCTGAAATGCGCCGCCGGTTCATTCGAGCATTTGTCGACAAGGAATATGCGGCCTCACATCATGACCAGCTGATAGCCAACAAATCCCCATGGGGCCTCGCTCAATTATCAGCGGAACACCGACATGAGGGCATGAAACCTCTATCCGGGGCTTATATGAGACCTATGGGCGGTTCTCATCCTGATCCGCGCCTGGCGACTGCGTACGCGAACTGGATGCGCCGAGATGGCAGAGGTTCTCAGGCTTGGCTTGCAGATGGTTGCGTCGATGAAAACGGGAATCTTCAGCTGGATTCGTTGCTTGGCGTGTCACTGCCAGATGACTACGATCCGCGCGATGTGCTTGAAGTGCATGCGTCAACAGCCGATGGCAAGGAAGTACCGTTCGGTAGGTGGTTGGAAATCATTCCTGCAGGTTCTGATTACACGGCAATCAACCGCAATGTTGCAGGGGCAAGTGGTTACTCGTTCACCACCTTACACTGCGCCTCCCACGCCGAAGCGCGGGAGTTGGTTCAAAGTAAGGCCAGGGCTGAGGGAGTTGAAGTCAAACCAGCAGAATTGATTGAGGGAGCGCCTCTACCTGGCAAAGGCTGTGAGCGGTGGATCATTCTTAAGTGATGGGTAGTTGATAACCCTGGTCAGATGAGGGTCTCGCTACCCTTGCTCACGGTAGCTTCTATCGTAGCTGCCATGGCCATGGGGTGGGGCCGAAAGGTTTTTGGAGATGAAACGACCGAGGAAATATTAGCGCTGTGGTAACGCGTGAACGCGGCTGAGGCGCGAATACCTCGCCCCGGCGCAGGACCTATCCGCCGCCATAGGTGCGCTGGGCCGCACTGGTAGTGCCTTCAAGACAATGGTTGATACAGGTCGACCAAAACCGGAAGGGGTGACCTGTGCGGAAGACGCTCACCAGGTGACTGAGCGGTGATTGACCATTCGCGGCCTTTTACCAAAAGAGGGATGATACTCCCCAAATTTTCACGGCGATCATCGCGCGATAAAGCCAGCAGACTTGCGGCCACCTCACCCAACTATTACGTAATACCATCTTACGGACGCAGGCAACTATGACAGTGACACAGCTAACTACCGCCCCAACCGAGACCGATCTAGAAGCAGAAATCCATGCGTCCATAAGGCTGGCCTTTCCCCTTATGCCAGCTCACGCCATTCGCCATCAAATCCAGTTTCAATTCAAGTTTGGCCATGCTGCAATCAAGGTTGACGGTTCAAAACCCACATCCGCTAGATCGCGGGCCGACGTCCTGCTGTACGTTGAGGACAAGCCGCTGGCGGTGCTAGAGCTCAAAAGGATGAGCGAAGAGCTCCAGCCCGATGATGGTCAACAAGGTCTTTCGTATGCTCGTGCGCTTAATCCAACTCCACCATTGGTGGTGGTCAGCAACGGAATCGAAACGCGTTACCTTGAAACCCACACCGGATGTGTATGGGTAGCGGTCGACAAGGATGCGCAGGCATTTACCGCCTTGATGGACAGCGCCTCAAAAGCAGCCAGGGCAGACCTTAAGCTCGCAATTCAGACTCTCATGGGCACAAATTCTTCCGTCTGGATGCAGGCGGTACTGCATGCCTCCAGTGCGAACATGGAGGAACTGACGGGCGACATTGAGGACACTGATCAGCCTTTCGGCCGAAACTTTCTTATTCCGAGGCAAGCGACATCAGTGGTCGTCGACTTCCTGATGAATAATCAGAAACTCGTTTTGCTCGAGGGGTCGTCACTGGTAGGCAAAAGTAACGTTTTGCGTGAGTTATGCGAGCTGACGGCCGCCAATGAGGTTGGAGCGACTCTCTACATAGAAACCGATACAGGAAGCAGCATTCTTCAGTGCATCGCGGATGCTTTAGAAAGTCACCTGAACTGGCCGGTTACGGTGGAAGAGGCCCGTTATTGGTTGAAACAGGTGTCAGACGCCAATGGCCCCGACCTGATTCTGGCAATCGATGGGCTCAACAGTGACGATAGAGTCGTCCGAAAGGAGATTGAGGACCTCTCGAGTACTAAGTTTGGAAAACATTTAAAGCTGGTGGTGGCACTGGATACAACAGTGGCAAGCAGAATTGTGATCACAAATGGCCGCAACAAATCGCCAATCGGACGCAGAGCGGTGCGTGTTGAAGTAGAGCCGCTGGATAACTATGAATTCCCTCGTGCCGTACAGACCTTGCTCGATAATCGCCTTGTGCTCATGCAGGGGGCGTTTTACACGCCGGATTACCGTCATCCATGGATACTCCGGTCCGTAGCCGCATTGGCGCTGTCGGGCCTTGAAGGTGAAACCCAGGAAACCTTTCTGGCCATCCTGCCAATGCTCAACACCGACCTTATCCAATACGCTCGTGATCGATTTGAGAACATCGATCTTCGTCGTGGCTTCGCAAAAGTCGCTCAAGCCATGATTATTGAATCGAGCGACGCCGCGCGACACCCGACTCTAATTGTCGAATGCAATCGCACATTTGGGATCCGTCGTGCCACGTTGTTGCAGGTGCTGAGCTCTGAGGAATTGAATTTACTTGAGGAAGCGGGTTACCTGAAAGGCGCAATTCATGAGGTTACGGAAGAGCAAATCAGTTACGTACGACAGCCAGCACTTCTCGCCAGCGAGATTGCCAGGGTCATCAAATCCGAAATCCGTAGTCGATCAGAAGAGAATCCTGAGGATGCGGCCACTTGGCTGACTGACGCAGCATCTCGCTTGCCACTTGGGGATGTGATTGCAGCACATGCACTGCTCGAGGCATCAACGGAAGATGAGGGGTTGCCGGTCGGCGTTATGCTTAAACTCCTCACTACAAAACCCCAAAGCAAATCACCGAAGCCAGGCACGACGTACGCTGGCTTACATCCAGGCATTGGCCATATAAAATTTCGTGTCGTTGACGAAACGGTTATTGATCTTTTTATAAAGGGAGTGCCAAAAAGACTTGAACTTGGCTAACCTTTAGGGCGGTTATTCGAGGATGTAACCCCTTGGCAAATTCTTTCTCATGTGTGTGGTGCGCGAACCGAAGTCATGGATGACAGTGGCAACCTGGTCAGGTTAGAACAACCGTTTCTTTTAGAGATCGCCTCAGCGAGTTTCCCGTTGCTCTCATCCCACCCAATGATCACCGGGCAGCTGCCGCATCACGATCTACCTAATGGTGGCTCTGTTGTCTGCCATGACGTTGGTATTGTTGAACCAATCACGCAATCGCTTTTATCGTACCTTAGGGAGGACCTAAACGACTCCAAGGCTTTGGTTGAGTGGGCGTTGACCAGAAAGTCCACCGCCTTACTTGCCCGACTCCACATAGCGCTACTTGAGATTGCTCGAATGACAGACCCTAACTTCGCTGCGTGGGCTCAGGCGACCCTGACTAACCAGATTGTTCCAGAGCTTAAAGAATTGCTGCAATGCAGCGAACAGCACCTGCTTGACATGGGATAGCAGGAGCAAGCAAGGCATCTTTCTAATTCATGGGCAAAAAAAAGCCCGGACAAATGCCGTAATGCTGTTCACTTAAGCGGAGCAGCCTTACGGTCCACCGGAAACCGGGTCTTTGAAATCTTTACCGTCCTTGGCCTCGAAGGCCTCGGACGGTGATCCAGAAACATCCCTCCCACACCCGCCCTTAGCTCTGCCAACCGTCTTCCCGTTGCTGAAATCGGATTTGCCGCAGCCATCACGATCAGTTGAACGGCGATGTATTGGCAGGCTGGCTTGAAGCGGATGTCCGATGGCGCTCGACCAAAAGCCACTGCGGCTTGACTAGCTTCCCGGCGAATCACGTTGTATGCCAGCAACAATCCCCAGACCTCCTGGTAAACCAGGTCGATTTTCTTGCTGCGCAAGGTCATTGCGTTCTGCTGCATTGAGCTTTTGATATCCCTGAAGCCCAGTTCGATTTCCCAGCGCTGCTGGTAAAGCTTGGCGACGGCCATAGTGCTGTAGGTGCCAGCCGGCAATGACGTCATGACGGTTTTCAACTTACCCTGGATTTCATAGCTGACTTCGCGCACTTCCCAGTGAGTTGGAAGGCTCGGATTTCGCTTCCTCGCCTGCGGCGAGACCTTCATGCGTACCAGGCGGTCATGCTCGCCATAACGAACGACTTCTTCACTGACTAGATTCTTGCGTGCCGGGGTCAGCCAGTGGCGGTTAGTCCCGACGTTGCTCAGGCTGAGCATCAAGTCGGCGCTCCAGAACCCTTTGTCGAAAAGCGTTACCGAATGGTCAGGAATCTGCTGCAAAAACTCATCAGCCAAGCGCATTTCACTGCGGCGATAAGGAGTCAGTTGAGCATCCAGAATCAGGTGCGAACGCACATTCATCAACGCAACAAGGCGCATCATGGGGAAAGGTGTTTGACGGTCGGTCGACGTATTTCCAGAGCCGAAATGTTCCCGAAGCTCCGGCGTGTCCTGTGTGCGCAGAAGTGCTCCATCTACAGCAAACACCTGCAGATCATGCCAGGCGTCATCGCTATAGCGCTCACCGCCCCATTGAGTACCGGTCTTGCGGAACAACCACTCGACGGGGTCGGCACCTAGCCGCTTGCGCGCTTCTGTCACACCGCTGCGGGCCAACAGATGGTCAGTTGCCAGACCTTGAGCGCAGATGTTCAGCCGTCTCGCGACCTCGTGCACAGGCTCGTCGCGAAACAAAGCCATGCCGAGCACCAACCACAAGACTTGATCTGCGGGCAGCCGACGTCGACGGATGGATGCCTGCGTAGAAAGATCCAGCGCTGAGGCTACCCATTCAACAGGAATGTTTTGAGTGAAGGTACTCAGATCAGAGAAGTTGAAAAGGTCGCCGAGGTCGAGCAGGTCTTGTTGAACAGACATAAAAAATCCGATACCAGAGGTCTGGTATCGGATTTTCTAGGAAGCCCTGCATGAGCTCAAATGCTTAAGTGAACAGCATTAC
>CXWK01000217.1_pt4 | contig 29762 bp, 23 predicted proteins | sample 590851 | NCBI WGS metagenome assembly CXWK01 (sample SAMEA3498364, study PRJEB10139) | wastewater metagenome | biome: wastewater treatment plant; material: activated sludge | place: Denmark | collected 2014-08-01
CGCTTCCGCCATCACGAGCTGCGCGTCGGAGGATTTCTGCGCTCCCACTTCTGGGAACAATTCGAATTACCGCGACGCGCGCGCGGCGGTGCGCTGCTGAACTTCAAGAACACGGCACCGATCCGGCGCGAGCGGCAACTGGTGGTGATCCATGATCTGCAGGTCTTCGCGCGTCCGCAGACACATTCTGCCGCGTTTCGAGCACTCTATCGCTACATCCTGCCGCGGGCTGCGCGGCGCGCGCGCGCGCTGCTGGCCGTCTCACGCAGCACCGCTGCGGAGATCGAAAAATATTTCGGCATTCCGCACCAACGCATTGCGATCACTGGCGGCGGACACGAGCACGTGCTCGCCACGACGGCTGATGACGCGGTCATCCGGCGCCATCAGCTCAAGCGCCACGGCTTCCTGCTCGCCGTCAGCAGTCTGAATCCGAACAAGAACTTCGCGGCAATCCTGCGCGCCATGCGGCTGGCCCAGCTCGAAGTTCCACTGGTGATTGCGGGTGACGCCAACGCGCGCGTGTTCGGCGCCGAGACGCTGCCGGAAGGAGCGATCATGGTGGGAAGAGTGGGTGACGGCGAACTGCGCGCGCTCTACGAGCACGCGCTCGGTTTCGTCTATCCTTCCTTCTACGAAGGTTGGGGACTCCCGCCCGGCGAAGCGATGGCGCTCGGCTGTCCGGTGGTGGTTTCCATTTCGACCTCACTCCCTGAAGTCTGCGGCGAGGCCGCAATCTACTGCGATCCGTCCGATGACGCGAGCATCGCACGCGCGCTGACGCGACTCGTGAGTGATCCGGCGCGGCGCGCGGAACTCGCGGCACAAGGGCGCGAGCAAGCCGCCAAGCATCACTGGCGCGGAGTTGCCGAGCGCGTCTGGATCGCCACGCAGCCACTCCTCGACGGGCAGGACTAGAACTCCGCGTCGTCCTGTTCCGCGCGCGCACGGCGCAGGAGGCCGAGGCCCATCTGCGCGAGCGGAGCGAGATCGAAGACCGCCAAGCCTTCGGGATAGCGGAAGGCGGAAGCGGGCGCTGCGGCTTCGCGATGCACGCGCGTGATGCGGAAGAATCCCACACCATCGGCAAGCTGGCATTCGCCCGAGCGCAATTCGCCCGTGTCCGCATCGAAGCGCAGGAAGAGTGGAAGTTCACTCAGGACTGAAAGTTCCGGGGCGAGCTCACCGCTCACACGGCTCAGAAGCGCCATCGCGGCAACGCCTCCGGTCAAGGTCACGCGCAGGACATCGTCTTCGAGCGAGAGACCGGTCACGACGCCCCCGCGCATTAGCTGACCGGCAAGGCGCGCAGGGTGAAACCACTTGCCAATCAGCATCTCGGCATCCGGGTCCATGCCTGCCGGCCTCGGGAGATCCAGATCCTCGAGCCAGAACATTCCTTCCTGGAAGAAGGCGCTGAGCAATTCCGTGGGAAGTCGCACCACTTTTCCGTGTGCGAGCTTCTCGAATTCCTCACTGGTGGGAAGACTCCCCCAGGCCCAGAAGGTACTGCCTTCCAGAACGATCGAGCCATCCACGAAAGTCTGTGATTCCGCGTCGCCGCCCGAGGAGCGAATCAGAACGTCGAGGCGCAGGCTGTCGAGATTGCCATTCACGATCGTCAGATCAGCGGCGCCGCGCCGGATAACTTGATCCGGTAGTTGCAGCTCGGAACGCAACTCGTAGCGGGTCGTAAGCGGGACGGGCGCGGGCGGCAACGCTTCCGCCCAAGCGCGGAAGGCCTCAGTAGCACTCGCGTCGGCGAGTGTTTCGCCTTCGAGCAGTGCGGGCGGCAGGGCGACGCGCGCGGACGGCGGCTCACGCAGCAGCGCGATCGCAAAGGCCACGGCGATGCCAGCGCCGAGAATGCCGCTGACCCAGAGGAATGCGCGCATCCCTTAGAAGGGCAGATCCTGGTCGCTCTGATCGGGTGATGACTGCCCCGTCTCCATCCGGATGCCGGCGAGGATCGGATTCAGGAAGACGTCCACCGGAAATGCCTGACGACCCTTGGGTAGTTCGTAACTGAAACGCTCCGACGCGAAGGGCTTGGTCGCGAGCTGCATCTCCTGCAAGAAATCCATCCTCAATCCGCTCTCGGGCATGTCCATCGAGTAGGCGGTGAAGAGCACTGCTCCGGTGGCTTCATCGAATTCGCAGCGATAGCGGAAAGGCGCGGCGAGGGCGGTGGATCGCAACTCTGCCGGCATCCATTCGCTCATGTCCATGGACAAATCCGCGACGATGCGCTGGCCCTTGCGCGCGAAACTCTCCACCTTGACGTGGTCCGCGAGCAGGCGCGTCAAGCAGGCCGGGTTCGACGCGCATTCGAGGCTGTTGCGGTACCACTCCGCGGCCTCGCCTTCCATGGTGCCAGAGATCACCTCCATGAATTCTTTCACCGTGGCAGTGCCGATGGTGAAGACCAGACGCTCGAAGCCGGTGGCCTGGCCCTGCAGTTGTTCGAGGAACCACGCCTTGGACCAGTCCGGCTCGATCCAGATGGTTTCACCGTCGGCGACCAGCAGCAGACCGACCACAAGCGGCTCCGGGCTCTGCGCGCGCAGAGGTCCGATATCCATCACCAGATCCACTTGCGCGCGAAGGCGGGTCCAGCTCTCGAGCTCGAGCCGACCTTGAAACTTCACGTCGAAGTTTGGCTCGGCACCGATGGGTAGATCGAGCTCGTCCCAATCCTCACCGGAGAAAGCCGCAAGATCTCCGCGCATGTGCAGACGCATGCTGCCGGTCATCGGCGGGAGCACGGTCTCGGTGGGCAGCGAGTAGGCCCAAGCGTGGAAGGCCGCGGCGGCCGCAGTCGCTGAATCCTGGAGAGCCCCCGTTTGCACCGCATCGCTGCGCGCACCGGACTTCGTCGTCTTCGGGACCGCCTGACATGCGCTGAGAGCGAGCACGCAGAGCGCGGCGGGCTTCCAGGGATCGAGGCGTACCATCATGAGGAGAAGTTTCAGCAAAACAGCGGGCGCCCGGTCAGGACGCCCGCTCCTAGAACGAGGGCGCGGCCGTAGCCGCACCGTTCGAGCTTAGAACTCGAGGTCCTCGTCGCCGCCAGCACCGCCGCCCAGGGCGCCGAGCTGCATGCGAATCATCGGGCTCAGGTCCATGACCGTGGAGACGTCCACGCCGCTCAGCACGAAGGTGCCTTCGCTGAAGCTCTCCTTCTTGCTGAAGCTGGTGGTGTTCATGGCCACCTTCATGCCCTCATCGTTGGCGACGTCCACGCCCATCGGGAACCAGGTCGCGGAATCCATTTTCATGGCGCCGGACCAGCCCTGGCCGCTGAACACGAAACGCTTCAGCACTTCGGTGGAGCCTTCTTCCTTGAAGGACATGCCCTTGGTGGCACCAGCAAGCATGCCCGACATGCCTTCCGGAGTGGTGGGATTCATTCCACCCATCATCTGCGGCGCCATCGCGAGCAGCTCGTCGAAGACGGCGAGCTCGAGCTTCACGTTCTCGGGCAGCATGCCGCTTTGCAGGAGCATTGGGGAGCTGATCCAGAGCCAGCTTCCGTCGGCGACCAGGGTTGCCTTGATGTTCTGCGTCTCGCCGGTGCCACCCTCGGCTACTTTTTCGGTGGCGACGAGGTCGAGATTGCACTTGAAGTGCTTCTTGTCCTGGAAGGCGAGGCTGATGGTGCCCTTGACGGTGCCATCACCAGCGTCCACGTCCAGGGAGTGCGCAGCCTCCCACTTCATGGTGGCGAGCTTGGGCAGGTTCTCGATCATCTTTTGGATGATCGGGTCCAGCTTGGGAGCACTCTCCGCGGCCGGAACCGGATCTTGAGCGAGCGCAGGGAGGGCCAGGAGAAGACCGGCCGGAAGGGCGAGGAATCGTTTCATGGAGGTTGGAGCCTTTTCGGGCACGACATTCTATCGGTCGGCCGCCCTGCTTACGGGGAGCGCGTGGGAACGTAGGAGAAGGCTTGGGTGGAAGAGCCTGCCGCTTTGGCAGATGAAGGTGCCGAGTGAGGCGGCACGAGGCTTGCGATAGCCGGAGCATGAGCCTTCAACCGGACACCTGGACCCGCATGACGCGCGAGGCATGGCTGGCAGCTCAAAAGGCCGCCCAGGAGCGTCAACATCGTGAAATCGAGCCGGGGCATCTGCTGATCGCCCTGCTACAACAAGCTGAAGGGCTTGTTCCCGCCCTGCTGACGAAGGCGGGAGTGGCACCCGCCCTGGCACTCAAGCACGCGGAGGAAGCGGTAGGAAAACTGCCCCGCGTGCAAGGCGGCGAGACCCGCCCGGGTCAGGCCTTGGTACGGATCTTCGAGGCTGCGGACGCCTTGTGCCGCAGCGACGGCGATGACTTCCTCTCGACCGAGCATCTGCTGCTCGCCCTCTGCACTGCCGAGGCCGAGCCCGGCAAGAGCCTGCGCACGAGTGGCGCCACGCCGGAAGCGCTGCGCGAGGCACTGCGTGCGGTGCGCGGTGCGCGGCGCGTGACGGACGAAGATCCGGAGTCGAAGGACGACGCGCTCAAGAAGTTCGCCACCGATCTGACCGCGCGCGCGCGGGAGGGCAAACTCGATCCGGTGATCGGCCGCGACGAGGAGGTGCGCCGCGTGATGCAGATCCTCTCGCGCCGCACCAAGAACAATCCGGTGCTGGTGGGCGAGCCCGGTGTCGGCAAGACTGCGGTCGTCGAAGGCTTGGCACAGCGCATCGTCGCGGGTGACGTCCCTCAGGGTCTGCAGAAGAAGCGACTGCTCGCGCTCGATCTCGGTGCGCTGCTGGCCGGTGCAAAGTATCGCGGCGACTTCGAGGAGCGTTTGAAGGCGGTGCTCAACGAAGTGACGCAAGCCGCTGGCGAGATCATCCTGTTCATTGACGAACTGCACACGATGGTCGGCGCAGGCGCCGCCGAAGGCGCAGTGGACGCTGCCAATCTGCTCAAGCCGGCGCTGGCGCGCGGTGAATTGCGCTGCATCGGCGCGACGACCTGGAACGAGTACCGCAAACACGTCGAGAAGGACGCAGCGCTCGAGCGGCGCTTTCAACCGGTGCGCGTAGAGGAGCCGGACGTGTCGAGCACGATCGCGATCCTGCGCGGCTTGCAACCGAAGTACGAGACGCACCACGGCGTCAAGATCACCGACGCCGCGCTGGTGGCGGCGGCGCGGTTGAGTTCGCGGTACATCGCGGATCGACAACTCCCCGACAAAGCGATTGACGCGATGGACGAAGCGATGAGCCGTTTGCGTCTGGAACTCGATTCGATGCCTGCGGAGCTCGACGCGTTGGAGCGGCGCATGCGCCAGATCCAGATCGAGCAGGCCGGTCTCGAGGCGGAGGGCGCGCAAGGCAACGCCGCCAAGCTCGCCGCGCTGGAGCGGGATCTGCAGGAGTCGAAGGAATCCGCCGAGGCGCTCCGCGCGCGTTGGCAGAACGAGAAGGCCGTGCTCGACGAGATCAAGGACGCCAAGCGGAAGACCGACGAACTGCAGGTGCAGGCCGAGCGGCTGGAGCGCGAAGGGCGCTTCGAGGACGTCGCACGCATCCGCTACGGCCAGCTCCCGGAACTTGCCAAAGGCATCGCGGCGGCGGAAACGAAGTTGCGCGCCGTGCAGAAAGAGGGAGCGATTTTGCGGGAGGAAGTCGGACCGGAAGAGATCGCCGAGGTGATTGCTGCATGGACGGGCATTCCGCTCGACCGACTGGTGGACACCGAGCGCCAGCGCTTGTTGCATCTGGAGGACCTGCTGCGCAAGCACGTGGTCGGACAGGATGCCGCAGTCAGCGCGGTGGCGCAGACGGTGCGCCGGGCACGCGCGGGCCTACAGGACGCCAATCGTCCGCTGGGATCCTTCGTGTTTCTCGGCCCGACCGGCGTCGGCAAGACGGAATTGTGCAAAGCGATCGCGCGCGAACTCTTCGCGAACGCGGACGCGATGGTGCGGCTCGACATGAGCGAGTACCAGGAGAAGCACGCGGTGAGCCGCATGATCGGTGCGCCTCCGGGTTACGTAGGACACGACGAAGGTGGCCAACTCACCGAGGCGGTGCGCCGCCATCCCTACAGCGTGGTGCTCTTCGACGAAATCGAGAAGGCGCACGCCGACGTGTTCCTGACCCTGCTGCAGGTACTCGAGGACGGACGCCTGACCGACAGCAAAGGGCGCACGGTGGATTTCACCAACACCTTGATCGTGATGACCTCGAACCTGCGCACTTTCGCGGACCTGAAGGGGCACTTCCGTCCTGAGCTGATCAACCGGCTCGACGAGATCGTGACCTTTGACCGACTCGCGCCGGAAACGCTCAAGCGGATCGTGGACCTGCAGCTTCAGCAGGTCGAGAAGCGTCTGCTCGAGAATCAGCAGATCGGCCTGGTGGTCAGCGAAGCCGCGCGCGCCTGGCTCGGTGAGCACGGCTACGACGAAGAGTTCGGCGCGCGTCCGCTACGGCGCGTGATCGAGAAGCAACTCCTCAATCCGCTCTCCGAGATGCTGCTGAGCGGCCAGCTCGAGGGCAAGCCGATGGTGCGCGTGGACGTGAGCGGTGGCCATTTGACGATCGAGGCGAGCGCCGCCGCTCCGGCAGAGCTCGCGCAGGGGCACGCGGCGAAGTCCTAGAATCAGCCGCGTGCTGGTTGCCGAAGGGGTGGTCAAGCGCTACGGCGCGCGCGCAGTACTGCGCGGCGTCTCGCTCGAAGTGCGGCCGGGCGAAATCTTCGGCTTCGTCGGTCCTAACGGCGCCGGCAAGACCACCTTTCTCAAGTGCGTGGCCGGAGTCGCGCGCGCAGATGGTGGCGCAATCCGCGTGAGTGGCACCGATGCGCTGCGCGATTCGCTCGCGGCGCGTCGCCTGATCGGCTATGCGCCCGGCGACACCGCGATGTACGACGGGCTCAGCGTCGCGGCGATGCTGCGCTTCCTGATCGGCTTCCACGCCGAGGCCGACGCCGAGCGCGGACGCGCCTTGCTCGCCGCCTTCGACCTCCCGCCGCGCCGGCGCGTGCGCGCACTCTCGCACGGCATGAAGCGTAAGGTGCTGCTCGCCGGAGCGATCGCCTGCGGCGCGCCGCTGCTGATGCTCGACGAGCCCATGGAAGGGCTCGATCCCGAGGCGCGCCGCATGGTCGAGCGCCTGCTGCGCGAGGAAGCGGCGCGCGGACGGACGGTGTTCTTCTCCTCGCACGACCTCGCCAGCGTCGAGCGCATCTGCGACCGCGTCGCCTTCCTGCGCGCGGGCGAGCTCAAGGAGTGCGGTCCGGTCGCCACCATGCTGGAACGTGCCGGCAGCGTGTTGTGGGTGCGCTTTCGCGCGCCGCTCTCGCGCGATGCGCTACCGCGCGGCAAAGGCTGGCGTTGGGAGCCGGCGCAGCGTGGAGATGGCGATCTGCGGGATCGCTGGCGTCTTACGCACGAAGGTGATCTGAGCCCGGTGCTTGCCGCTCTCGCGCTGCTGCCGGTGGCAGGCTTGCGCGACGCGAGCGCCGGCCTCGAGGAAGTGTTCGCGGCGCTCTACGGGCCGGAGGAGCCTGCGAAATCCGCATGATCTTCCGCTTCTGGCTCCGCGAGCAAGCCCTCCTCGCCACCGGCTACTGCGTGTTGCTCACGATCAACACCGTGTTCGCGGTGCTCTACTGGCCCGATCTGCGCGACAACTTTCCGGAACTGATCAAATTCGTTCCCTTCGAGCCGCTGCAGCAGTTCGTGCGCGCTTGGGACGAGTACGGTTTCTGGGCTTACTTCAGCGTGCAGCAGTTCTGGAAGGGCGCGGGCGTGTTCGGCATCGCGGCGGCGGGGCTGATGGGTACTGGTGTGGTGGCGCGTGAAGTGGACAACCGCACCGCAGAGTTGCTGCTTTCGCGCCCGATCTCGCGCGGACGCATCCTCTTCTCCCGCTGGTCGGCGGGTGCACTCCTGTTGGTGATTCCGATGTTCGTGACGACGGCGGCCGGCGTCCTGCTCGCGCCGCGCGCGGACGAGACGCTCGCCTGGGCACCCGCGCTTCAGGCCGCCGCCTACGTTTCCCTCTTCGTGCTCTGCGTTTACACGCTCTCCGCCGCACTCTCGGCGCGCTTCTCGCACCAACTCAAGGCGGCGATTCTGGTGCTCGGCTTCATGCTGCTACAGTTCGCCTTCTACCTGATCAAGGTGATGTGGGACTGGTCGCTCTACAACCTGATTGATCTCGATCCCTTGATGCCGATCACCAACGGCGAATTTCCGTGGCGCAACGCCGCAGCGATGGGTGGCGCCTGCTTGAGCTTCTATGGACTCGCCTGGCTGCAGTTCGAGAAGCGCGACTTCTGATCCACCGCGCTTCCGATCAATCGTAGAAGTCGCTGTCGCCCTGGGTGTAGTACCAGTTCTCGCCACGCACCACGGTGCGCCAGATCTCGAAATCGGCAGCAGTTTCGTCGTGCAGCGAACCCGGCATCGGCGTGACGATCACGCGGTCGGGGCGATCGTGCGGAGAGACGCGCCCGTGACCGAGACGCTGGAGCGCGCGCATCTCCGGAGAGTCCTGCTTGACGCCGTAGCGTAGGAATTGGCAGCCGTTGCGCGCTGCGGCGCGCCGCGCGGCATCCACCAGCGCCATTACCGTGTCCTCGGCGCCGCCCGCCCACAGATCGAGGACGGTGGCGAGTCGGTGCTGCGCGGGCTGCCATTCGCGCCACACGATCCAGCCCAACGGCGCGCCGCTGGCGTCGCGCGCGAGCATCACGCGGTGGCCGGGCACGGGATTCTCGAACCAGCGCCAACGCAGCGTGGCGGCGTCGCGCGCGAAACAGAGCGCGTAGCGATCGCGAAATCTTTCCCAGAGGGCATCGAACTCGGGGCCGAACTCGCGCACCTCCTCGCAGCGCATGCCGCCGGGACTGCGCTGCCACAGGGCGCGGGCGATCGGATCGAGCAGGCGAGCGAGCGCAGCGCCCGCCGCGCCGAGGCGCGCACGCAACGCCGGTTCCAGCGAGAGCCGCATCTCCCAGATCCGCAACGTGAAGGCTTCGTGGAAGCCGAGCCAGCGGCTGCCGACTACGATCGCGTCATCGTTCGCCTGGCCGCCGTAGGACCAGAGGATGCCGGCTTCGTCGTTCAGCCCGATGCCGATCGCCTGCATCACTCCCTTGAAAGCTACGCCTCCTCCGCGCGCGCTCGGATCGGAGGAGATCTCGCACATCAGATTGCCCGGCACACTGCGGCCACCGATCCACGCGAGGCGGCGCTGACCGAAGGCCGCCGCCAGCGCGCGTCCGTCTTCGCGCGCCTTCGCGATCACTCCGTAAGGCGGCCCCGCCGGCGTGCGCCAGTACTTCCAGTCGAAGTGCACGAGCGGACGCTGCTGCGTGAAGACGCGGTTGTAGAGATCGTTGAGGAGTTGGGCGTCTCCGCGCTCGGCACGGACGAAGACGAAGCGCGAGGTGTCCTTCGGCCACTGAAAGACCGGGATATACTCTTCCAGATCCATGGGGAGGTTCTGGTTCCTACTCTTCGCGGTGGCGCTGGCGTCCGCCCTGCCCGGTCTGGCCGCTGCCTGGTCGGAAGCTTCTGCGTCGCGGTGGTCCGCGTCCGGAGACGGTGTGCTGTTCTGGCTCAAATGGGCTGGGGATCCGGGATTGCGCCGGCTGATCTACGCGCTCGGTCTCGCCGTGGTCGTGCTGATCGTCGCCGCTGTTACGAAGGATAGCCGCACCCCGCTGCTGCACGCAGCGCATCGCATGCTCGGTTGGTTCTCGAGGCCGATCCCGGCGATCGCGGCGGTGCTGCTCGCGCTGCTGCCCCAGGTCGTCGCTCCGCTCAAGATGCCCGACGCGAGCGGCAAGCCGAACGTCGTGATCGTGCTGCTCGACACCGTGCGACTCGACCACATGGGTTGGGGCGGCAGCGAGTTGGCGACCACACCGCGGCTCGACGCGCTCGCACGCGGCGGCGCCGCGTTCACGCAGGCGATCTCGCAATCTTCCTGGACCAAGCCTTCGGTGGCTTCGCTCTTCACGAGCACCGTGCCGGGCGAGCATCTCGCGACCGGGCAGCGCGTGCAGTTCCTCGCGAGGAATCGCACTGCGGCGGACGCCTTCTCGGCCGCGGGCTACCGAACCTACGGGATCTCCAACAACCCGAACATCACCTACACCTTCAACTTCGACCAGGGGTTCAGCGAGTTCCACCAGGGCACCAGCGAAGATGCCGACACGCTGATCGCACGCGCGCGCCACTGGCTCGCGCCGCATGACGAGAGTGAGCAACCCTTCCTGCTTTATCTCCACCTCAACGACGCGCACTATCCCTACGTCCCGCGCAAAGAGTCAACGACGCGCGCCGGCACGCAGCCGATCAACGGCATCTTCAACAAGACCGGGAAATCGCCGCGGCTCGACGGGGAGGCCCAGGAAGAATTCCGCAAGGGCATGGGCCTGCACGACATGCAACTCGCAGGCGGGTTCAGCAAAGAGGACGTGGAGCTCATGCGACTCTCCTATGCGGAGGAAATTCGTTGGCTCGACGATCAGGCCGGCGACTTCTTGGAGGAGTTGTTCGAGAAGCACGACGATCTGATCGTGGTGGTGCTCGCCGATCACGGCGAAGAGTTCTTGGAGCACGGCGACCTCGGACACGGGCACACTCTCTTCGACGAGCTGGTACGCATACCCTTGCAGTTCGCCTGGAGCCAACCGCTCGGCGCGGAACTCGGGCTGCGCCCGGCCTTCCTCGACATGCAGGTGCGCACGATTGACGTGCTACCGACCTTGCTCGAAGCCTGCGAGATCGCCTGGCCGGAGAGCGGACCTCAAATGCACGGCGGTTCCTTGCTCGCGCACTTGCGCGGTCAGTCGCCGGAAGATCGTCCGGCTTTCTCCGAGACCGACATCGCGTTCAGCCCAGTGTCCGGTCCGAGCGGTCCGCTGCGGATGTGGCGCGAGCCCGGCATGAAAATGATCATGACCGATCCCTTCACCGAGCTGATTTCAGGACGCTACTGGCTGTTCGACCTCGCCAAGGATCGTGGCGAGAAGGAGAACGTGGCGAGCAGATTCGTGGAGATCTTGGATCGCATGGAGAGAGACATGACCCGCAGCGGCCTGTTGATCCAACATCCTTTGGTCAGCGAGTGGGACGTCGGCGTGACTTCGAAGGAGGCCGCGGATCTGGCCGAGATGGGCTACGCCGGAGATTCGGCGGAGCTCGAACTCACCGCAGACGCGGAGACCAAGTTCGGTCCCGGCGCGATTCCGTGGTGGCGCAAACCGCTGCGCTAGACCACGGCTGAGCGCTAGACGAACTTCGTCTTGCCCGGCGCCGCGATCGGGCAACTGAGTCCAGCTCCCCACGCCCAATCCTTGTCGGCGGGGAGCAGACGTTCCTCGGAATTGAGAGCCATTTCCCAGGTCACGCGCTGGCCGGTGTAGGCACTCATGCGGCCCATGATGCCGGCCAGCGTGCTGTGTGCCATCTGTACGCCTTGCTGCAGCGGCTTGCCGGCGCGAATGCTCGCAAAGAGCTCGTCGTGCTCGGTCTGGTACATGTCGTTGTTCTTTCCTTCCCAATTCCACGGGAAGTCGCCCTGCGCACGCATGACCGGGCCCCAACCATCGGCGTAGAGCACCCCGCTGGCACCGACGATGGTGTCCTTGTTCTCGCCGAAGCAGCCGTCCATCTGGCGGCATTGCACCACGCCGAGCGCGCCATCGGCCCACTCGTAGTTCACGTCGAAGTGGTCATAAACGTTGCCGTACTTCTCTTCGATGCGCACTTGGCGACCGCCGGTGGCGGTGCAGTGGAGCGGCGGCGCGTCCTTCATCGCCCACATCACCTTGTCCACGCTGTGAATCGCTTGCTCGACGAGATGGTCGCCGGAGAGCGGCGTGAAGTAGAGCCAGTTGCGGAGCTGCCACTCGAGCTCGCTCCACTCGGACTTGCGCCCGCGGTGCCAGAGCGGACCGGCGAGGTAGGTCGCGTAGATCGCGCGCACTTGGCCGATGCGTCCGCCGTGGACCTGCGCCATGGTGTCGCGCCAGGGTTGATGCGCGCGCCAGCAAAAGCCGTGCGCGAAGGCGGTGTTGTTCTGCTCGGCGATGCGCGCGGCTTCGAGCACGCGGCGCACGCCGTAGGCATCGGTGGCGGCGGGCTTCTCGGCGAAGACATGCTTGCCGGCGCGCACTGCGTGCTCGATTTGCATCGGGCGGAAGCAGGGTGGTGAGGCGAAGAGGACGACGTCCACCGCATCGGTCACGCGCTCGTGGCAGTCGAAGCCGCTGAAGCGACGCTCGGGCGGGAGTTGGATGCGCGCGGCGGCCACCGGGGATTCGTCGCCCGTGAGACGGCGCGCGAGGGTGTCGCACTGATCGGCGAAGGCATCGCCGAGCGCCCACAACACTGTGCCGGCGTCGGCGCTGAGGGCGTTGATCAGCGCGCCGGAACCGCGACCGCCGCAGCCGACGAGTCCGATCTTGAGTTGATCCGATCCGCCGGCCCACGCACCCTGCGCCACACCGAGCGGCAGCGCCGATGCCGCGGCGGCGGCGCTGGTGGTTTTGAGGAAAGAGCGGCGGCTGGGGCGGGCTTGTTTCATGGGCGCGGGTCCGGTTTTGAGTATAGCGGTCACTCCGCAGACCAGAGCGTGCCCTCGACGAGATGGTCGCGGAACCAGGTGGACTCCCAGACGTCTTCGCGGTGGCCGAAGGCGGTGTAGAAGACGCGGCCTTCGCCTTCGCGGCGGGTCCAGGCGATGCCGAAATCGCGGTCGGCACGGTGGATGCCGCCCTTGTTCATGTCGGTGGTGGTGAGGTCGAGGGATAGCAGCACGGAGCAAGCGTCGCGGCTCCACGGATCTTTTTGCTGATAGATTTCGTCCACCACGCGGAATACCGGGCGTTCGAAGTGCCGGGTGGAAACATGGGAAGGATTTTCGACGCGGATGCCGACCTCCTCGTGCCACGGGTGGCCGTCGAAGTAGCCGCCGAGCATGCGGCCGTACTCGTCCCACTGGTAGAAGGTGTCGCTGGCGCAGTGGCTGCCGCTGAAGCCGCCGCCGGCGCGGACCCAGTCCATGAAGGCGCGGCGCTGCGCGTCGTCGAGCTGGAGCTCGCCGGTGGTGTAGAAGAACACGGCGTCGAACTTCTGCAGCTCCTTCTCGATGGCCCAACCGTTGCCGCGATCCACGATCACCTCGAAGCGCGGGTCGTCAGCGCCCCAGGCTTGCCACTGTTTCTCGACCAGGGAGAGGCCGTCGGCGCCGGCCTTGGCGACGGAGTGCTCGAAGCCGGCCGACTCGACGTGGACGAGAATGCGGCGCACGCGTTTCTGCTGTTGAAGGAAGGTGACGAGGTCCTCGAGCTCGGCGGCGGAGAGGACGGCGCCTAATCCAGAGGTCATCGCGGATTCCTTCACCAGTGCTCCGGAGGCATCAAACTTCTCGAAGCCAGCGGCGATGCTCGCAATGGGATCGAGGATGGATTGGCGGAGCTGCTCTGCCGTCAAGCGCAGTCCGACGTTGGAGAGGTCGGGGCCTGCTTCGTTGGATGCGGCGGTGATGGCGTTACCGCCGACCGAATGGCACTTGGTGCACGTGGCTTTGAGGTTCTCGCGGAAGACTTTTTCGCCGCGTGCGACTGCGTCGAGCTCCTGGCGCGTGAGGAAGGCGAGCTCCTTGCCGGAGAACCAGTCGCGAGCGCGGGCATCTGAATGCTGAAAGGATTCGTTCAGGATGCGATCGAATTCCTTCGGCGCGGACCATTCGCGCACGTACTCGACGCAGTCCTCCTTCAGTTTCGGGTCGGTGTCTCCGCGCTCGAGATAGGCGTAGATTGCCGCAGCGTCCGCAGCACGCCCGAGATGATTCGCCGCCGCCAGCGCGCGACGCGCGAAGGCTTGCGGTAATTCGTGCGCGCGCGCGGCCTGATCGGCGAGCTTGGCATAGGCGCCCACGATGCGCTTGTCCCAGATCGCACGCGCGGCTTCGGTGGCGACCACGGACTCGATGTCGTTCAGGAAATGGTGAACGAGTTCACTGCGAAGTTGCCGCAGGGCGAGCAGTGCCACGGTTCTCACTGAAGACGCCACGTGGTTGGCGTAATGAGCGAGTTCCGAAGGGTCGCCTACTTGAGCGAGAGCAAGCGCGCTGGCTTGTCGCAGCCAGGGATCGGACCCTTGTTTCTCACTGGCCATGGCAACGAGCACATGCACGGCGTCGGCTCCACCGACCTTTCCCAGAGCGCGCGCAGCCGCAGTGACGACGCGTGGGTCACCATAAGCCGTCAACCGGGCCAGCGCTTCGACCTGTGAGGCATCCCCCGCTTCGCCGAAGGCGCGCGCGGCTTGAGCACGCAACTCTGGATCGGCATCGGTAAGCAGTGGCGCGAGGGCGGCGACCTTGCCGAGGCGAGTCAGCGACCAGATCGCGTGGATGCGTGCAAGGCGCGCCTTGGCGTAAGGAAGCCAACTGGCACCGATCACTTCGTCCACCAGCTTCTTCGGATCGCCGGTGCCGAGCGCGAGTCGCGTCAACAATTCCGCGTTGCCGTGCGCAGTCATGTGGCGTTGCGCAATCTGACGCACGCGCCGGTCCGGATGTGCGAACAGCGCGAGCAACTCATGATCGGCGCGCGCGGAGAGATCCTCCGAGAGCAAGGCTGCGGTTTCGCGCGCGAGATCGGAGCGCGCCTCCTCGAAGGCGCCGCGCCAAATGCGTCCCTTGCCCTCTCCGGTCCATCCGTAAACCCAGTCAAGCGCCCAGAAGGAACCGTCGGGACCGAAGGCGACGTCGGTGACCAGCATCCCCCACAGGAATTCCTCCTGCGCAGCGAGTTTCCAACCCGCGCCGTCGGGCTCCAGCATCAGACGGCGGATGCCGGAAGAGCCGCTGCCTCCGGTGAAATCGCAAATGAAGAAGGAATTGGCGTATTTGTCGGGCAGGCCGACTCCAGGATAGTGAACGAATCCACTCGGTCCACTGGTGACGTTCGCAATCGGGGGGTTGAGGAAGGCGGCTTGATCCTCGACTTGATCGCGAGGCTTCCACCAGCCTTCCGGCATCCACGGCCCGCGATCGCCGAGATACTGGAAGTTCATGGACCAGCCGCTGTCACCGCCTTCGACCAGGTAAATCAGGCGCGCGCGATCGCCAGCATCGCAGTTGTTGTCCACCGTGAAGAGATTGCCGTAGTCGTCGAAGGCGAGCTCTTGCGGATTGCGCAAACCGTGCGCAAAGACTTCCAGACCGCTGCCGTCGAGTTCGCAGCGGAAGACCGCCCCGCGGCCCGGTTCACTTAGCAGAACGCCTTCCTGCGTGATCACGTGATAACCACGATCGCCGACCGAGAAATAGAGGCGCTCGTCAGGGCCGATCACCAGTCCGTGCAAATCGTGGCCGCGAAAGGCGATGCGCGGACCATAGCCGTGGTGCATGGCGAGTCCGTCCTCGGCAACACCGTCGCGATCCGCGTCGGTCAGCTTCCACAACTTCGGAATGCAAGTGAAGTACAGGTCCGGTCCCACCGCGAGCACGCCGGCGCCGGTGCCGTCGAGCAGGTCATTGAAGCCGCGCGCGAAGACCTTGCTGACATCGGATCGGCCGTCGCCGTCCTCGTCCCACAGCACGCGGATGCGCTCCTCCTGATCGGTCCACTGCTCAAGGAACTCGGGGTGGCTCGACAGATAATTCTCTCCTCGCTCCTCGACCGTCACTGTTCGCAAATCCTTCTCCAAAAACTCCGGGAAGGAACGATTGTCGGGTACGCCTTCAGTTTCCTGCCTGAATGTTTCCGCCACGTACACACGTCCGTCGGCGGCCACGTCGAAAGCCACCGGGTTCGCAAGATCGGGCTCCGCCGCCCACAGCGTCAAGTCCATGCCTAACGGCACGCGGAAATTCGCGCGCGAATCCTGCGCCTCCGCCGAAGCCGCCGCGATCCTCGGCGTGTACTCCCAGGTCGGAACCTGATAGCTCGCCTGCGGCGGGGCGAGCTGCGTGGACGCCGTCGGCGCGTGCGACGGCGATGGCGGTGTTCCGATCGGCGTCACCTCCGGCGCGGGAATCGGTTCACCTCCGCCGCAGGCATTGAGCAACAGAATCGCGAATGCCGTGAGGGAGACGCGGAAGGTGTGCCAGCTCATCGCGCGCCATCGTAGCCTGTATCCATGCTGCTCCTCGCTGCGCTTTCATTCCTGATGCAGGAAGAGAGGGAGCCGTTTGCCGGCGTTCCTTTTTTCGATCTGTCCTCCCGCTCTGAGCTCCAAACCATCGTGGACCGCGAGCCGGGACAGTACCTCGGCCATCCCACGACCGTGTTGCTCGCCGACGGCCAGACCATCCTCTGCGTTTACCCGAAAGGCCACGGCAATGGATCCATTGTGCTGAAGCGCAGCGAAGACGGCGCGAGCAGTTGGAGCGCCCGGCAAATCGTGCCCGAGAACTGGGCGACCTCCCAGGAGACGCCGACGATCCACCGCGTACGCTCGCTGACCGGCGGCGAACGGCTGCTGTTGTTCAGCGGCCTCAACCCAATCCGCATGGCGCGCAGCGAGGATGAAGGTCGCACCTGGTCTCCGCTCGCGAAGATCGGCGACTGGGGCGGCATCGTGGCGATGGCCAGTTTGACGCAACTCGAGAACGGCATCTTGCTCGCCTGGTTCCACGATGATGGACGATTCATCGCAAACGCTTCTCTTCAACCTGACGACGGCGCGAAGTTCCACGTCTATCAGACGCGCTCCACCGACGGCGGACTCTCGTGGGAGCCACCGCACGCAATCGCTTCGCATCCTGAGGCGCAACTCTGCGAGCCTGGCTTGGCGCGTTCGCCCGATGGCAAGACGCTTGCGCTGCTGCTGCGTGAAAACTCGCGGAAATTTCATTCCTTCATCATTTTCAGCGAGGACGAGGGTGCCTCCTGGTCGGATCCACGCGAGACCAGCCTCGCCCTGACCGGCGACCGTCACGTCACGAAGTATGCTCCCGACGGCCGCCTGTTCGTGAGCTTTCGCGACACCGCGCCGGGCTCCCCGACTGCCGGCGACTGGTGCGTTTGGATCGGGGCTTGGCAGGATCTTGTGGACGGAACGCCAGGTGCGCGCCGCATCCGGCTCATGGACAACCTCCACCAATGGGATTGCGCATATCCCAGCCTCGAGCTCCTTCCTGACGGCACTTTCATCGCCACGACCTACGGGCACTGGATCGCGGGCGAGTCTCCCTTCATCGTTTCCCTCAGGTTGAAGCCGGAGCTTCTGAGCAAATGAGGCGGCGCCTGATAGGCTGGGACACGATGAGGAATCGTTTCGCCTCGACCGTCGTCCTGCTTTTTGCCGCCTCCTGCTCCGGATCGGACCCTTCCGGATCGGGGCTGCCGAAGGAATTCGAGATCCTCGTTCCTGAGCACGCGGTTGCCCTCATCCACCTCCGCTCGCTGACCGAGCTTGCCGAGGAACTCGACAAGTTCGACGAGCTCACTCTCGAGCCCGGCCAACTTGCTGGCCAGTTGCTCGACTTCCTCGACCTCCATTCCGACGCGAAGCGGTATCTCGACCTCACGCAAGGCATGGGCCTGGCAATCCGTTTTCATCCGCAGGCCGTACCCCCGATTCAGGGCGTCGCTCTGCTGCCCACTCGCCAACCGGAAAAGCTGGCCGAACTCCTGCGCGAGAACTTCAACCCCTTGGAGTCGCGCGCCGAAGGTCGCTACCTCGCCGTTTACTTGGATGGCGCGGCGCCCAAGTCGAGTGGACGCTCCCGTTTGCTCGATGCCTGGCCCGCGAGCCTGTGCAACGCGCGCCTGAACGTCAGCGCGATCGCACCGACCTTGATTCCTTTCCTGGCGATGGGGTCCGGCGTCATCAATGGATTGCTGATGCAAAATCTGGAATCCGAAGCAGACACGCAGCTGCTCTCGGACATTGTTTCATCATTCATGCGATTTCTCAACGAAGCGGTTTCCTCCACAGACCTCTGCGACATCCGCTTCGAGTCGAAAGAGGGGGAGATCGCTCTGGATCTTCTCGCCCACCTGATCCCGGGCAGCTCGCTCGCCATGAAGGCGCAACCGAGCGAAGTGGACTATCCTTCCTTGCTCGCCGAACTCGATCCCGATGCCGCTTTGGGCATGGTTTGGATCCCGCAAAGCACCCTCATCTTCGAAGGATATGGAGACGTGTTCCAGAGGGTGATGGCTGCTGCCGAGGCCGATCCGAACGTCGCTCCGGAAGTGGCCGCCGCGCTACGCAGCTACATCAGCAGCGGTCGAGAGTTGCTCGAGCACACCGGTCGCAGCTTCCAGTTTTCCTTCAGCTTCGACCAGAATTCCATCCTCAGTTATTGGTCCATGGCGGCGGAAGATCCTGCCAAGCTGATGGACGGAGTCGTTGCCATGCTGCACGACGAGACACTCGCTCCCCTCGGGATCAGCGCTACGCCTCCAACGTCTCGCGTGGTGAACGGATTCCCGGCAAGCACTTGGGAGCAGCGACTCGATTACCTGGCACTGGCACGCATCACGAATGATGGCGCCGCATTCGATGCTATGCCGTCCCTTGAACCATTCATGACCAGCCTGATGGGCAGCGAGCGCGCCCACCCCATGACCGTGGCACGCGACGAGAAGGAAGTGCATCTTCTCTATGGCGCGGACATGGCGCGGCACGATTCCCTCCTGCGGCGCCAAGCGCAGGCCGGACGGCCATCGCGCGATCTCGCACGCCTGGGTGAGCTGGTCGGCGGCGCCGATCCCGGAGGAATTTTCTTCCTGGATGGGCGTTCCGCCCTGCGTTTGTTCCTCGAGCATGCTCCTCCGCCCACACGCGCTGTGGATCCCGCGCACTTGAAGCAGGTCCTCGACGCCTTCGGCGAGGATCCGATGCTGTTCGTCATGTATTGGGGTCACCGTCCGACAGATCTGCGTGCTGGCCTACGCTTCGATCTGCAGCGCGCGACGCGCATGATCGAATTCATAGCAACGCGTTAGAAAGCGCGTCCCTGTGCCGCCCCGAACGCGGCTAAAGTGGTTGGGTGAAGGCACGCCTTACTTTCCACGGTGCCGCTGGCGAGGTCACCGGTTCCTGTTTTCTGCTCGAAGCCGAGCGCGGCAACGTGCTGGTGGACTGCGGTATGTTCCAGGGCAACAAGGAGGCGCGCGAGCGCAACTTCGCCGACCTTCCCTTCCGCGCGCGCGACGTGCACGCAGTGGTGCTCACCCACGCGCACATTGATCACACCGGCCTGCTGCCGCGCTTGGTCGGCGATGGCTATCCGGGAGTAATCCACGCCTCAGAAGGAACCTTCGGCCTCTCGAAGATCATGCTTCCGGACTCGGCGCACATTCAGGAGTACGACGCCGAGCGTCGCAATAAATACCGGCAACGTCGCGGCGACGCACCGGTGCAGCCGCTTTACACCGCGAAGGATGCCGAGCGCGCGCTCGCCGCCTATCTCGCACATCCTTTTGATGAATGGTTCCGCGTCTTGGACGGGGTACGTGCGCGCTTCCGCCGCGCCGGCCACATCCTCGGTGCTGCCAGCGTGGAGGTCGAATTGACTGACGGCGGAGATCCCTACCGCATCGTCTTCTCCGGCGACGTCGGGCCGAGCAATGATCCCCTATTGCCGGATCCGGAGCCGCCCGAGGAGGCCGACTTCCTCCTGCTCGAGTCCACCTACGGCGATCGCGACCATCGTCCACTCGCCGACACTCTCGACGAACTCGCCGAAGTGATGGAGAGCGCCGACCGCGCCGGCGGCAACCTGATCGTGCCGGTGTTCGCCGTCGGACGCGCGCAAATGCTGATCTGGGCGATCGGCAAGCTCGAGCGCGAAGGACGCTGCAAGCCGCGGCCGGTCTATCTCGACAGTCCGATGGCGATTGACGTCACCCAGGAGTACCGCGACTTGCGCAGTTGCTGTCGGCGCGGCGGCGAGGACGAGTTCGAGCGCATCCGCACCCGTGACCTGCGCTTCGCGAAGTCGGTGCAGGATTCGATCGCCATCAACGACGCACGTGATTCGGTGATTCTCGCCGCCAGTGGCATGTGCGAGGCTGGGAGAATTCTTCACCATTTAGTGCACCACCTCGGCAAGCCCGAGACTCACCTCGCCTTCGCGGGCTATCAGGCCTCGCGCACGCTCGGACGCCGGCTGATTGAAGGCGAGAAGCAGGTGCGCATCATGGGCCGCGAAGTGGAAGTACATGCGAGCATCCACACCCTCGGTGGCTTCAGCGCGCATGCCGGTCGCAGCGCCTTGCTCGACTGGTACGGAGCAATCGGCCGTAAACCTGCGCGCATGGCGCTCGTGCACGGCGAGGACGGTCCGCGCGCCTCACTGGCCGCCGCGCTGGAGCAGCAGCACGGCGCACACGTGCTCCAGCCGCAACGCGGCGAAGCGCTCGACCTCTTCCCCGCCCGCTAAGCCACGATCTCGTGGGCAGGACCGGAGCCGCGTGGCACCCGGATCTCGGCCACCAGTTGCTGAACGGCATGCGGCGGCGGCGGCGTCACTCGCGCCACCAACAGTGCCACCGCGAAGTTCACCAGCATGCCGAGCGCGCCGATGCCCTCCGGCGAAATTCCGAACCACCAGTGCTCCGAGTTCGAGAGTTCCGGATGCGCGAACTTGAACCACCAGACGTAAGTGGCCGTGAAACCAAGGCCGGATAGCATGCCGGCAATCGCGCCCTGCTTGTTCATGCGCAGGGAAAAGATGCCCAGCAGCAACACCGGAAAAAAGGAGGAGGCCGCGAAGCCGAAGGCGAAGGCCACCACCTCGGCGACGAAGCCCGGCGGATGAATGCCGAACCAGCCCGCCACGATCACCGCCGCTCCTGCCGAGACGCGCGCCGCCAACAATTCCCCACGCTCACTGATCTTCGGCAGCAGCGTGCGCTTGAGCAGGTCGTGGCTGATCGAAGTGCTGACCACCAGCAGCAGACCGGCAGCGGTGGAGAGCGCGGCAGCGAGCGCGCCGGCCGCCACCAAGGCCACCACCCAATCCGGCAAGCCCGCGATCTCCGGGTTCGCGAGCACCATGATGTCGGACTTCACGCTGAGCTCGTTCGCCACCGCCGCCTGCGGACCGAGGTATTGAATCAAGCCGTCGGAGTTCTTGTCCTCCCACGCTAGCAGACCGGTCTTCTCCCATTTGGTGAACCATTCCGGCATCTCGGCGTAGGGCTTGCCGGCGACCGTGTCGAGCAAATTGGTGCGCGCAAAGACCGCGATCGCCGGTGCGGTGGTGTAGAGCAGCGCGATGAACGCGAGCGCCCAACCCGCGCTACGCCGCGCGTCGCGCACCCGCGGCACGGTGTAGAAGCGCACGATCACGTGCGGCAGCCCGGCGGTGCCGACCATGAGCGCGGCCGTGATGCAGAGCACGTCGAGCATGCCCTTCGAGCCGTCGAGGTAGGAGGCGAAGCCGAGTTCGCGGTGCAGGCCGTCCAGCCGCTGTAGCAAGGGCGCGCCGTCGGCACCGGTACCGCCGAAGCCGAGCTGCGGCACCGGATTCCCCGCAATCATGATCGAAAGAAAGATCGCCGGCACCAGATAAGCGCAGATCAGCACGCAGTACTGCGCGACCTGTGTCCAAGTGATTCCCTTCATGCCGCCGAGCACCGCGTAGAAGAACACGATGCCCATGCCGATCATCACGCCGGTGCTCGCGCTCACCTCGAGAAAACGCGACAGCACGATCCCGACGCCCTGCATCTGCCCGGCCACATAAGTGAAGGAAACGAAAAGCGCGCAGAGCACGGCCACCACGCGCGCGGTGCGCGAGGCGTAGCGATCTCCGACGAAATCGGGCACCGTGAACTTGCCGAACTTGCGCAGGTAGGGCGCGAGCAACAAGGCCAGCAGCACGTAGCCGCCGGTCCAGCCCATCAGATAGACCGAGCCGTCGTAGCCGAGGAAGGAAATCGCGCCGGCCATCGAAATGAAGGAGGCGGCGCTCATCCAATCCGCCGCAGTGGCCATGCCGTTCGCAATCGGCGGCACGCCGCTGCCGGCGACGTAGAACTCGCGCGTGGTCTTCGCGCGACTCACCACCGCCACGCCGATGTACAGCGCGAAGCTCAGCCCGACGAGCACGAAGGTCCAGGCTTGCACCCCCATCGCTCAGTCCTCGCGCACCCCGAACTCGCGATCGAGGCGGTTCATGCGCCAGGCATAAACGAAAATCAGCACGATGAAAATGAGAATGGATCCCTGTTGCGCGAACCAGAAGCCGAGTGGGAAATGGGTGCCCGGCAGCGTCCACTGATCGAGCCAGGGGCGAAACAGCACTCCGGCGCCGAAGGAGACCGCGGCCCAGGGCAGCAGAAGGGCCGCCAGGAGTCGGAGGTTGCGCGACCAATAGGCCGCCTGCCGTTCCGGAGAGAGTCCGCCACCGGGAGGGCGATCCTGGCTGTGTCGGGGGGGCGGCGCAGACAAGGCAGCGAAGCTAGCCCTGCGGAGGGCGAGGGGTAAAGAGTGCGCAAACTGCAAGAACACGTCGTCATTGAGGCATTTGTTGCCACCATCAAGCCGGTTTTCGGCTCACAAGCTGCTCGAATCGCAAGATTCTCCTTGCAGGCCATCGGCCCCGGGATAATCTCCTCCGGTCCCGGAGCGGGACTCTCCACCCATGCCGAACCCCACCATCACCATGGACGATCACAAGAAGGCCTTTGCTGCCTGCTACGAGGCCAAGCCGGGCATGACCCGCGCGCAGATCCTCGCCCACATGAAGAAGTACGGAGTGCGCTTCCTGCGCCTCCAGTTCACCGACATCAACGGGCACAACAAGAACGTCGAAGTCCCGGCCAGCCAATTCGAGAAGGCACTGGACGGTGAAATCATGTTCGACGGTTCTTCGATCGAGGGCTTCACCCGCATCGAAGAGTCCGACATGCTGCTGCGTCCGGACATCTCCACCTATCGCGTGGATCCGTGGCCGTCCTTCGGTCAGCAGCACACCGATCACGGGCAAGTCGCGCACATCATCTGCGACGTTTACACGCCGAACGGCAAGGAGTTCCCGGGCTGTCCGCGCCTCACGCTGAAGCGCAACCTCGAGAAGGCGGCGAAGCTCGGCTACGAGATGAACTGCGGCCCGGAGGCCGAGTTCTTCCTCTTCCAGCGCACCAAGGAAGGTTCCGCCACCACCATCACGCACGACGTGGCGGGCTACTTCGATCTCGCGCCGAACGATCTCGGCGAAGAGTGCCGCCGCGAAATCGTGATCGCCCTCGAAGCGCTCGGCTTCGAGATCGAGGCTGCGCACCATGAAGTCGCGCCCGGCCAGCACGAGATTGACTTCAAGTACGGCGACGCGCTCTCCACCGCCGACCGCCTCTCGACCTTCCGCTTCGTGGTGCGCCGCGTGGCGCGCGCGATGGGCCTGCACGCCACCTTCATGCCGAAGCCGATCTTCGGCGAGAACGGCTCGGGCATGCACGTGCACCAGTCGCTGTTCAAGGGCAAGAACAACGCCTTCTTCGATCCGAAGGCCAAGTACGGCGGCATCTCGCAGTTGATGCTGTGGTACATGGGCGGTCTGCTCGAACACGGGCGCGCCTTCTCCGCAGTCACCAATCCGACCGTCAACTCCTACAAGCGGCTGGTGCCGGGCTACGAAGCACCGACGCACCTGGCGTGGTCCATGCGCAATCGTTCCCCGTTGATTCGCGTGCCGGATCGCCGTGGCATCGGCACGCGCTGCGAGATGCGCATGCCGGATCCGTCCACCAATCCGTATCTGGCCTTCGCCGTGATGCTGGCGGCGGGACTCGACGGCGTGAACAACAAGATTGATCCGCCGGATCCGGTCGAGGGCAACGTGTACAAGATGAGTGCTCGTGAACGCGCGCGGCTCAAAATCCGCAGTCTGCCGGGCGATCTCGGCGAAGCCTGCGACCTGCTCGAGAAGAGCGCCGTAATGAAGGAAGCGCTCGGCGACCACGTCTTCGACAACCTGCTGACCGCGCGCCGCGCCGAGTGGCAGGAGTACATCGCCCGCGTGCATCAATGGGAGTTGGACAAGTACTTGAACCAGTACTAATCCCAGGGGCGATCGAATGGCGGAGGGGCGGCACATGAACGCCCCTCTGCCTCCTCAGCGAGAGTATGGTCGGCTCTCGTCGCTCGCAATCGAATACGACCAGGCAATGCTGCCGAGTCGACTGGCGATGTTTGCGAGAAGCTCCTTCGCCCCCCGAGAGTTGCAGGCGGGGCCGGAAATGCCAAGATTGCCTCCGCCTGGCTCACCGAGGCACACTCGAAAGAACTCGATACGTGCACTCGTCGGAGACACCGCCAGCTCGATCAGCAATGGCGTCACGGTCTGATCGCGGATCAGAATGCATGTGCCCGCAAGCTCGGCAGAAGCGGGGCCGGTCTTGCGCGCGCGTGCGACAAAAACCCCGTCAAGGCTTTCGTTGGCCCACTCCGGGTGGTGGCGGCTAAAAATCTTCGGGATGAACAATTCCAAGGAGTAGCACAAGTCAGAGAATGGTAAGACGGTGAACTCCGAGCCAACGGGCACTTCTGCTAGCACGGTCCTCAACTCCAACGCGAGTTGGTCTTCCAGGTTTCGTTTAAACTCCGGACCATGAACTTCCATCATCGATCCCTCAGGTGCTTCTCGATGCTCTTGATGAGTTGCTGCTCTGCGGCTAGGCGTTCACTGTGTCCAAGGTCCGCGCTGCAGACGAGATCGTAACTCACGGCGAGCCCGCGGCCCCTGCACACCTAACGCGTCGGCTTCGACGCACCGCTCTCCACTTCCATCTCCAGGACTCGCCGGCCTTCGACGTCGTAGAGGTGCGCGCGCCGCACCGAGCCCGTCGCCGTTGAGGAACCCGTGGTGCACCGTCCGCGACTCCGCACCCACCTGCGTCGGAAAGTGCGCGGCGTTCTGCACATAGGCCGTCGCGACGAGGCTGCCGCCGAAAGACTGTCGCTCGGTTTGCTGGCGCGCGAGCACGGCGTCCAGAGTGTAGCGCTCGACTTCCGTCCAAGTCCCGGGGTCGGATGCGCCCGTCCAGGAAAGCGCATTCGATACGCCTTGCCACCACGAACTCATCCAATGGTGGTCGTCGTGGCCGAAGGCTCCCCCATGGGGTCCTTCCATTCGGGCTATGAATTTCCTGACATAGGGAGAGACCGGTGTCAAGGCTAGTTCGTGTCACCATGCGAAACTCTTCTGGTCGCTGCCAGAATGCGGCCTTCGCTCGATTCAACATACTCGCACACAACGAGTTCGCCAGGTTCAAATTCCCATGCTTCGACCTCATGGTCATAGGGTTGAGCCACGATTCGGTAATTGTCACCGCCCAGGTGTTCGGCCTGAACGGGACGCCAAACGTCAATCCCTTCAGCAAGAAGACTTACGTAAACCTGCACCGTATGACTCATGGCAAGTCTCCACTTCCGGGACCGTACTTGAAGCCCGGACCACCGATATGGATCACCTCACCGGTGACATTGTCTACTACGACGGACTGACCAGTTGTGGGGTGCACGTACCGTGTGGCAGCGTTTCCCGAAGCCTTGTTGACCCCCTTGACCTGTTGGCCCGAATTGATGGCCTCCTCGATCGCCTCCTGCGTCCAACCTCGTGACTCCATCTGCCTTGCAATCTTGGCTCCGACCTTAGTTCCCTCCCTTGCAGCCTTCCCTCCCGCCTTCGCGGCATCTGAGAGCTTCTCCGCAGCGCGTGCGGCTCCGCCAGCAGACCCAGGCAACGCGGTTGAGAGGACTGCCCAAAGCCAGCCTTTGACTCCGACCCATTCCCACTCATAAAAGTCGAAGCCAAAACAGAGCGCCACTTGTGCATCGCCGAATGCCTCATAGTAACCGTACTCTAGTCCCGCGCCGGCGACATCACCCAACCCGATTCCTCCGGGAGCATCGCTCGACGGCTCCGGCGTATTCGCCCAATCTGCACCCTCGTCCATCGGATGCGGTGGAGGTTCGACGGGCTTCGGCGTCTCGGGCCATGACTGAAATTCCTTTAACTGAATGTCAAAGCGCTGGAGACCACTCGGGTCGAACACGGAATTCGGCTCTGCCAGTCCATATTGATAGAAATTCCACGAATCGAAGGCGCCGAGCGGATCCGGCGACAGGAAACCACCCACGTCCGGCTCGTACCACCGCGCGCGCACGTCGTAGAGGCGGAGCTCCGCATCCCACACGCGGCCGAGGAAGAAGCGCTCGTTGCCGAAGGCGCTTTGGGACAACGACTGGCCGCTGCCGTCCTCGATGCTGACCTTCCCGAAGGGCTCGTAGCGGTAGCGCTCCGCGACGCTGACTTGGGAAGGATTCGTGCGCTGGATCAGCGCCAGGATGCTGCCTTGGAAGTCTCGCGCTAGCTCGAATCGCTCGTCGCTCCCGCCCTGCTGCATCCGCACGAAGGACTCGCCGTCTGCAGCGCCGACGAAACCATAGGTGCGGGTGTTGCCGCCGGCGAGGTCGTAACTCGCGGCGAGGCCGCGTCCCCAATAGACGTAACGCGTGGTTTTCGGGGAGCCGCTCTCCACTTCCGTCTCCAGGACGCGCCGGCCTTCGGCGTCGTAGAGGTGCGATCGCCGCACCAAACCCGTCGCTGCGTCGCGCACCTCCGTCAGCCGACCCCACGCGTCCCAGCGGTAGTAGAAGTTGCCATCACCGTTGAGGAAACCGTGGTGCACCGTGCGGGACTCCGCACCCACCCGCGTCGGAAAGTGCGCGGCGTTTTGCGCATAGGCCGTCGCGACGGGACTGCCGCCGAAGGACTGACGCTCGGTTTGTTGACGCGCGAGCACGGCGTCCAGAGTGTAGCGCTCGACTTCCGACCAAGTGGCGGGGTCGGACGCGCCCGTCCAGAAGAGAGCGCTGGGGACGCCCTGCCACCATGAAGTCATCCGGTGGTGACCGTCGTGGCTGAAGACCTCACCCGTCGCATAAATCGCGCGCTGGCGCGATCACGCGGTTGCCTGTCGAGCGTGCCGCCGTTCTTCGACCACACCATACCGGAAGTATTTTTGTTACACGGCACAAGTGAACCTAGACACCCGTTACAAGAAGATTCTTCAATAGTGCTCCGCTAGTCAAAGTGCCTCGCCGCTCACGCGGCGATCCCCAGACCGCGCGCTGCCGACCGCAGCGCGCGGTCTTCCGTCAGAATGCGCGCGCGGTGGAGGAGTGCAGAAGCGAGAAGATGCGCATCCACCCAACCGATGCCGCGCCCGTGGAGGGCGTGCTGCTCGATGAGTCGCAAGACCTCTTCGTGCATCGCGCCCGGCGCGGCGGGCATCTGCCGCCAAACGGCAAGGCGTTCATCCCTGTCGCGGAGTCTTCCGCAAGCGAGCTCGCCGATTACGAAAGGATGCAGACAAACTTCACCGCGCATCAAGGCCTCCGCCAAATCCGGCCGACCGTGCCGCAGGTGCTCGATCCAAACCGAAGAGTCGGCAAGAATCATCGCGTGGGTGGCGAACGACGCCTCGGGCCGGCTTCCGCGTCCGGATCGCTGCCGCCGAGCAGCGCGAGCCGCCGCTGAGCTTCAAGGGCGATGAGGGTTTCCAAAGCCCGATGAATGAGGGCGGTCTTCTCCGTAATGCCGGTCATCTCGGCAGCCCGGGCGAGGAGGGCGTCGTCGAGGTTCAAGGTGGTCCTCATCTGCATCAGTATGCATGTTTGATGCAGATCGGTCCAGGCGGAGACCCGCCTCACCCCCACCACGAGCGACTGGTCCTCGGGCTACAAGGCTTTCGCCACCGCGCGCCGCGCCGCGAGTTCGAGCGTGCGCTCGAGCGCGAAGGCGAAGGGCTCGGCATCGGCGCGACCGCTGCGCGCCAGGTCGTAGGCGGCGCCGTGCATCGGGCTCACGCGCAGGATCGGCCCGCCGACGAACAAGGTGTAGGCCTGCTCGCGCGGCAGCATCTTCAAGGGAATGAAAGCCTGGTCGTGGTAGAGCGCGACCACCACGTCCCACTCGCCGCGCGCTCCGGCGGCGAAGACCACGTCGGGCACCAGCGGGCCGGCGGTCTCCCAGCCGAACTCTTCGCGCACTTTCGCGATGGCAGGACGGAGCAACTTGTCCTCGTCGTCGCCGAAAGCGCCGCCCTCACCGGCGTGCGGATTGAGCGCCGCCAATGCCACGCGCGGTTCGGCGATGCCGAGCGTTTCGCGCGCGGCCTCGTGCGCGAGGCGCAGCGACTTCGCCACCACTTGATGATCGAGCCGCGCGAGCGCCTCGCGCAGCGACATGTGGCGCGTGGCCACGAGCACACGCAGCGCACCCGCGCAGGCGAGCATGCCGTAGCGGCGTGAGCCGCAGAGCTCGCCGACGATTTGCGTCTGCCCTTCGTAGGGATAGCCCGCAAGATGCATGCTCTCCTTGTGGATCGGCGGCGTGAGCAGCGCGTCGGCGCGCGCTTCCAGGCACGCGGCACCTCCGCGGAGTACGCCTTCCACCGCCGCGAAGCCGAAGGACGCCGCCGGCTTGCCGGGAGGATCGCGCGGCTCGGCGGATTCGAGCTCCACCACCGGCAGCGGCGCGCGCGGATTTTCAGCGGCCGCGAAACCGGCTTCGAGATCGCGCGCGGGCGCCAGCTCGGGCGGCGTTCCCTCCGGCCAGCAGGAAAGCGGCAATTCGCGCGCGATCGCGCGCAGCGCAGCAAGGTGCCCGAACATCACCGGACGGCAGGCTTCGCGCACCGCGGTGCGCGCCAGCACGCGCAGCGCAACTTCGGGGCCGATGCCACCCAGATCCGATTCCGGGACGATGATTCGCGCTTTCACTGTAAAATCCTAGCATGCGCCCGGTTTCTGCTACCGCAGTCCTCGCGACTTTGCTGAGCACGCTCGCGTGCGCGGGCAGCGCCGCCGCGCAAACGGTGCAGACCCGCATGCCGGAGGAGAGTGCGCCGCACGAAGGCACTTGGTTGCAATGGCCGCACGAACACACTTACGGTCTGCGCTATCGCAATCGGATCGAAGGCACTTGGATCGAGATGACGCGCGCACTGGTGACCAGTGAGAAGGTGCACGTCATCGCCTACGACGCGGCGGCGCAATCGCGCATCCAGAATCAATTGACCGCTGCGGGCGTCCCGCTCGCGAAGGTGGACTTCCGCATCGGGCGCACCGACGACTGCTGGGCGCGGGACAACGGCCCGGTGTTCGTTTACGGCCAAAGTCATCAACTCCAAATCACGGATTGGGGCTTCAATGGCTGGGGCTTGGATGCGCCCCACGCGCTCGACGAGAAGATCCCGGGCGGCGTCGCGCGCAGCTTGGGACTTCCGCGCACGCGCTTGAATGCGATCGTGCTCGAAGGCGGTGCCATCGAAGTGGATGGTCGCGGCGTCCTGATGGCCACGCGCAGTTCCATTCTCGAGCCGAAGCGAAATCCTGGACTAACCCAGGCGCAGTTGGAGACCGCGCTCACCGAACACCTCGGAGCCACGAAGTTCTTGTGGCTCGACGGAAAGCCGGGCGGACACGAGGACATCACCGACATGCACGTGGACGGCTTCGCGCGCTTCGCAACCGCCGACGTCCTCGTCACCATGCGCTACGCGGATCTGCGTTATTGGGGCTTGTCCCACGCCGACGTCACGACGCTCTACGCCGCCACCGATCTCCAGAATCAGCCCTACCGCTTCGTGAAACTGCCACTGACGCAGCACGACATCGTCACCACCTACGGTTTCGACTTGGGCTACAAGGGTTCCTACGTCAACTTCTACACCGGCAACACGGTGGTGTTGATGCCCACCTACGCGGATCCGCAGGACGCCGTCGCGCAGAGCCTGCTACAGCTAATTTTTCCCCAGCGTGC
>CXWK01000706.1_pt1 | contig 29694 bp, 33 predicted proteins | sample 590851 | NCBI WGS metagenome assembly CXWK01 (sample SAMEA3498364, study PRJEB10139) | wastewater metagenome | biome: wastewater treatment plant; material: activated sludge | place: Denmark | collected 2014-08-01
TCGTTGTAGGCGGCGAAGTCGCGCTCCATGTTCACCAGGAAGACCGTGACGTTGACGATGCGGTCGAAGGAAGAGCCGCTGGCTTCCAGCACGGCCTTCACGTTCGCGATCACCGCGCGGGTCTGCGCACGCACGTCGTAGTCGCGCGGACTGCCGTCGGGATTCTTGATCGGGCCGCCGGGGATCGAGTTGTCCTTGGCGCTGCGCGGGCCGATGCCGGACAGGAACAACAAGTTGCCGACCCGCCGCGCGTGCGGGTAGGCGCCGACCGGCTTCGGCGCGGCGTCGGTGTGAACGATTTCTCCACTCATGTCTTGTCCTGCGCGAGGACTTCGCGCTCGCCACGGTAGTGGTCGGTGTCGTCCTCGTCGTACTCGAGATTGCCGACGCTTCCGGGCGCGGGTGTGAGGCTCACGACCGCGTTGCCGGTGCCCCAGATCGGCGCGTAGGCACGCACCGCGCCGGCGTAGTCGTTGTGCTGGCCCATGGTGGCGGCGAGCCACCACAGCGCCTTCATCTTGGAGTCGCCGTTGGCCTGGCGCGTGAACTCGCGCGCGAGTTGGCTGACGTCCTCGAGCCGGCCTTCGCCGAGTAATTCGAGGAACTTGCGGTTCCATTCATCGTCCTTGGGCGAGTGGATGCGGTCCTCGGACGGGTTTATCCACTCGGTGAACATGCGATTCGAGAACGAAGTCACCGCCACCGCGATCGCCTTGCGCCCGGAGGCTTCCACCGCGTCGCGCGTCGCCTTGCCGAGCACGATGGTCTCGGCGCGATCGCTGTACACGTTGCAGGACACCACGCCTGCGGGAATGCGGTTGTCGGGGTTGAGCAGCTTCAGCGCGCTCACGGTGCCGACGTCCATCGGAAAGCCGCGGTAAGCGACCGTGCGAGCATGAAGACCGCGGACGCGCGCCGCTTGGCACCAACGCTCGGCAAAAGGCGCGTCCATGCGCAATTGATAGCGCAAGGTGCCGAGTTCGTGGAAGTCGTCGTCCACTTCCCACCAATCGGGCGCCGGATCGGCTTGGAACTGATGACCGATGATGCTCGACCAGCGCGTGCTGAAGATCAGCAGCAGGTCGGCGTCGGAGCGCGCGATCTCGCGGCCGCACTCTTCCATCGCCGCGCGCAGCTCTGCCCAACCACTGTTGCGCTCGGGCGCAAGCAGTGGGTGCGGTTTGTTCGGCAACACGTAGGCACCGACGAGTTTGCCGCCGCCACTCATGCACGCGCTCCGGCGGGTGTCGGCGCGCCTTCGAGATCCCATTCGACGATCGCGTTGCCGGTGCCGATCACGGTGCCGTAGCCGTGCACGATCGCCGGAATCTCGGGGAAGCCCATCGCGCCGATCATCCACGTCAGCGCACCGTCGCGCGTTTCGCTGACGCAGCCTTCGATGAAGTCGGGCATTTCGTCCACGATGCGGCGCGTCTGGCCGGTGCGCATCAGGGAAAGAATGTGCTCGTCCCAGCGCGTTTGGTTGGCGTTGTAGGCGTGTTCGAAGGCCGGATCCTCGGGATCGGCGGGCTCCTGCGTGAAGTGCCGGTGCGAGAGCGAGCAGGTCGCGAGCAGCAGCGCGCGTTTGCCGAGTTTTTCGATCGCGCGGCGCGTGGCGGCACCGAGCGCGAGCATCTCGCGGTCGCCGGCTTCGTTGCTGTAGTCGAAATAGACGCGGTTGCTGCTGATCGCGACGATCGGCGTCTCGAAGTGGCCGAGCGAGAGGTAGTTGCTGGTGATGGTGCCGTAATCGAGCCGGAAGTCCGGATTGCGCATCATCTTGGTGACCATGCCGGCAGCGGCAGCCTCGGCGCAAATCGCCTCGCCGAGCTCCACGTCCACCGGCAGGTCGAACTGGAAGCGGAACAAGTTCGGGAAGATCGGATCCACCGACAGCCCCTGACAGCGTGGGATGCCGAGAAAGTGGTGACCCACCGTCGTCTTCCAGTGCGGCGTGTGGACGATCACCACGTCGTAAGCCCGCTGTGTCAGCCGCGCGCGCAACTTCTCGTAGCCCTCGAGCAGTCCTTTCCACGCCCCCGCCCGCGACGAGCGCGGCTCGTTCTGCGGCGGGTTCGCTGCATACACCAAATGCGGCGGGTGCGGCGCAAGCACCCCCGTCACGATGCGGCCCTTGCCGGTCATGGGCTCATCGTAGCGGCGGCGGTCGGTCGAGAGATCGCACGAGCACACCCTCGATTCGCAACCGCAGCGAGATCAGGTCCCGTTCCAGTTAACCACGGTGTTCGCGATCGCGACGAGCGCCGGAGGCAGGACGCGACCACTGATGCCGAATCGGTCGGTGCGGAATCGTGACCGCACTTGCGGATCATGAAATGCGCGGAGGGCGATCGCAAGCAGGACGAACGGGGCCACGATTTGGAGTGCGCTCAGCACGATCCACTTCGAGAGGCCTGGTTCATGGACGGTCAAGTAGCTCATCAGGATCCCGCCCGCGGCGATGCGGATCGTGACGTACGCGACGGCGATCACTGAAAGATGCCAACTCCAACTGCGGCCGCGGAGCCAACCGATGGCGGCCAGGATCATGGCTACGGCGCACACACTCGTCTCGAGCACGAAGTAGAGGTTCGAGGTGGGCGGCAACTCCGAATAGGGAAACTTCCTTTCCCAGAAGTAGACGCTCCACATCGAATACGCTCCGAGAGTCATCAACGCACTCAAGAGGCAGAGAAAGATTCCCAATCCCGTGATGGCGCGAATTCGGGGAGAGGTCGTTCCGCTCATGATCCAATTCTAAGGTGGAAATCAAACTCTGGCGAATTCAGTGATCGGCGGGTCACCGGTGCTGCTCCTGTCATCGGGATCTTCCGTCTTCACCGCAATGGCCGGATCGCCGTAGGCACTCCGCAATCCCGACCGCATTGACCGCAGCACCGCGGCGGAGGTTGTCGGCGGCTTGCCACAGCCAGAGGCGGCGCGGATGCGTGGGATCACGGCGAACGCGACCGACGAAGCACTCGTCGCGTCCGGCGAGTTCGCGGGGCGTCGGATAGTCGTTCCTCATCATCACGACGACGCCGGATTGCGCGGCAAGCGCAAGCTCTGCTTCCGCAGATGTGATCGCGCGTTCGGTCTCGACCAGGATCGCGGCGGGTGCGGCGCAAGCACCCCCGTCACGATGCGGCCTTTGCCGATCAGATGCTCATGGTAGCGGGATCGCGCGGTGGCAACGGCTCCTCCGGGCGGCAACCGAAACCAGGCTCACAACTAGACTGGATTGGGATGCGCGCGTGCCACTTCATCCGACTGATAGCAGGAACTGCTCTCACTCTCGTGGGATGTCAGGTCGCTGCCGAAGCTCCGCGCTCACTCTGCCGGGAATTCCGTTACTCCAGCGGCATCAACTTCCACCAACAACTGATGCTCGGAGAATCCGGCCAGTACCTCTGCAAGTCCTGGGGCGGATGCAGCATCCCGAATCCGCCGCCGAGGTACTCGAGCGGTAGCTGGGAGTTGCGAGATGGAAAGCTGTGGTTCGACCCCATTTTGCGCGGAGAGCCTGGAGGTTGGACGGTGATGCGAAGCGGTGCTGGAGTCATGCTCGTACCGGATCCAGTCCTCGCCACGCTGATCGAGTTCGAGCGCGTTCACCATGGGGTCCCGGTGATAAGTTTCGGCGAGTTCCGTTCCGCAGGTCTCCAAATCTGGCTACCCGAAGTTCACCCTGCCTTACCGCCATCGTCACCGGGTTCCTTGCTGTCCATTACGCCACCCAGCCAACCCAGTACTCACCGCAAGTGAATGGTTCAGACCGTCAGTTGGCTTCCAGTCGAACTCGCCCATTATTGATGTGATCGTGCGACCTCATCTGGGTCGTCCAGATGGAGGGTGGTCATCGAATCACTCTGATGGCAAGGACGACGGTGAGCGAGTCTGCGGTTACAGCGCTCGCAACACCAGCTTCTGAACAAGTTCCTCCAGGCGAATCAATCCTCACCTCCGTCGCGCGGACAAGAGCCGAGAATTCGCAATATCCATGCGCGCAAAAGGAAGCAGAGCGGGATGGTGATCACGCCGAACGGCCAGGTCGCGATCCCGATAATCTCCGGCGAGCTCTCGAGCGCCTCTCGCAGCCAGGCGCGGCATCCCGCGAAGTCGAAGTCCCCGGTCCATTCGAAGGCGGCGAACCCTGCCGCCGCGCCGGCGACCGGAGCGTCGAAGCCGAATTCGCGAAACACGTCGCCGCCGAGCAGTACGAACCCGAAGCAGGTGGTCAAGGTGGCGCCGCATGCCGTGGCGACGAGGACGGCACCGACCTGAGCGACAAACTTGGGCGCTGTGAGGACCGGATCCATGGGTTCAAAGCCGCGGCGAAACGACGCCGGCTGTCCGGCGGACCAGCCTGCGCATCACGAGGCACAGCGGAATCATGATTGGGCTCATCGGCCAGACGGCGAATGCCAGGAGCAACGCCGAATCCGATGAGGATTGCCGCAATACGAGCGGGATCTGTCTTCGATCCTGTAGCCAATTCGAGCGAGCGTGTCGAGGAGGTAGCCGCCGACGAGAAAGGCGAGCACGCCAAGCAAGTACGTGACGAACACTCCCAGGATCTTGATGTGAGCCGGGATCAGGCGACGCTCGATCAGGATCCAGGCGCTCGAGACCAGACCCGCGAACGAGCCAGGGATCAGATACTCGGCTGCCGCGAGGATCGGCGAGCTCGCTGTTCCGATCAGACACGAAGCCGGAAGAAGTGAAAGCGTAACTCCACAAGCCGCGCCCACGACGAATGCGAAGATGACGCGCAGGAGATGGAGACGCCGGCATGCGTTGCTGGCGAGGAATGCGTCCTCGGTGGAGTCAGGCACTTCTTCCACCGGCGAGACTCCTTCGCAGCAACTCCACCGCAATTCCCACCGCATTGACGGCAGCGCCGCGGCGCAGATTATCGGCAACTTGCCACAGCCAGAGGCGGCGCGGGTGGGTGGAGTCGCGGCGAACGCGTCCGACGAAGCACTCGTCGCGTCCGGCGAGTTCGCGGGGGGTCGGATAGTCGTTACCCTTCATCACGACGACGCCGGGTTGGGTGGCGAGCGTGGCTTCGGCATCGGCCGGGGTGATCGCGCGCTCGGTCTCGACGAGGATCGCGGCGGAATGCCCGACCGCGACCGGCACCCGCACGCAAGTCATCGTGACCGGCAAGTGGGGAAGCTCGAGGATCTTGCGTGTCTCGGCCTGCAACTTGAGTTCCTCCGTGGTGAATCCATCGTCGAGAAAGGATTCGCACTGCGGCACGAGGTTGCCGAGCAAGGGACGCGGGAAGACGTCGCCGTCGGCACCCGCGAGCGCCGCGAGTCCGGCGCGTCCAGCGCCACTCGCCGATTGCATCGTCACCACCACGACGCTCCTGAGTCCCGCCGCGCGCTGCAACGGCGCCAGCGCCAACGCGAAGCCGACGTTGGTGCAGTTCGGACTCGCCAGAATGCCACGATGCCCGGCGATCGCCGCAGCGTTGATCTCCGGCACCACCAGTGGCACCTTCGGATCCAAGCGCCACGCGCCTGACAAGTCCACCACCGTCACGCCGCGCTTCACCAAAGCCGGCGCCAACTCCCGCGCGCGGGCGTCGGGCAGCGCCAGAAATGCGAGTTGCACGCCATCGAAGGCCGCCGGCTCCGCCTCGCGTCCGCGCAACGCGCGCGTCTCATGCGCCGGAAAGGCGCGCTCCGCGAGCACGCGCAGCAGGGTCTCCCCCACCAGCCCGCTCGCGCCAGCCACCGCGACGCAGATGCCATCCTTTCCCATCACGAAACTGTAGCGAAGGAAGCTGTGCCCCGCCCTAGACTGCACCCCATGGCTTCTGAGGGCTCACTCCCGGTTCGCGCTACGTCCACCGCTCTGCGCGTCGTCGCGGCCTTCCTCTTCTTCTGCTCCGGCAGCACCAAGATCTTCGCGTGGCCGGGTTCGATGCCGGCGGGCACGACGATCACACGCTTCGACCAGATGTGGTTCGGCGGCTGGCTCGAAATCATCGGCGGTGCGCTGCTCATGCTCGGGCTCTTCACGCGCCCGACCGCCTTCCTGATGTCCGGCATGATGGCGGTGGCTTACTTCCAATTCCATGCGCCGCAAGGTGGCTGGTTGTGGCCGACCGTCAACGGCGGCGTTTCCGCAGTGGTCTTCTGCTTCCTCTGGCTCCACTTCGCCGCCGCCGGCGCTGGTCCTTGGAGCCTGGACGCGAAGTTGCGGCGGTAGAGCGTGAGACGAGACTTGACTCGGCTCCGCCACATGCCGATAGACTGACGGGGTCTCGCCCATGAGTCACTTCCTCCTCGCGCTGTACCTCTTGACCGGCTTGTTCGGTCGTAGTGGCGCCGTGCTCTGCATCGAGGAGAACGCCACCCTCAATTGGGAAGGATTCCTCGAGTCCTGCTGCGAGGAACGCGAAGACGCGCACGAAGATCTTGCGCATGAGACGGAGGCGGCGAACACCCTCTGTCCCGGCGAATGCCCCTGCGTGGACCTGCCCGCGAGCCTCTTGCTCCAGCAGCGGCTCGACGGCTCGGCCACCGCGCCGAATCTCCCTGCGCGCCTACCCTGCGTCCTTCCGCCCACGGCGGACGCTCCGCGCGCGGCGTGCGGCGCAGACTTGATTCTTTCCCAAGTTGCGGATCGAGGCCGTCCGGATCTTCCGGGCGCAGGCGCCTCTCCGTTGATTCTGCGGACCTAGCGATAGCGAAGCTTCGGGCGTCCTCTGCGGCGCTCTTGATCGCGCGATGAGCCCTTCGTGGCTCGTGCCCGGCTGCTTCCTTCGACTCCTGGTCCCGCATGATCTTCGCTTCACGCCGCTTCCTTCCCGTTTTGTTCCTCGCCGCCGCGGCTTGTGCCGCACCGCCAATCTCCACGCCCTCCGACGGCTGGCTTAGGCCCGCTGGCGCGCCTGAAGAGAACATCGTCCTGCTTTCCGCCGGCGAAGCCGTCGAAATCGACGTCACTCAAGATCGACTCACGGAGGAGCAAGCGGTCACGCTCGCGCTGCGGCACAGTCCGAGTTTGCAGGTGGCACTAGGCCATTTGGCCGCTGCAGCAGCAGAGGCCGAACACTCACGGCTGTGGCCGAATCCGCTGCTCGACGTGGCGCTACGAATTCCGGAAGGTGGAGGCGCAGCGCGATGGGATCTCGGGTTGAGCGCGGCTCTCGGTGCCTTGTTGAACCGACCGGGCCGTGTCGAGGTTGCGGACACGCAACTGCACGCCGCTGCGGCGTCGGCGCTCGCAGTCGCTTGCCAGGAAGCAGCGCGCGCGAGAGAGGCCTTCGCAGAGGTGGTGCTGAGCGACGCACTCCTGCCGCTGAGCGCCCGGAGCGCCGAGCTGGCCTTGGAGTCCCTGCAAGCAGTGCAGAGACGACGAACGCTCGGAGAAGCGGGGACTGCCGAGCTGATCGGTGCAGAAGCTGCTGTAGCACGCGCGGATGCAACGGTGGCCCGTGCGCGAGCAGACGCATCCTTGCGTAGAACAGCGCTCAGCGCGCGGTTGGGATCACCACTCGGCGCGGCTGCGTGGGAAATCCAAGCCCCCCCCCTGCCCGCCGAGCTGCCGGAGGAAGCGGCGTGGACCCGGAGCGCCCAGATCCGGAATCCTGCGGTGCTGCGAGCCGAAGCACTGGCCGCCGCGAGCACGGCCGCCGCTGCCATCGCGGGCGCTCCGCTCCGCGATGGTCTTGAGGCAGGCGTCTCCGCCGAACGTGATCTGGAATGGGGCGTCGGTCCGGCCTTGAGCGTGCCCTTGCCCCTGTTCGACGACGGCTCAGCGCGACGCGATCAAGCGGTCGCTCGGGCGACCGCAGCCGCCCACGAGGTCGTGCTGGAGCGGCGACTCGCCGTGGCCTCAGCGAGGAGCGCGTGGCAAGAGCTCCGCGCCGCCTCGCAGAGCCGCGAGCAACTTCTGAGCACCGCATTCCCACCCCTCGAAACCGAACTTGCGCGTGCGCGCGCTTCTCTGCAGGCAGGCGAAACATCGCCCAGCGTCGTGATCGCCGCTGAGGCCGCGCTGCTCGCGCTGCGCATCCAACTTCATTCCCTCGACCGCGATCTCCGCGTCTCCCACGCGCGCTTGGTGCTGGCGTCCGGAGGAACCCCGCAGCCCGAATTCCACTCTTCCCAATGAAACTTTTCATCACTTTGACCTGGTGCTCCGTGCTCGGCATGCTGACGCTTGCCTGCGGCCCCGCCGATCACGCCGTAGATCATGAGGACGAGCAGAATCCCGAGGTGGACGCTACGCAGCACGAGGAGGAGGTGCATCTCGATCCTGAGGTCGCGGCCGAGCAAGGGATCGTCGTCTCGACCGCGGAGATCCGACGCCTCGCCCCGTCGGTGACGGTGCCGGCGCGGGTCACTTTGAGTCAGGACGGACACGCGCGCGTGGTCAGCCCGGTCGAAGGCCGCATCGTGGAGTTCCTAGTCGCCACTGGCGCCGCGGTGGAGGCCGGCACGCCGCTCGCAGTGCTGCACAGCCCAGCTTTCTCCACGGCACAACGCGAGTTCACGCTCGCATCGCTCGCGGTGGAAGCGCTGCGACCGCAGGAGGCTCTGCAGCGCGAATCCTGGCAACGCGCCGTGAGCCTGAATTCAGAGCAGGGAGATCCTTCGCTCGCCGAGGTGAAGCGCCGCGAGGTGGAGCTCCGGCAACTTGAAGCCGAGCGTGGAGCGGCCGAAGGTCGTTTCCGGCAGCAAGGTGCCGCGCTCCGGCTCTGGGGCGTCAACGACGCGGAACTTGCCGCACTGCTCGTGGGCAGCGCTCCGAAGGAGGAGTATCTCTTACGCGCTCCCTTGGGCGGGACGGTGATCGCGCGAACTCGTGCCATCGGTGAGTATGCAGGACCCGATCACGAGGCCGTCATGGCCATCGCTGATTTGAACAGCCTATGGGTGCTCGCCAACTTCCCCGAGTCTCGCCTCCGCGCTCTGCGCGTGGGCGCCGTCGCACGGGTACGGCTCGATAGTGAACCGGAACACGGCTGCCCGGCGCACGTGGAGTTCATCTCACCAGTCCTGGATCTGTCGAACCGAACGGTGGAGGTTCGCATTGTGCCCGAGGATCAGCACGAAGGCTTACTTCCTGGCCAGTTCGCACGCGCCGAGATCGAACTCGCGCTGGATGAAAATGCGACTGCCGAGGTCGTCGCCGTGCCTGCCTCTGCGGTGGCGCGTCTCGCTGGCGAGGAGATCGTCTTCGTGCCCGTGCCGGACGAACCCGGCACCTTTGCGCCGCGCCACGTCCGCATCGGCCGCACGGTAGGCGGATGGATTCCGATCCTCGAAGGCTTGGCCGTCGGTGAGGAATACGTCAGCGCTGGCGCCTTCCTGCTCAAGGCCGAACTCGAGAAGGGCTCCGGATCCCACGACCACTAAGCCATGCTCGAAGCCCTCGTCTCTTGGTCCATCCGCCAGCGCGTGCTGGTGGTGCTGCTCACCATCGCCGCAGGCTTGCTCGGTGCACTGGCTTTCCGTCAGTTGCCGATCGACGCGGTCCCGGACATCACCAACAATCAAGTTCAGGTCAACACGCTGGTGCCCGGGCTGACGCCGCACGAGATCGAACAACAGGTCACGACCCCCGTCGAGATCGCCTTGAGTGGCATCCCCGGCTTGGAGAGCCTTCGCTCCCTCTCGCGCAACAGTTTCTCCCAAATCACGGCGGTTTTTGAAGAGGGCGCGGACCTTTGGTTCGCGCGCAACCAAGTGGCGGAGCGTATTGGTGGCGCGAAGCAACTCCTCCCGCCGGGCGCTGAGCCGGAGATGGGTCCGGTCGCCACCGGACTCGGCGAGGTCTACATGTGGGTGGTCGAGTACGAGCATCCCGACGAGGAATACACGACGCCTGAAGGCGAGCTCCTGATCACGCCGCTCGACAAGGCAGCCTATCTGCGTACCGTTCAAGATTGGATCATCGGACCGCGCATCCGAGAAGTGAAGGGCGTAGCGGGAGTGGACTCGAACGGCGGTTGGGTGAAGCAGTACGCGGTCGTCCCAGACCCGATGCTGCTCACGAGTTACGGAGTGAGTTGGGAACAGTTAATCACCGCATTGGAGAACGGCAATTCCTCGCTCGGAGCCGGTTGGATTGAGCATCAAGGAGAAGCACGAATCCTCAACGTCAGTGGACGTGTCAAGAGCCAGGAAGAAATCGGGGCTATCTCCGTAGTGACTCGCGGTGGCGTATCCATTCTGGTAACCGACCTTGCCGAGGTGCGCGTCAACGGCGAGCCCCGCCTCGGGTCGGCAAGTGAGAACGGAGTGGAGGCAGTACTCGGCGTTGCGTTGATGAGAATCGGTGAGAACAGCCGGGAGGTTGCCGCATCCGTGGACGAACGGCTCGCGGAGGTCCGCAGAAGTCTTCCGCAGGGCATCCACGCGCGCACGGTATTGAACCGCCAGAAACTGGTTGGGTCCACTCTGGCGACGATCCAAACCAACCTCGCCGAAGGCGCGGCTCTGGTGGTGATCGTCATGTTGCTGCTGCTGTTGAACCTGCGAGCGGCACTGATCTGCGCTGCAGCCATTCCGTTGGCCATGCTGCTCGCGTCGGCGGGCATGCTGCGACTCGGCGTAAGCGGCAATTTGATGAGCCTGGGAGCGATCGACTTCGGACTGATCGTGGACGGCGCCGTGATCATCGTCGAGAACTGTCTGCGTCGCCTGGGCGAGAAGCGAACGGAACTGGGACGAGTGCCATCGCTCGTCGAACGCCTGACTGTGGTGCGACTCGCCACCGTGGAAATGCTCAAGACGACCGTGTTCGGCGGCATCATCATCATCACCGTCTATCTGCCGATCTTGGCACTCTCCGGCGTAGAAGGAAAGATGTTCCAGCCGATGGCGATGACGGTGATCCTCGCTTTGAGCGCGGCGTTCGTGCTGTCGCTGACCTTCGTTCCTGCCATGGTGGCGCTGACCATGCGGGGAGAGAAGCCCGAGCGTCACAGTCCGGTGATGCACGCCGCGGAGTCAGTTTATGCGCCAGTTCTCAAAGGTGTGGTTCGTCACCCTTGGCCGGTGCTCGGAGGAGCGGCAATCTTGTTCGCGGGCAGCTTGATGTTGTTCGGAAAGCTCGGCTCCGAATTCGTCCCTTCACTCGACGAGGGAGACCTCTTGCTCCAGGCATCGCGCGTTCCCAGCGTTTCCATTGACCAGAGCACGCGCATGCAGCTCGAGGTGGAGAAGCGTTTGGGCGCCTTCCCCGAAGTGGAAGTCGTGTTCTCGCGCACCGGCACCGCGGAACTCGCCAGCGACCCGATGCCGCCGAGCCTCTCGGACACGTTCATCATCCTGAAGCCGAAGTCCGAGTGGCCGAACCCAGGGGAATCGAAGTCGGAACTACGCGAACGTATGGAGCTCGCGGTCGAGGACTTGCTCGGCAACAGCTACGAGTGGACGCAGCCGATCCAGATGCGCTTCAACGAACTTCTCTCGGGAGTGCGCTCCGACTTCGCAGTCAAGGTCGTGGGCCAGGATTTCGACGCGCTCCAGGACACCGCTGCGGCCGTGGCCGGAGTCCTGCGCGCGGTTGACGGCGCCGCTGACGTGCTCGTCGAACCGACTGTGGGCGCGCCGATGCTCAACGTGGAATTGGATCGCGCGCGCATCGCACGCTACGGGCTGACCGTCAAAGAGGTCCAACACGTGTTGGCCGCGGCGATCGGCGGCGAGAAGGCCGGCACTGTGTACGAACACGGACGTCGCGTGGACTTGGTGACGCGGCTCCCCGAAGAGCTCAGAAACAACGACGAGGCGTTGCGCGCGCTCCCCGTGCTCCTGCCCCAGGATCTGGCGCTCCCGCGGTCCGTGGAGCACATCGACGCCTTCGGCGATGGCAGCCACATGCCGGCGTCCGTGCCGCTCGAGGAACTGGCGACGTTGACGGTCACGGAGGGAGTCAATCAAATCAGTCACGAATACGGTGCGCGTCGCGTCGTTGTTCAGGCCAACGTGCGTGGCCGCGACTTAGGCGGTTTCGTCGCCGAGGCCAAGATTCGGCTCGCCGATCTCAAACTCCCGCCGGGTGTCTGGCTCGCCTGGGGCGGCCAATACGAGAATCTGGTCAGCGCTCGTGCGAAATTGTCAGTGGTGGTGCCGGCCTGTTTCGCTCTGATCCTGATGCTGCTCTACATGAGCTTCCGCAGTTTCCGTGACGCGTTGATGATCTTCACCGGCGTACCGCTCGGTCTCTCCGGAGGAGTATTCGCGCTGTGGATCACGGGCATCCCATTCTCCATCTCCGCGGCAATCGGATTCATCGCGCTATCTGGCATCGCAGTCCTGAATGGATTGGTGATGATGAGCCGCATCCGAGATCTACGCGCTGAGGGCAAGGATCTGGCGGTAGCAGTGCGCGAAGGGGCGCTGCGGCGCCTGCGTCCGGTGCTCACCACTGCGCTGGTGGCCTCGCTCGGTTTCCTGCCGATGGCGCTCGCAACCGGCACCGGTGCCGAAGTGCAGAAGCCGCTCGCCACCGTGGTGATTGGCGGCCTGATCTCCAGCACGCTGCTCACCCTGGTGGTGCTGCCGGCGATGTACCGCGTGTTCGGGCGGCGCACCCCGAGTCCGAGGGCCTGAATGGTTCACCTCACGCGGAGTCGAATGCGATAACCAATTAGAGGATCCTCGAGTTGTTCCCAGATGACGGGGACGTAGTGCGGATGGCGCTCCGCGGGGTCGTGATGGTAGTCGGCTGCCGGCCGCTGCAGGACGACATTCGTCTCCGCCAAAACGGTGAGGCGATCGAGACGGACGTCGTACTCGAGAAGTTGAGAAGGTGGGCCAGTTCTCGCGGCATAGCATCGCCGGGCCACTCCCTGCTCGGAACCGTGGATCGGGACGGGCTGCTGATCATCCACATTCACGGCATTCGGAAAGGCGCGACTCGCGTTCGAGGGAACGCGCCGGCTCTGGAAGCCGTCATATTGCCACTGTTCATAAACGACGTCCGAATCGTAGGACCATCGTGCGCTTGCGAAAGCAATCGACACCATCTCCGCGCCGGTATTTTGCACTGGCGACGATGAAAGATTTGGACGCCGCCGCCACAGTGGGGAAGCCGGAGAACCGAAGGTGATTGAAGCTGCAGGGATCGGTAGCCACGCGCCGGAAGCATCGCGCGCGAGGAGTTCGAGATGGATAAGACACTCTGGCCCATTGCTGGAAGTTCCGAGCTTCTCCTCGTAACTCAACCAACATCGCGAAGGCAGACTGGCGGACACGAGATCGGGAAGAATCACTCCGCCTGGGCCGACGTCGAAGCCGTCGAACTTGACGTCGCTGGCGACCACGTTGGCCGCGGAGTTACTGATTTGGAGGCTGGTGGACAGAGTGCAAGTGAGGAATCGTAGATCGAAGCGTCGTACGCCGGGCACATTGCTGGGCGAAATCGTCTGATGCTTGTAGACCACGCCTGCCGTCCAGTTCCCATTGCCGCCAAGTTCCCTCAGGCTGACCGCATCCACACTCCCATTGCCACTCAATGCCGAAGCCGATGCGTGCTGATCGAGTGCGAATCCTGCCCCGTTCAGCCCACCACCCACGTTTGCGAAGCCAGCGCCCTGACGAATCACCCAAGCGCATTCCAAGACTGCCGGCTCAGCGGCAAACGCAGGACCAAGACTTTCGTCGTAGGTGCGAGTCCAGGCGATGAAGAAGCGGTCGCCGACGGAAATCACGTCCGGTCGAGCGCAACTATTCATAGCAAGGGCTCCCAGAGGGTCTGCATGGACGTCCCCAAGCAGGAGTGTCGTTGAATGAATCCAATACTCAGGCGGACCTGGCTCGTGGCGGAAAAGAGCCAGCTCCACTTGCTTCATGCTGGATGAATAACTGCTCGGCCGCAGGTCCGAGCGATCGGTTTGATAGGCGATCGCCAAGTCCTTCCGATCGTTGATCGCAACTGTGCCATGATCTGCGTCGCGATCGGGATTGCCCCATTCGAGCCCTCCCACAGTTCCGCTCAAGAGCGGAACCTCAAATTCTTTATCGCGCAGAATCACACTCTGAGGATGGGGAATAGGAGAACAAGTAATGTGAAGCATCAAAAGGCTGAACATCTCCGCGGCGCCGAATCGGCGTTCGAGTTAGGTGGCGCCGGTCCGACGAATTCGTTCCGACTCAAGATCTTTCGGTCATGAGGGGCTCACTGACATCGCGCGATCAAATTCTTCACGCCGTACGCGCTTTGTCGTGACGCACACGATTCTGACAAAGGTTCGAGTCAGACTCCTCAATTCATTTCCTTCTTCCTCAAGGCGTCCGCGGTGAACGCATAGAGCGGGCATTTGAGCACTACCTCGCTGGCGAAGGCAGCAGCTCAAGGCAGAAGATCTTCAACGGGTGTGTGCAGGTGGAGTTCCTCATTCATGCTCCCTCCAAGCTGCGCGTCTCGACCGTGAGATGCACCAACTCTTGATGCTCGGCGAGTAATTGCCGGTAGTCGTCGGCACTGCGGGGCTCGGTGCCGACGAGTGAGACGATCGCGGCATAGCGACCGGCGGCCACTTGCCAGACGTGGAGATCGGCCACGGTCTGACCGTCCGCCTCCACGACGCGACGAATCACCTCCGGCAGATCCGAAGCAGGCGGAGTGCGATCGAGCAGGGCGCCGCCGGTGTTGCGTAGGAGTCCCATCGCCCACCATCCCACCACCGCACTGCCGACCAATCCCATGACCGGGTCCAGCCATCCCCAGCCGAACCAGAGACCGCCGGCCAGTGCGATGATCGCGGTGATCGAAGTCAGTGCATCAGCGAGCACGTGGAGGTAGGCGGAACGCAGATTGGGGTCGTGGTGCGCGTGATCGTGCGCGTGATCGTGCGCGTGATGCTGCTGAGCCGCGCCGTGCAGCAAGGCAGCGCACAGCAAGTTGACGATCAATCCAACGCCAGCCACGGTAATCGCCTGTTCGAACTCGATGCTGGTCGGACGGAACAGCCGCTGTGCCGATTCGAAGGCCATCAGCAGGGCGATCCCGCCCAGGAGCACCGCGCTGGTGTAGCCGCCGAGCATGCTGAATTTCCCGGTGCCGAATGAGAAGCGCGGATCCTCGGCGTGGCGGCGTTCCAGGAAATAGGCGAGCGCAGCGATCACGAAGGCCGCGACGTGCGTCCCCATGTGCCAGCCGTCGGCGAGCAAGGCCATCGAGCCATACCACGCGCCAGCAGTGATCTCGGCCACCATCATTGTGGCCGTCAGCGCAATGACCACGCGCGTGCGGCGCTCCGCGAGCCGCGTGTCCGCGGCGAAAGAGTGCGAATGACTCCAGGCGGAGGGCTGCTCCGAGCGCATCAGGAAGTCGCGACGCAGACGTTGCGGTCCTGCGAGAAGAACTCGAGGCTGTAGCGGCCGCCTTCGCGGCCGGTGCCGCTGTTCTTCATGCCACCGAAGGGCACGCGGTAGTCGCGGCGGTTCCAGGTGTTGATCCACACCGTGCCGGCCTGCAGCGCGGCGGCGAAACGGTGGGCGCGCGAGAGGTCGCGGGTCCAAACGCTGGCGGCGAGGCCGTACTCGACGCCATTGGCGAGGGCGAGTGCTTCTGCTTCATCCACGAAGGGGTGAACACTGACCACCGGACCAAAGATCTCTTCCTGAACCGACCGCGCGTCGTGGGCCAAACCGGTGATCACGGTGGGCGCAAAGTAGCAGCCACCTTCCGGCGCGAGGCGCTTGCCGCCGACGGCGAGTGTGCCGCCTTCTTTCTGCGCGAGCTGCACGTAGGACTCCACCTTGTCGCGGTGGGCGGCCGAGACCAAGGCACCAAGTCCATCGGGCGGCATCCACTGCGCGGATTCCTTCACCAGAGCGGCGGTGAAGCGCTCGGCGATCGAGCGTTCGACCAGCAGGCGTGAGCCACACAGACAGACCTGACCGGTGTTGAAGAAAGCGGCACGCGCGGCACCGGCTACGGCCGCGTCGAAGTCGGCGTCGGCAAAGACGACGGTGGGGTTCTTGCCGCCGAGCTCGAGACTCACCTTCTTGAGCGCCGGCGCGGCGATGCCTGCGATGTGGCGTCCGGCCGCCGTCGAACCGGTGAAAGAAATCGCCTTGACCTCGGGATGCGTGATCAGTGCCTCCCCCGCCTCGTTGCCGACACCGTGGACGACGTTCAACAGACCGGCCGGCGCGCCGAGCAGGCTGAAGGCCTCCGCCGTCATGGTCGCGGTCCACGGCGTGACTTCACTGGGCTTCGCGACCACCGCGTTGCCCATCGCGAGTGCCGGCGCAATCTTCCAGGTGAACAAGTGGAATGGGAAATTCCACGGCGTGATCGTCGCCACCACGCCGAGTGGCTGGCGCAGCGTGTAGTTGAAGCCGCCCTCCATCTGGTGAAAGGCGGTCTCGCCGGACCGGATCGCGGCGGCGAAGAAGCGCAGGTTGTCGAGCCCGCGCGGGATGTCCGTCGCGCGCGTCAACGCGAGCGGCTTGCCGCTGTCGCGCGCTTCGGCCTCTGCGAACTCGTCGAGGCGAGCGTAGATGGCCTCCGCGAGTGCCTCGAGCAGGTCGGCGCGCTCCGCGACCGGCAGCATCGGCGCAGCCTTGGCGGCGGCCACCGCCGCCGCGACGTCTGCGGCGTTGCCGCGCGCCACTAGGGCGTGCACCTTGCCGGTCTTCGGATCCACGTCCTCCAGCCACGCGCCGCCGAAGGGCTCCACCGCGCGACCACCGATCCAGTGCGTGATATTCTTCATCATTTTGCGTACTCAATCCAGTCGTAGTCGAACTTGTCGCGGTCGGGATCCCACTCGTCCCAGGTCGGCACCTGTTCGAGCGCCGTGAGTCGCTCCGGTGGCACGATTCCAGGCACCAGGAAGGCCTTCTGCCGATGCAAGGAGTAAGGATTTCTCAGGGTGAAACCGAGCGTGCCGAGAATGCCACGCGCCACGTACCAGGTGGCCTGCGCATTCCAGCCGTGCGCGATCTTGATCGTCACGCCGAGGCCCTGCGGAAAGTCCGGATGCACGATCGCGAGCCCGAGCAAGCCGTCTGCGCCTTCCTTGGCGAGCACGGCGCCTTCGCAGGACTTGAGGATCGTCGAATCGAGGCGGTTGAAGCCGCCGATCAGATCCGGGTGCGCCTGCATCGCGTCCCAGATCCAGTCCTCCTCACGCAAGCGCGCGAGTTCGCCGCACAGGATCGCGAGCTCGGCGACGGTGTTCGACACCGTCGGCAGTCCGCAACCGTCGCGCGCCACCCGCAGCGGGCTCCAGTCGTCGCCCAGGAAGCGCCGTAGTTGTGAAAGATATCCCTGGAAGAAGGGGTGCTGCGGCAGCATGTAGCCGACCGTCTCCCAGCCCTTCAACTGACAACCGCGCACGATCGCTGCGTGCTCGCCCGAACAAGTATGGAACCAGCGCCGCGGACGGCGAACTTGACGCCCGAACTGCACCAGCGGCACGTCGAGCGGCGTCTGCATCAGTCCGCGCTCCGCTTCCGCGAGAATCGAGGTCGCCGCGGCGACGTGCTGCGCGTCGCCGTTGTGGCTGGAAACCGCGATCGCCTTCTGCGCTCCATTGAGCACTCCGTCGAGGACATCGGCGAACACCTTCATCATGAAGGGTTTCATCATGCTGCGTCCGTAGCACAGCACGTTGCCGCCGAAGGAGTGCAGCACCTTGCCACCGCTCGCCCACGCCACCGCTCCGTGGATGGTGGTCTCGCTGACGCCGTTGCGCCGGTAGTCCACCAGCGGCTCCCACTCGACGTCGCGGCCGGTGGGAATGCCGGACACGCGCTCCCCCAGCGGGCTACGCGGGTAGAGCGCGGCGCGGGGAGGCGCGGCGGCGCCCGCAGATTCACCGGACGACGAACTCATCGCGCGCGAGTCTAACGGACTCCCGATGCGCTGCGCCGGAACTCCGCCTCCGAGGTGAAGATCGAAGCCTGCGGAGTGAGTCGCAGACGCTCGCGGCCGACCATTACGACACCGTTGCCGGCGCCGCCAGGATCGAGGTTGGTGCCGGTAGAGGTCCAGCGCAGCGTTTCACGAGCGCCCGAGAACGCGAGCTCTTCCAAATGCATGCGGAAGTCAGGGATAGGCCGTCATGTACCCGCGAGCGGCCGCCGCGATCGCTGAGCGTCCGACGCGTGGCCCGGGGCATTGAGCGTCAGGCTGCCGCTTTCCGCGAAGCATGCGGCAACGCGCTCGGGATCCTGACTCGACCACGCCTCCATGTAGGCCTGCGCAAAGGCGCGCAACACCTTCTCGTCGAGTGGCGCGACGTCGGTGGAGCAGGCGCAGAGTCCAGCAAGCCACAGCCCCACGAAACGATACGCGTATGCCGACCTCATCCGTACGTCGCGCTCACAGTTTGCGCAGCCACACGTGACCACCCGCATTTTTCAGACAGAGCGGCATCTGCGCGCGGAAGAACTCTTCGTGGAAGCGCTGCATGAAGGAATTCATCAAAACGATTTGGAACTCCCGATTGCACTCCAAGAAGGCGCGCAGCAGGTAAATCTCGTTCCAGGCGCGTCCCTCCAACACCCAGCGCTCGGGATATTCGAAAGGGTAGAAGATGTCGTGGAAGTGGATGTAGACGCCGGTGGCGAGTCGCGGCAGCACCTCGAAAATGATCCGATTCACGTCGCTGTCCACCTTGCTGACGTGGGTCGAATCCACGAAAAGGATGTCGTTGGCACTCAGCGCGTCGAATACGCTCAGATCAACGTCCTGGAGGCGGGTCGGAATGACCTTGATCCGCTGCTTGTCGTCCTCCTTGAGCAGAGAATGCAGCAGCTCTGGATAGGGCTCGATGAAGGTCGTTTCGATCGCGCCACCGAAGAATCGCTCGTTGGTGTCGAGCGTCATGCAAGAGGAGAATCCGGATCCGACTTCGATAATGCGTCCCGGCTTGAGATGCCGGATCATGCAGTGCAGCAGGATGCCGTCCGAGTAGGAGTAGGCCGGATTCTCGAAGAAGTAGCGCAGGCCAGCGGTCGCGCCGGCTTGAAAAGGCATCTCCGTATAGTAAGGAACGAAAGATTCGAGGAGGGCGCGCTGCTCCTCCTCGCGCATCTGCAGGCCGGTGATGCTGCGCGGAACGCTGCCGAAGATACGTTCTGCCTCCTTGCGTACTTGCTCGAAGGCCGGCAGCGGAGAGTAGAAGTGTCCGGGCGGCACGAAGCCGGCCGCCCGTTTGAGTGCCTTCAGTTCGGCGCGCGCACTCTCCAGTTCCGCGCGCAGACCGTCACGCGCGGCGAAAGCGCGATGCATTTCCGTACGCCAACGAATGACCGGCAGCTTCTTGATCGCAGATTTGAGCGGACTGGAACTGGACATGGAGGAGACGCGGCGCAGCGGCCGAGGTGGTCCTAGCCTAACGAGCGCGCAGGGGTGGCACGCAGCGCGCCGAGGCGAGCGGAACTGAGACTATCGGCCGGGCCGATAAAGCCGATACCGCGCGTGCCCGTAGGCGCGCGATGGCTCTCCATAGAAGGAGAGCAGCGCGAACGACACTCCGGCACGCTCGTTTAGGATCGCATCGGGCTACTACGTGCACGACCATGAGTTCTCTCCTCCTCATCACCCTCTTGCTCGGCCAGACGACCGAGCCCCCCTCCTTCGCACTACGTTCGCCCGATGGCCGCATCGTTGTGATGATCGAAGTGGCAGAGTCTGGAAATGGCAAGGCGATTACGTGGTCTGCTCGGGTCGCGGATCGCCCCGTCCTTGAACACTGCGGCATCGGACTTAGGTTCGCCGACGGCCGCGATCCCTGTGCTGACTTTGAGATCGGGGTTGTCGAGCGTTCTGAGCATGCGAGGACTCTGCCCGTGTCGTTCGGCAAGGCATCCCAGGTTCGCGACGAAGCACGGGAGTTGCGTTTGGAACTCAGCAGCGAGGGCACCCCTTCGATGGCGCTGCGATTCCGTTGCTATGACGACGCGATCGCCTTCCGCTACGAATGGAACGAGTCTGTTGACGGAGGCCCACTACGGATCGCCGAGGAGCGAACTTCCTTCGGCCTCGTCGGCGCTCCCACCGTCTACGCCTCATTCCTCGAACACTTCCGCACTTCGCACGAGCATCCGGTGCGCGAGCTCTCCCTCGCAGAGCTACCCGTCGGCCAACTGCTCGACACGCCGCTCACCGTCCTCCATGCGGACGGACTCTGCCTTGCGCTCACGGAGGCTGCACTGCTCGGCTACGCCGGCATGTCCTTGCGCCGTGAAAGTGACGGCGGACCACTCGTCGCAGCACTTTCCCCGCGCGACGACGGCCTCGCCGTCGTGCGCACACCACCTTTTACCTCACCCTGGCGTGTGGTGCTGATCGGAGCGCAACCTGGCGCGCTGCTCGAGTCCAGCACGATCTATGCGCTCAATCCGGCTCCGGAGTTCGATCCGAGCTGGATCCGTCCCGGGAAAATGACTTGGCCGTGGTGGAATCACTACTTGTTCGACGAGGTCCCGGCTGAGCCCGTGCTTTCCTTCGCAACCTCCAAACGCCACATCGATTGGTGTGCCGAGAATGGCATCGATTTTCATGCCATCGTCGCCGACGAGAGCGACACTCCGTGGTATCGGCAGTCACGACGCGGTCTATTTCCCGGTCCGGACACCGACCCGACGCAGGTACGCGAGGATCTAGATCTCGAAACAATCCACGCCTACGCGACGAAGCGTGGGGTGCGACTGTGGACTTGGGTGCATCACGCCGCGATTCGCGGACGCGTCGAAGAATCCTTCGCCGCCTTTCAGCGTTTGGGATGGAGCGGAATCATGGTGGATTTCCTCGACCGCGACGACCAGGACACGGTCGAATTCGCCGAGGAAGTGCTCCGTGCCGCGGCACGACACGAAGTGCTGGTGCATTTTCACGGCATGTACAAACCCACCGGGTGGCAGAGAACGTTTCCTCATTTGATGAACCATGAGGGATCGCTCAACCTCGAGTATCTGAAGTGGACAGCGCTCTGCACGCCCGAGCACACGCTTCGCGTAGCGTTCACGCGCATGCTCGCGGGCCCGATGGACTACCACCTCGGCGGTTTCCGCGCGGTGTCGCGCGCGGAATTCGCACCGCAGAACGTGGCGCCGACGGTACTCGGCACGCGCAGCCACCAGTTGGCCATGTACCTCTGCCTGGACAACCCCGCGCCGATGGTGGCCGACTATCCGGCCGCCTACCGCGATCAACCGGGCTTCGATTTCCTGCGCGAGGTACCGACTTGGTGGGACGAGACTCGCGTCTTGGAGGCCGAAATCGGGCGACTGCTCGTCACCGCCCGTCGCAAGGGTGGGGATTGGTGGATCGGCGGACTCGCGGCCGGCGCAGAGCGCGAGTTGGAAGTGCCGCTGGATTGTCTCGGCGAGGGTGAGTTCTCACTACGCCTATGGTGTGACAGCGAAGATGTCGCACGCGATCCGAACCTTCTGACCGCGGAGGCACGCGCAATTCGGTCATCCGAAATCCTGCGCGTCCGCCTCGGCGCGGACGGCGGATTTGTCGCTCGCTTCACGCGCACGGACTGAACTCCTCCTCCGACCTAGACCTCAGATCCCAGCACGGAGATGGTCCACGGCGCGACCGTGGTCTCGCTCACCCAGGCTCCGGGATCAGCGAGATCGGCCAAAGGTCGGTATGTCCGCAGCGTCACCAGCTGCGCGCTCCGATACACAGCCTCATAATCCTCATGGGTCCAGAGGATGTCTTCGATTGGACGCCGATCCTCGGCGTCGAGCATCACGATCTTCACGCGATCGCCGCTCTTCGCAACGTGGTTCTCCGGAAACTCCTTGGTGGAGAAGGAGGCCCATTCGTGCAGGTAGATCTCGTGTGAGGAAACGAGGTTCACGATTCGTCCACCGTCCTTCAGCAATCCACGCAGGGATCGAAAAAGGGAAGATTTTCTCTCCCCGCCCGCCACGTTGTCGAAGGTGAAAGCGCTCAGCACCAAATCGAATCTGGCCGGATTCAGCTTGCTCAAGTCCCCATCGGGTACGCGCCGGTAATCCCCCGCCGGGTCGCGTTCGCGAGCCTTCTGCAGCATGGGCTCTGCGACGTCTACCCCTACGACCTCGAAGCCGAGTCCGCGCAGGAATCGGGTCGAACGTCCTGCGCCGCATCCGAAATCGAGCGCGCGCCTTCCGGTAACGTGTTCCCGGAAAATGTCAGGCAGATTGCGAAAGGCGAGCCCGTAGGTGCCAGGGAACTCCAGTTTGGCGTAGGCGTCCGCGCGCCTGCCGTCGTCGTAGACGTTGCGAAAGTCGTCACTCACAAGGACATCCCACGGGAAAATTGCTCTCCTCCGAAGGAGATCTGAGCGCCGGCAAGATCCGCGACTCCAGCACATCGTCCGACACCCCTTGCAGGGAAGGATTGTTGTAGGCGCCGCCCAAGATCGTGACGACCACGTCAAAGTCGGGCAGCAGAAAGATCCGCTGACCCCCATTGCCACGGGCACTGACGATGGTGAGCTTGCCGCGCGGGGACTGCCAGTGATCGTGCCACCACTGAAAGCCGTAGCCACTTTCCCAGTCGCCCGGAGCGGCGCCTGGTAGCGCGGTGTGCCAGCCCGTGGATTCGACGATCCAAGCAGCAGAAATCAGTCGGCGGCCTGCCCAACTACCCCCCGCTCCGTAGAGGGCTCCGAACTTCGCCAAGTCGCGCGCGCGGAGCCGCAGCCCGGAGGCTGCGGATGGCACGTCATGACCATCATCCACCCACTCCACGTCATGAATACCCAGGGGCTCGAACAGTACCTCATGCGCATAATCGAGAAGCGGACGCCGTGCCGCTCGTTGCACGACTGCGGCCAAGAGTTGCGTGAGTCCGCCGTTGTAGTTGAATTCCGCTCCCGGCTCCGCGACCAGAGGGCGACTGAGTACGAAACGGATCGGATCCGCGCTGCGATTCATCCCGATCTCATCATTGTTCGCGTCAGACGCGGATCCGGACTCGTCCCACTTGAGCCCTGCAGTCATCGTGAGGGCGTGCCGAAGCGTGATCCTCCGCTTGTCCGGAGTGGCCAGATCGGCATGCTCCGGGAAAAATTCAATCAGGGACTGATCCAGCGAGACCAGCAACCCGGAATCCAGAGCGATCCCCACCAGAGCAGAGGTGACACTCTTGGTGATTGACCGGATATCGTGGCGACTCCGTGCTTCGAAGTTCACGAGCCCCAACGGCCCGTGGCCACGTCGGAAATCCTCACCGGAGAAATACTCTTCGTACACTAAATGGCCACCCCTCTCGATGAGGACCGCGTGAATGGAAGGATACTCTTGCCTGCGAATGGCGGCGGTCATGCGGTCGAGTTGTCCAGCATCGAAGCCGGCTGCCTCAGCTTCCACCCTTCGCCAACCGTCCGCGTCGGGACGGCACCTGGAAGCTCCTGAGCAGCTCGCTGCCAGACCCAGCAGAGTGAGCGCCAAGAACGAAGTGAGAACTGTGGACGATATTTTCAATCCGGCAATCCATCCTCAAGGCAACTGCCAAAGTCCGTGTTGCACACCGCCTTGCACGGTGATCGCAATGGTGCCGTGGCCGGGAAGTTCCGTCGCCGGGAGTGCGATTTTTGCGCCGCCCTTTTCCGCGCGCGCTACGGCCACGGCCAGATCGGCGACGCGCAGGTAAGCGCGCACGATCGCCGTCTCCGATTCGTGCAGCGGCGCACGAATGCCGAGCAGCGAACCGTTCTTGAGTTCGGCCACGACGGCATTGCCCAAGGCGGGCTCCGGCGCGCGGAAACTCACGCCATGGACCTCGGCGTGAAGCGTTCGCGTCGCCTCGACTTCGGGCGTCACGATTTCGAGGTAATGGACCGAACCGACGGGCACACTCATGCTCGGCAGCATACCGGGACCATCGTCCGGCGAGTTGCCAGGGCAGGGCCCGCGCAGCAAGGCGACTTTAGTGGAACTTCCTCAATCCGTAGCGCGGGAGTCCGTCGGCGAACTTGAGCCACAGCACCATGCGGTCGCACCAGATGTGATCCTCTGGCGCGATGCCCTCGACTTCATCCAGGCTGCATGCCGTCACGTCGAGGACTTCGGGCTCGGTGTCGTCACTGAAAGTAAGTTGCGTGCCGCACTGACTGCAGAACTTACGCGTCGCACCTGGACGCGACGCATGGCGCGCCGGCAATGCAGACAATGACAATTCGTCGTTCGGAGCGTCGCCCCGGAGATGCGGTAGCGAATGGCTCCACACAAGCATCCTCCGTCTCTAGTCATGATCTCCCCGTGCGATTGCAGGTTCCGATGTGCCATGGCAGTCTTGGAGTATCTCGGACACGATTCCTTCACGAGGCAGACGAACCGTCCGCTGAAAATCGTCGCTTAGCGGTGCTCATGGTTGTCGGGCTGGAACTCGAAGCGCCGAGGGGTACCGCCCGTCATGAAGCCGATCGTGGCGGTCAGGCCGCCCTCAGCCGTACGCTCGTAAGTGATGCGCTTCGGATAGTCGTGACGCGGATTGTCGAACACGGCGCGCGTCGTGGTCAGCTCAGAAAGGACGAACTCGGTCGGCGCCAGGCCGCCGGGCTGTGCGACGTAGATTAGCCCACCGTCGCGCTCGACGATGCGCAAGTACTCGAACGCAGACATCATGCCGCGCGAGACCGTACGCGAAGTGCCGAGCATTGCGCCGCCGAGCGGCGGGCTCCAGCGCTCCTCGAAGCTCGCCCCCGAGCTCCTCGTTCCGACCCACGCGCCGGCCAGCCACCCGAGGTCGCCGATCACAGCCTGGGCCGGAGCGGGCATGGCGATGTCTTCCGCATGTCGGTAGAGCCCGACCGCATCCCATCCTGTGGGCGATTGGGACGCGACACTGACGAGGAGACCGTCCTCCGTGATGCGAAACTCCCTGCGGATCAAGCCGCTGGGCTCGGAGTCCGGCGCGCGCACAAAATCCACCTCATAAGTGAAGACACCGTCCGTCCACGCGCCGCGGTAGCGCGAGGTCTTCTGCGCATCAGTGATTTCGGTAAGCGAGCCGTCGAGAGCGACCCGCACGTCGCGATGCCCTGAGCCGTGGCCGCTCACCAGGACGATCGCGCCTTCCTCGACGCGCAGCCAGAACTTCGCGCTCATGGGAGGACCCAACTGCTCGAGAGCGCGGCCTGCGGTGCGGTCCTCGACGTAGATCCACTCGCCGTCCAAGTCGTGCCCGTCATCGGTCGGCGACGAGCGCGCGTTCGTGACCGACGCGGACAGCATGACGCCAAGGGTTGCGAGGACCGCGAGTGATGTCGTCAGCCGGGTGCGCAGATTCATGCTGAAGTCTCCTTTCGGTGCGTAATGACCCAATGGATCCCCTAGCAGCTTATCAGGCCGCCGCGGAGAAGCCTTCGAGCACATTCACCACGTTTACGCCCAGCACATCGACGGCATAACCACCTTCCATCGTGAAAACGGTCGGCAGTGCAAGCCCAGCGAGGTCGTGGCCGAGATCGAGGTAGTCCTCGCTGCGCAGCTTGAAGGTCGAGATCGGATCGCCCTCGAAGGTGTCCACGCCGAGCGGGACGACCATTGCGTCGGGGGCGAAGGCGTGAACACGCTCGATCGCCTGTGCGAGGGCGCGGCGCCAAATTGGGAAGGTCGTGCCGGCCGGCAGCGGGTAATTGTGATTGAATCCTTCTCCGGCGCCGCTTCCACGTTCGTCGGCGTGGCCGAGGTAGAAGGGATACTCGGTGCTCGGATCACCGTGGATCGAGAGCGTCAGAACGTCGGAGCGTTCGTAGAACAGACTCTGCGTGCCGTTGCCGTGATGAAAGTCCACGTCGAGGATCGCGACGCGGTGCGCGCCACGATCGCGCAGCACTTGTGCGGCGACGGCGGCGTGATTGAGGAAACAATAACCGCCGAAGAAGTCCCAACCCGCGTGGTGGCCAGGAGGTCGCGTAAGCGCCACCGTCGCTCGCGGAGGCGTTGCTTCGTAGAGCGCGTTCGCTGCGGCAGCGGCGCAGGCGGCTCCCATTTCGGATGCGGTCCAGGATCCAGCCGTCAGCGGCGTACCGGCGTCGAAGGAATAGAGTCCCATGCGCGCCGCGAAGTTCCTCGGTTCGACGTCGTGGCGGAAGCCGCGCACCGGCCAGACCGACGGGATCGCATCCAACTCGGCGTGCGTCGGATCGAGCGCCAACCATTCTGCCCACGCACCTTCTAGAAATCGGAGGTAGCGCGGGGAATGCACCCGCTCGAGCAGTGCTCGCGCGATCGGCGGCGGCGAACGCATCTCCCCCATCGGCCGTCGTTCGAGTTCAGCCAGCACCATGTCCAGGCGTGCCGGCCGTTCGTGGCAGGGAACCGAGCGTCCGCGGAACATCTCGTGACGACCCGCGTGGGCAGAATGGACGGAGTTGACGAAGAGGAGCATGAAGGCAGTGCGCTGCTTGAAGTTCTCCGGTAGCTAGCGCAATCGTTCCAAGCAGCCCTTGCGCTTCACCAGGTTTTTGTAGTCCCACTGGATCTCCGCGGCTTTGGCCAGCCAGCGCTTCAGCGCTTTCGTGTCCACTTGCTCCACGGCGGTATAGCGAGCCTCAGCGGCTTTGAACTTGCCTTCGGCGATCAATCCTTCCTCATCGAAGGATTGACCGCTCCAGAACAGCAAACGGATGCAATGCTTGAGCTTGCCGTAGCCGGCGATCGGGTTGCCGTCGAGAAACCACACCGGGTGCACGTGCCAGATCTTGTTCTCCGCGCCCGGGAGATGACGATCGAGCTGCACCGCGAGCAGTTCGCAGATTGCGCGATCTGCAGGCGCCTGAGCGGCGTTGTAGTCGTGAGTGTCGGAGTGCATGGGAAGGTCCGCGCATTCTGGCAGCGCCGAGCTGTGGGCTAGAAGCAATCCTCTCCTGGTAGCTTCGCCGCCTGTCGAATCCAACTCACGAAGCGCTTCTCGTCGAGTGCCTCAGCTTCGTGGAAGTGAAAATAGCGCACCCCAGGCACTTTGGACGCCTCAGGCGGCAACGGTCGCAGCGAGCTGCCACGAAAGAAGGCCACCTTCACGTACTTGTTGATGCAGTGCAGACTCAGGAACCATCCGCGCCCCTCGATTCCGTAGAAGGGCGAGTTCCACCGCACCGCCTTGCGGACCTTCGGCACGCAGCTCACGACGAGCGCATCCACTCGGCGCGCGGCATCGCGCTTCCAGCCCGGGATCGCCGCGAGATAAGCCTGAACCGGGCCGTCGCCATCGCCTTTCGGAATCTGTGGGTTGTCTCCGGTGAGGAGTTTCGGCGTCGCCGGTTTGGAGGGCGGTTGCTTCTTCATGCGGCTCGCGGAGGGCGGCGGTCAGGCTACCTGAATGACCACTTTACCGGTGGTCCGACCGGCTTCGCAGGAAGCCAGCGCCTCGCGCACTTGGTCGAGCGGGAAAGTCTGCTCCACCAGTGGGCGGATCGCGCCGCTCTCGACCAACCGCGTGATTTCGGCTAATTGTTCCCCATCGGCGTGCATGAAGAGGTATTCGTAGCGCGCACCCGAACGGCGCGCGGCAGCCGTGACCTTGCGTGACATCAGCCGGATCGCGAAGACCAGCAAGGGGTTGAGTCCCCAACTGCGTGCGAAGGCTGCCGAGGGCGTCCCACCGATGCTCACGACCACACCGCCTGGTTTCACGCACTGGAAGCAACGAACGAGGGTGTCCCCCCCGGCGACGTCGAGTACCAGATCGCAATCTTGCGCGACTTCCTCGAAGCGCGTGCTGCGATAATCAATCGCAAGGTCGGCGCCGAGACGTTTCGCGAGCTCCAGGTTGCGCTGACCGACCGTGGTGAGGACGGTTGCTCCGAAATGGTGAGCCAATTGGATCGCCACGCTGCCGACGCCGCCGCTGCCCGCGTGGATCAACACGCGCTGCCCTGCGCGCAGCTTGCCGATCTCCACCAGCGCCTGCCACGCGGTCAGCGCGACGAGCGGGAGCGAAGCCGCCTCGGTGAAGCTGGCGTTGGTCGGCATCAGGGCGGCCGCGCCCTCGCGCACCGCCGCGAACTCCGCGAAGGCACCGATGCGCTCCTTGTCGAGGCGCGCATAGATCGCATCGCCCGGCTTGAAGCGGGTCACCTGTGCGCCGACTTCGGCCACCACTCCGGCAAGGTCGCAGCCCAGCACCAGCGGCATGCGCGGCTTCCACAGCAGCTTCAGCTTGCCCGAACGGATCTTGAAGTCCACCGGGTTCACGCTCGCGGCGTGCACGCGCACCAACAGATCGGCAGGACCGATGGAAGGGACGGGAACGTCCTCCAGTCGCACGCGATCGTTGCCGCCGTAGCGGTGGATCAGAGCTGCCTTCACTGCCCGTCCGGCGGCTGCCAGAGTTCGACCTTGTTGCCCTCGGGATCCATGACCCAAGCGAACTTGCCGTACTCGGATTCCTCAATCTTGTCGAGCACTTGGCAGCCTTCCGCCTTCAACGTTGCGACCAGGGCGTGCAGATCCTCCACGCGGTAATTGATCATGAATGATGATTTGCTCGGAGCATAGGGTTCGCCGTCCTGCGTACCGATGTTCCAGACGGTCATGCCACCGGTGGGTTTGCCGTTCCCATCAGTCCAGGTGAACGCAGTGCCGCCCCACTCCTGCACGTCGATGCCGAGATGCTTCTGATACCAAGCCCGCAACGCGGGCGCGTCCTTGGCCTTGAAGAAGATGCCGCCGATTCCTGTGACTCGTTTCATGGGATCCAAATCCTACTCGCCGCTCTCGCGTTGGAACTCGAAGCCGCCCGTCACGCGTCGAGGCGCCGATCGTACGGTACCCTTTCGCCGCGCTCCAAGTGACGCCGCAGGATCCGCAGGTACAAAGCCCAGCAATGGCAGGAGGTGCGATAGTGTTCGTTCGGCTCGCGCCAGCCGCGATGATGAAAGCGCAGCAGGGTGCCAGTCTCCGACGGCGCGAGCTCGAAGCGCACGCGGGTGTCCACCCAATCGCTATCGGCTGCGGTCAATCGCAACTCGAAGGCGGTGCCCGGCATCGCCTCGGTCACCACGGCGCGCCAGCGATGATCCGGTCCGAAGTCGAGTGCGTACTCGGATCCGAGCACCGGCACTCCGCGCGAGTGGAACGTCCACCACTGATCGAGCAGGGCCGGCTGGCTGACGCCCTCGAACACGCGGTGCGGCGGCGCTTGGATCGGCAGGTTCTGGAGAATGTCCATCTTCGACTTTGCTTGCAACGCTCGCTCAAGAGCTATCCGATCCGAACAACTTCTGCCGTGTAACGGCGTCGCCGATCGTCAGGCATGATCAAACGCTCTTTCGAGTGCTGCGACGTCGAGTTTCACCATCGTCATCATGGCATCCATCACCGCCTGGACCTTTTTGGGGTTCTGATCGTTGATGAGTTCCATGAAGCGCCTCGGAACAATTTGCCACGTGAGGCCGAATGGGTCGGTGATCCAGCCGCACTGCAAGGGGGTGGCGCCGGCGTCGACGAGCTTGTTCCAGTACTCGTCCACCTCCTTTTGGTCCGCGCAGTCCACAAAAAGCGAGAAGCCTTGAGAAAAACTGAAGTACGCGCCGCCGTTGTAGCCCATGAAGGATTGACCGCCGATGACGAATTCGGCGGAAGTGATCGGGCCGTCTTTCCCGGTGCGTGCAAGGTTCTTGATTCTCGAGTCCGGAAACGTCGCGGTGTAGAAGGCGATGGCCGCCTCGAGTTGGTCGTTGAACATCAGGAAAGGCGTCACTTTGGTCATCGGTAGTTCTCCTTGTTTGTACTCGCTGCCGAGCACTCGTCC
>CXWK01002076.1_pt1 | contig 29508 bp, 19 predicted proteins | sample 590851 | NCBI WGS metagenome assembly CXWK01 (sample SAMEA3498364, study PRJEB10139) | wastewater metagenome | biome: wastewater treatment plant; material: activated sludge | place: Denmark | collected 2014-08-01
TTGCGTTTTTACTCGTAGGTTTGTTTATGATTTACACTTATCGTTACTCGATGATGTTGAGTAATGTTATTGAATCAGTAAACCTAAACACTAACATTGATAAAGATGCCGAAGAAGATTATAGGAAAATAAAAGCGAAATCTTCTTATCTAAGTTTAAATTATGGTAAATCAGGTTTAGTAATTTTATTTATCGGAATTTGGTTTTATGTTGCAGCTATAACTTCTGCAACAACATTTACAAGCTGGAATTTCCCAGGATTTATCACATCTTTAGCTGCTCCAAAAGTTCTTTTAAATTTATTGATTTTCATTGCATTTGCATTTACGCTAACAAATGCGGCAATCTTATTTATTCATCTTTATTGGAATGAATCTAAAAAGAATGAAGATGCCGCGTATACTAAATTTGTAAAAGATACTGCATCAAAAGCTGGATTAAAGGCTTCAATCATATTACCAGTTTTAATAGCAATCAATTTATTTTCGTTTCCTGAAACAAATTTATCCGGTTCAATTTTCGTTTATGCTGTTGTAAGTATTTTATTAATATTCCTTGCTTACCATTTCTTCTATATGATTCAGATTAAAAATGATTATAGATTCGGATCTCTTATTTTCTTCGTTCTGATTTTAGCTTCCGTTGCATTTATAATTAAAGATCAAAAGGCAATGACTAATGCAACAAAATCTCATTCTTTGGTATTAAGCACACAGTATGATAAAATACTTGCAGTACTAAAAGGAGAGGGAACGGTAGCAGTTTTAAACGGTAAAGAACTTTATGATGTTAGATGTGCAAGCTGTCATAAATTTGAACAAAAACTTGTCGGACCTCCGCACTTTGAAGTCGTACCCAAATATGTTGGTAAGCAGTCTCAGTTAGTTGCATTTATAAGAAATCCGATAAAGGTTAATCCGGCATATCCGCCAATGCCAAATCCCGGATTAAAACCACAGGAAGCAGACGCCATTGCAAAATATCTTTTAGAAGAGTTTGCTAAAAAGAAATAGTTTTTTGCTACTTAATAAATAAACACACAATTATTTCGCTTGAATATTTTATATTCATTGCTTATCTCTTATTATTGTAATTAATAAACCAAATATCTTTCATAAATCTTTGAGGATAAGATGCTAAGAATACTTTCCACTTTTATCTTGGCAGTACTTCTGCTTAATTCAAATGTTATATTTTCACAAACTTACCAGGGACCCTCAACTGGTAGTGTTACCACTGGTGCAGTTGTTAATACAAATTCATTTGCTGATTTTCCGATTTCAAATTATTCAGATCCTATTATTCGGGGTGAAATGAATTTAGAAGGATTGAATATCGAACCCATAATCATACAAAATGATGGTAAAGAAATATTTCCAACAACATATACAGAAGATTTAAATGTTGGAGAATCAACTAATTTAGTTGGCGATAATGCAATGCTGTTACAAAAATTTATAGTTGACCTCGATAATAATGTAATTCCTCCTGATCCAACAATAGCTGTGGGACCAAATCATGTTATGGTTTTGACAAATAACGGTGTTGGTATTAGAATCTATGACAAGCAAGGTACTTTATTAAAATCAATTAGTTCTGATTCATGGTGGTCTGCAGTTTGGCCATCACAAAGCGGAGATCCTCAGATTTTATATGATCATTTTGCAAATAGATGGGTTATGCTTTTTATGCAAGTGGATGATGGCGCATTAACAGCTGGAAATTTAATTGCCTACTCAGATGATTCTGATCCATTAGGTACCTGGTATATGTATAGATTAGATACTAAGCTACATGGTACAGTTGCTTCTAATACCTGGGGTGATTATCCTCAAATCGGGTTTGATGAACAGGCAATTTATGTTATGACTCGATGTTTTGCATTTGGTGGTAATTTTAATTACACAAAACTTCGTATCATATCAAAGGCTGAATTATATGCTAGTAATGCAGGAGCATTGACTTATAAAGATTTATGGGATATTACAATTCCTGGTCAATCAACAAGACCTGATGTTATTCATCCTTCTTTTCAGTATGATGATAGTACAGGCGTGCATTATTTACTTTATGCTAGCAGAAGTGGAGCGAATTTTTATAGTTTATATAAGATAACCAATCCAATTACCTCTCCTGTTTTATCCGGAGTAAATATCAATGTCCCATTCTTTGGTTCAACTCCTAATGCCAATCAATTAGGTGGTAGTACTTCTTTGATTGAAGCTAATGGCAGCCATATGAAAACTGCTCCAGTTCTAAGAGATGGGTTTCTTTATTTAACACATTCAATTAGGAACTCGACTAATTCAAGTTATTCGAGTATAAAATATGCTAAAATAAATGTTACAAATAATACCGTTGTAGAAAGTGCAGAGCTTGGCGCAAGTGGCTATTATTATATTTATCCGGCTATTGCGGTAGATAAAAATGGAAATGTTGGAATAACTTGTTCTCGTTCCGGAGATAATGAATATATCGGATCTTATTTTACTTCAAGGAGAACATCAGATCCAGCAGGATTAGGGAATTCACAAGTTTTACAGCCTGGTTTAGGAAACTATGTTATCACATTTGGTGGTACAAGAAATCGTTGGGGAGATTATCTGGGAGTTTATATTGATCCGGCTGATGAATACAGCTTTTGGATGCTTTCTCAATATGCTTCAGGTACAAATGCTTACGATTGTGTGGTTGGACAAGTTAGGTTAGAACCATTTGAGGGTATTTATGTTTTTCCCGAAATTCAAAGCTATGATTTTGGACAAGTTAAAGTCGGTGAGATAAGTGATACTATAAATGCAGTCATTTCTAATTACGGAACTGATGATTTAATAATTTCATCAATACCCTCAACAGCTGGTGATTTTACTAGAGTATCCTCTCATTCATTTCCTATTTCAATACAGACCTTCGATACTTTAGTAGTAAAATTTGTATTTAATCCGACTACGGCTGGTTCTCAAAATATTGATTTTGAGTTTACGAACAATTCAACTTCATTTACTGGATTAAATTTTTCAGGTGATGGATTTGAGATGATGCCTGCAAATCCTCTTAAATTATATGCGGTTTCTGGAACTCAGAATGGTGGCCAGACACTTTCTATAAATAAAATTACAGGTGCAGGGGTAAATGTTGGTTCATCTAATTACACTGATCTTTTAGGTTTAGCAATTCATCCAAAAACTAAGTTTATTTATTCTATCAGATCTTCAATTACAGGTTCAACTTTATTGCAATTAAATTCATTTGCAGGAGATGCATATCCTCTATATACATATCCTTTACCAGAATTATTTTCAATTGCATTTGATACAAGTGGTCAATTATATGGTGTTTTAAAAACTGGACAAATATACGAGTTGAACTTAGCAGATGGTTCCTATTCACTTTTATCAACTATCGAATGCCAAAGAATCTCAGTAAAATTCAACCCACAAACTAACGAGTTGTGGGGAACCGTAAAGAATTTCTTAGGCAATCCTAAAGATCAACTGGTTAAAATAAATATGATAACTGGAGATACAACAAGGATTGGAAGGACTGGTTTTAGCGTAAATACTTTAGATCTTGCTTTTGATGAAAATAATCAGCTCTATGGTATCAAGGGCTCTGGTACACTCGTTAGTGATCTTTTTAAAGTTAATCAAACTACAGGAACTGGTACATTAGTTGGTTCTGTTGGGATAAAAGATTTAACAGGATTAGCATATAGCATAGATAACACAACCGATATTGAATATCATTCTCTAGATATTCCTTTAGATTTTTCACTTGAACAAAACTTCCCAAATCCATTCAATCCAAGTACACAGATTAGATTTGGATTGCCAATGAGTGCTAATGTTAAAATAACTATTTACAATTTACTTGGAGAGGTTGTTAAGCAATTAGTAAATACTGAAATGAATGCAGGTGTTCATACTGTTCAATGGAATTCTGAAGATGGAACTGGTGCAAAAATTAGCAGTGGTATTTACTTCTACGAATTAAATGCAAATGGAAATGATGGTAATCAGTTTAAGCAAATACGTAAAATGATTTTACTGAAATGATGATATTAACTTTGTTAAAACTTAGTCGGATATTGTGAAAATATCCGACTTTTTTATTTTAAACTTACTATCGATACTTACTCTCCAGCAGGCGCAGCAGATCTTGATCCCAATTCATTATCAAGCATATACAAACCGCTTTTATTATCACCAATCATTTCAATCTTCTGAATTATCTCTTCAACATTTGCTTCTTCTTCAACCTGCTCAGTTACAAACCATTGTAAAAACGAATTTGCAGCATAATCTTTTTCAGCCATTGCAACTTCTACGAGTTTGTTTATTAAACTTGAAATTTTTTGTTCGTGTTTAAGAGTATCAGCAAAAACTTCTGGAATTGATTTCCATTCAATTTTAGGAGCCCCAATTTCTGCTAACGTGACCTTACCGCCTTTTTGCAAAATGAAATTAAAAAATTTCATTCCATGCATTTGTTCTTCATTAGATTGTAGTCTCATCCAGTTAGCAAAACCTTTTAAGTTTTTTGCTTCAAAGTAAGCTGCCATTGATAAATAAAGATAGGAAGAATAAAGTTCCTCATTAAGATGTGTGTTAAGTGCTTTTTGCATTTTTGGAGTTAACATAATTTCCTCAACAAATTGTTTATGATTTTGAAATATCTAACTCAAATATAAATCATTTAGTTCAAATACACCGAAAATTATTTTTTAAAATTGTGTTAAAGTTCACAGAATGGCATTAAATCGAATTGATAATAAAAAGCTCTTTAGCTAATTTTGTTTGGGCTTATAAATAAGTTAAATCAAAATTAAGGAGTTATAAAATGGCAGTTAAAGTAGCGATTAACGGGTTTGGAAGAATTGGAAGACTCGTTTTACGTGCAATGGCAGATAAAGGCGTTTTAGGCAAAGAGATAGACATTGTCGCTCTTGTTGATGTTAGCAACGACGCAAAATATTTTGCTTACCAATTAAAATATGATTCTGCTCACGGTATTTTTAAAGGCGAAGTTACTTCTAAAAAAAGTAAACCAGAATTAGAAGCAGATGATACTCTAGTTATTAATGGTGAAGAAACAAAATGTATTATCGCAACAAAAGATCCTTCACAACTTCCCTGGAAAGAACTTGGCGTTGATTATGTAATAGAATCAACCGGTTTATTCACAGATTCAGAAAAAGCAAAAGGGCACATTACAGCAGGTGCAAAGAAAGTTATCATTTCTGCTCCGGGTAAAGGTGATGTTAAAACAGTTGTTATGGGTGTTAACGATAACGAGCTAAAACCAGAACATACAATTATTTCAAATGCTTCATGTACAACAAACTGTTTAGCGCCAGTTGTTCACGTTTTAATGAAAGAGGGAATTGGAGTTGAAGTTGGAATTATGACAACAATCCACTCATACACAGCAACACAAAAAACCGTTGATGGTCCTTCAAAGAAAGATTGGAGAGGTGGAAGAGCTGCTGCAATCAATATTATTCCTTCAACTACAGGAGCAGCTAAAGCAGTTGGTGAAGTATTACCAGCAGTAAAAGGTAAGTTAACAGGAATGTCATTCCGCGTACCTACAGCAAATGTTTCTGTTGTTGATTTAACTTTCCGTACCTCAAAAGATACTTCAATTAAAGAGATCGATGAATTAATGAAAAAAGCATCAGAATCTTATATGAATGGTATTCTTGGATATTGCAATGAAGAATTAGTTTCAACAGATTTTAATCATGATGAACGCTCATCAATTTATGATTCACTAGCTACTATGCAAAATAATTTTAAAGATGAAAAACGATTCTTTAAAGTTGTTAGCTGGTATGATAATGAATGGGGATATTCAAACAGATGCGTCGATTTATTATTAAAAGTAGCGAAAATGTAAATAGAATCTTTAAGGCGATCTTAAAGGATCGCCTTTTTAATATTAATTAAAATTTAATATCAGGGAAGAATAAAATGAATAAATTAACAATTGATAAAGTAGAACTTAAAGGTAAACGTGTTCTTGTTCGCGTTGATTTTAATGTCCCGCTTGATGAAAATTTAAATATCACTGATGATATAAGAATAACAGAATCACTTCCAACAATAAAAAAAATTGTTGCAGAAGGCGGTAAAGCGATTCTTATGAGCCATTTGGGCAGACCAAAAGGTGGACCAAATCCAAAATACAGTTTAGCACCAACAGCAAAACGCTTAAACGAATTATTAGGTAAAGATGTTAAACTTGCACCGGATTGTATTGGAGTAGAAACCAAAGCTATGGTTGATACAATGCAAAATGGTGATGTGCTTATTCTTGAAAATGTTCGTTTTCATGCAGAAGAAGAAAAAAATGATCCTGAATTTGCAAAACAACTAGCAGAGCTTGGTGACGTTTATATCAACGATGCTTTTGGAAGTGCGCATAGAGCTCACGCTTCAACAGAAGGAGTAACAAAGTTTATCAAAATTTCTGCTGCTGGATATTTAATGCAGAAAGAACTTGATTATCTTGGCGGCGCGATAACAAATCCTAAACGGCCTTATGTTGCTATTTTAGGTGGTGCAAAAATTTCGGGTAAGATTGATGTTATCAATAATCTTTTAGGAAAAGTTGATACTTTGATTGTTGGTGGCGGAATGGCTTATACTTTCTACAAAGCTGAAGGTAAAGAAATCGGAACATCATTACTTGAAGCAGAAAAAATTGAACTTGCAAAAGAAGTTTTAGCTAATGCAAAAAAATCCGGAATTAAATTCTTGCTTCCGAAAGATGTCGTTGTAGCAGCTGAATTTAATAACGATTCACCTTCAACAGTTGTAAGTGTTGATGCAATGCCAGCCGATAAAATGGGATTGGATATTGGACCTGAAACAATTAAGTTATTTTCAGATGAATTGAGAAATGCAAAAACGATTGTTTGGAACGGACCAATGGGCGTTTTTGAAATGGATAATTTTGCAATAGGCACAAATGCAATTGCACAGGTTTTAGTCGATGCAACCGAAAAAGGTGCAATTACTGTTATCGGCGGCGGCGATTCTGCAGCAGCGATTACAAAAGCTGGATTAAAAGATAAAGTATCACACGTTTCAACTGGTGGCGGAGCTTCTTTAGAATTTTTGGAAGGTAAAGCTCTACCAGGTGTTATTGCTTTAAACGATGTTAAATAAAAAAGGATTAGTTTGAATAATTATTATCGGCCAAGAGGTTTTGGAGGATTTTTTACTTTTCCTCCAGTGATCAAGAATCTTCTTATAATTAATGGTATTGTGTTTTTCTTGCAAATAATACTTGAAAACACAATTGAAGGAAGAATATTATTAAATAAATGGTTAGCATTAAATCCAATAAACATTAGTGGGTATATCGATTGGCCATTTAATTTTCAGATCTGGCAGTTGATTACCTACCAATTTATGCATGGCAGTTTGTCTCATATCTTTTTTAATATGCTAATGCTCTGGATGTTTGGTGCCAGCATTGAAGAAATTTTTGGATCTAAAAAGTTTTTAATATTTTATCTCTTGGCCGGTGTTAGTGCTGGTTTGTTGCATTTATTTGTATCCCCATTTTTTGGTGGCGGGCAAGCAATTACAATTGGTGCTTCAGGTGCTGTTTATGGTATTATGATAGCGTACGCTATGTTTTTCCCGGATAATCTAATTTTCCTTTACTTCCTGATTCCAGTTAAAGCTAAATATATGATTGGATTTTTAATTGTAATAGAATTTCTTGCTATCGATAGTGCTTCCAGTAATGTGGCTCATCTTGCACATCTTGGTGGTGCGTTATTTGGATTTTTATATATAATGTTTGATAAAAATAGTTATGTATCACTTAAAAATGTTTTTAAAAAATCATATTACTATAAATCAAATCCTAAGAAAGATATTTTTACAAATCCATTTAGTAAAAGTTATAGTAGTAACACTGATGCTGAAGACGCAAAATATTACGACATAAAAAATAAGAATGATGAAGAAATTTCTCAGGCTGAAATTGATGCGATATTGGATAAAATTAGTCAATCCGGTTATCAGAATCTAAGTGAACGTGAAAAGAAAATATTATTTCAGGCAAGTAAGAAAATGAAATGAGATCAAATCAATTCATATTTATTTTAATGTTTACCATTTTTATTGCTTCATCATCTTGTGATCAAACACCACCAATATCTGATAAAAAATTTATTAAAGTTTATTCTGAGATGGTATTAATGCAAGATACCTCTTCACTATCGCAAATTCTAATTAAGGATACAGTACTAAATAAATTCAAAATATCTAAAAATGATTATGACAGAACGATAGAATTTTATAATAACAACCCGGAAAAATGGCAAACATTTTTTGATAGTGTAATTGTTTATATGGAAAAAGTAAAGCCAAAATCTAAACAGAAAGATGTAAAATCTTTGCCAGAGCGATCCGTATCATTGGATAGGAAAAATCCTTTGGTAGAGAATCCTTAAGTTCCTTCAATCCAGTAATACCGCTTTTATATTTTTCATTTACAAGACTTAAGTTATTAATATCTATAATTGAGTCTATCTCAGTTTCCGGTGCGTAACTTAAAATAGTTTCTATTTGCATAGAAATTACAGCTTCATTAAGTTTTCTTAGTTTTGATATTTCTTGTAATGTGTATTTTTTTTTAAGCAAATTATAAGTTTCAACAATGTTAGGTGGAATTAAAACTTCTTTTTTATTGTTTGATTTTTCACCATCCAAATCAAAAGAATTTATTATTTCTAAAAAATCATTGCCAAGTTTGTTAAACATTCTTTCATTAAAACCTTTAATACTAAGCAATTCTGATTTTGTTTTTGGTTTCTGCTGTGAAATTTTGGCAAGCAGATCATCTGAACAAATAATATTTGGTGATTGAAGAAATTTTTTAGAAGCTTTTTCACGAGCTTCTCTAATCAAATGAAACAGCTCAAGGTTTTTATCAGTTTTCTCTATAACCTTAATTTGATTTAATTTTTCATTATCTAAAACAAAATAAGAGTTATTGATAAAATATAACTTACTTCTGCCTTGTTTCTTCTCTTCTATACGATCTTCGCTAACTAAAAATCTAAGTGAATGGGAAATATCTTCTTTTCTATAATTAGTAAGTGAGCCAAAGAATTTGCTTTTATTAAATTCCCTATCTGTCGATTTCCCTAGCAGAATATCTGATATTTGTTTTTCAGTCAGTTCAAGATGATTTTCATTTAAGAGTTCCTCAACTTTTTCATTAACATATTCCTTGGAATATTCTGATGATCCGTTTTGCTTTAAACAATTATCGCATTTACCACAGGAATAATCATTAACATTTTCACCAAAATATTTTAAGATAAATTTAAATCTACAATCGCCCGTGTAAACAAAATCAACCATCTTGTCAAGCTTTTGCTTCGAACTTATATACAGTTCATTTATCAATTTGTAATTCAATTTTAATTCTTCAACTCTAACTCGTGGTTTTATAAATGAAATTGATTCTTTCCCATCAGCTTTAAAGAATTCGAGTATGCCAAGAAATTCAAGATTTGTTAATGTTTCATTAGTCTCTTGTTTTGTTAAACCGGTTTCAGATTGCAGTTGATCAATATTAACGTTAATAGATTTTACAAATATTTCTTTCCCATAATTTCTTATCAAAAATAACAATACATCTTTCATTAATTCATTGGAAGTGTTTTTAATAAAACTTTTTAAACGAGTTTCATCAAATAGAATTTTAATTTTATTTGCAGATTTGTAAGCAGAGTTGATATTTATATAACCAGCATCCTCTAAATATTTTAAGGATGAATTTAGTATTGGATTTGAAATATCTTCTTTAGTATGTAGTTTTATGTAAGGTTGATTTATTGGGATTACTTTCTCAGGAATCATTCCAAGAGCAATTTGTGCAGAATCGCAAATTGCAGCGTAAATCTTTTTTATTGTTTCTTTGTTTGGATAAGAATTTGAAATAAAATATTCGTGTATACGAACATCGCTCTCATCAAACAAAAGATAAGTGTGAGAAGACTTTCCATCTCTGCCAGCACGACCAATTTCCTGGTAATAATTTTCGATTGAACCTGGTGAATTAAAATGTATGACCAAGCGAATATCTTTTTTATCGATTCCCATTCCAAAAGCATTTGTAGCAATGATTAATGGTAATCTATCTTCAATAAACTCTTCCTGAATTTTCTTTCTAATAATTGGATCGAGTCCAGCATGATAGAATTCACATGCAATTTTATTGAACTTGAAATATTCTGCTAACTCTTCAGCTTTTTTTCGGGAGGAGGTATAAATAATAGCAGGATTTTTATGCCTTTGATAAATTTCTAAACAGCGTTCTTTTTTTCTCTTGCAGATTTCTACATTTACAAAAAGATTATTTCTTTCAAAACCTTTGATAATTATTTTTGCATTCTTCATACCAAGCTGCTTAACAATGTCTTTAACAACTTCCGGAGTTGCTGTTGCCGTAAAAGCTGAAATCTTTTTAATGCCAGTAAACTCAACAAAGTCTTTTAACTTGGTATAACTTGGACGAAAATTGTGTCCCCATTCACTAATGCAGTGTGCTTCATCAATAAATAAATATTGCGGATTTAAGTTTTTTAATCTAAGTGCAAATTCAGTATTCTCAAGTCGTTCTGGTGCTACATAAACTATTTTTATTTTACCAAATTGTATGTCTTGTAAAACTTTTTCAGTTTCAAAATAACTTTGAGTACTATTTATAAATGCAGCAACTTCTTGTGATTTATTTAATGAATCGACCTGATCCTTCATTAATGCTATAAGAGGTGAGATTACAATTGAATAGTTACCACTTATCAGTGCAGGAATTTGATAACAAATTGATTTACCAGCCCCGGTAGGTAATACTGCAAGTGCATTTTTACCTTGAATAATTTCCTCAATAATTTCTAATTGTCCTTGTCGGAATTCATTATAACCAAAGTATTTATTTAATGCTTCAAAAGTGGTCATCGATATTTTCTAAATTCTGTATAAAATCAGTGATGTAATTATGATTTTGGAATAGTAAATATTACTTAATCAGTACATAAAAATACTAAAAAAGATTTATTGATAAGTCCCTTATTTGGAATGATTTCTGTAGTATTTTAAGCCATTAAAAAATTTGAGGAAATCATGTCAAAATTCTTCTATCAGTTACTTTTCGTAAGTATTCTTTTATTATCAAACTTTGTCCAAGCTCAACAACAATTTACAGATTTATTAAATCCACAAAGTGTTTTTACAGATGCGCCGGATGAAATAAAATCTCGTAAAGCTTTTATGCGTGAATGGTGGTTTTATGAACAGCGCGCATTTCCTGAAAATAATATTCCCGTTGATGCTTATAAAAATTCTCTTATTCAAAGAGATCAATTAAGGCAATATAATGAACAATTAAATTCTGTAGATAACAGTTTTAACATTCCAACATTTAACTGGGTAAGTCTTGGTCCAACACCAGGTGCTTATTTTTCATACGGAAATATTTCCAGCAGAATTGTTAGCGGTGCTTTTGATCCAGCAAATCCAAATATAATTTATATTGGTCCTGCTAACGGTGGAGTCTGGAAATCAACTGATGCTGGAATTACATGGATGCCATTAACCGATCAGCAAGCTTCGTTATCTATGGGTGCGATTGAGATTGATCCAATAAATACAAATAATATTTATGCGGGCACAGGTGAAGCCACATATAGCGGAGCATCTTATTACGGGCGAGGTTTACTCAAATCAACAGATGGTGGAAGTTCCTGGACAAATATTACAAGTGGTTTACCAACATCAACATATTTTTCCAGACTAAAAATAAGACCAAATAATAACACTCAACTTTTAGCAGCACTAGGTAATAGTGGATTATATAGAAGTACAAATTCTGGAACAACATGGATTCAAATATTATCTGGTAGAATAGATGATGTGGTTTTTACATCAAGTGGTGATACAGTTTTTGCAGTTGGCGGAAGTTCAGGATTAAGAAGATCGATTGATGGCGGTGCAACATTTTCAACATTTGGAACGGGACTGGCAACTGGAACCAGAACTCATTTTGATTTTGCAAAATCAAATCCAGCAATTATGTATGCGGCAGTTTACAGCAGTACAGTTAATTTATATAAATCAACAAACAATGGAGCTAATTGGTCGGCTTTACCTGTCAATTCAGAAATCCAAAGCCAGGGTGGGCAAGCATGGTATGATCTGTATTTAAGAGTTAATCAGAAAAATCCAAACAAAGTTTATGTGGGTGTAATTGATGTTTTCAGATCAACAGATGGAACTAATTTTACTAACATCACAAATGGATATTCCGGTGGCAGTGTTCATGTTGATCAACATTTTCTATTCTTCCATCCAACTGATGAAAATACTTTTTTTGTATGTAATGATGGAGGAATTTGGAAAACAACAAACAATGGCGATGCTTTCACTAATTACAATCAAAATCTTACTCTAACACAATTTTACAGAATTACTGCAAGTCCATTTACGCCAAGCAGAATTCTTGGAGGTACACAGGATAATGGAACTCAACAAACTTATTCATCTTTAAATTGGGCTGCAGCATTTGGTGGTGATGGCGGCGAGGTTTGTTTTAATCCTTTCAATTCAAACTATATTCTTGGTGAAACTCAAAATGGCGGACTTGTAAGAACAAGCAACAATGGAGCGAGTTGGGGAGGTGCAACAAATGGAATTGATGAAAGTGAAAGTGTTGCCTGGGTTGCCCCAATTATTGCACATCCAACAATATCTGGAACTTTTTATGTCGCACGTCAAAAAGTTTATCGTTCAACAGATAATGGGGCAAGTTGGACTGTAATTTCGGCAAATATAAACGGCACAACTGCTGTTAGACAAATGGCAATTAGTCAATCAAATCCATCAATAATGTTTGCAACTTCTAGCAGTTCTGTTTTTAGGTCCACAGATGCAGGATTAACATGGACAAATGTAACTTCTGGATTACCGGGTAGAACAATAACTTCAGTTTCAGTTTATCCAACTGATCCAGACTTAGTATATTTAACTTTTTCTGGTTTTGGAACAAACAAAGTTTATAAATCAACAAACGGCGGAACAACATGGATTTCGATACATGGTAATTTGCCGGATTCTCCTGTTAATGATCTTTTTGTTTATACAGGTAACTTAGGATTCCCAAATACATTTTTTGTAGCTTCAGATATCGGAGTATTTGTTACAGAAAATGATGGAATCAATTGGGTTGAAATATCTACAGATATGCCAAACACTGTTGTTATGCATCTCGACTATTCACCATCGAATCAAATGTTAAGAGCAGGTACACACGGCAGAGGTGTATATGAAGCTTTTGTAGATTTTAGTATTCCTGTTGAATTGGTTTCGTTTACTGCAAATCAAACTGATAAAAAAGTTTTGTTAAGCTGGCAGACTGCAACTGAAACGAATAATAGCCATTTTGAAGTAGAACGAAAGTTTAAAAATCAGGAATGGGAAAAGTTAGGAGTCATTTCTGGATCTGGAACTATCACTGAGTATCGTGATTATTTTTATAAAGATGATTTTTCATCTTTACCATATAATGGTGTTGTTGTTTATAGATTAAAACAAGTAGATTTTAATGGTGCGTTTGAATATTCCAGTACTATTGCTGTAGATGTTCAATTCGTTCCAACTGAAATTTCAATCTCTCAAAATTACCCAAATCCGTTTAATCCTATAACAACTATAAAATACTGGCTTAATGTTGATGCAGGTGTAAAGATTAGTATTTACAATTCACTTGGCCAGGAAATTGAAAACTTGGTAAACAATAATCAAAGTGCAGGAAATTATTCTGTTAGCTGGAATGCGGAAAAATTTGCATCCGGAATTTATTTTTATTCATTTGAAGTAACTGATCATCGTAAAAGTTTACTATACAAAGAAATGAAAAAACTTATTCTGCTTAAGTAGTTATAATGTATTTTATAACAGGCTGGTAAAATTTGAATTAAAATTTCATCCATTTATCAGCCTGTTTTATTTAACTAATATTTATTGCAAAGCTATCCTGATTTTCTTCTTATAAATTTCTTCTAAACATTATTATCAAAAGATTATGGCCTGTACTAATCGCAAGATTCTTCGCTTTATCGAAATACTACCAAATAAAATTGCCCTAAAATTATTATCGAATTAAAAAATAATTTTTAAAGGTCATTTAAGTCTTATTTAAAAATATTTTTTATTAAAAAAAATTAGACAAAAATGGCGGCGAGTATTTCTATCCAATTGAGTAATAACTGCTCATATTAAATTTTATTTATTAGCAAAAAAGTTTTTTTGAATTATTTTTTTATGGTCTGATTTCTGATAAGAAATGAGTGAGGCGAATAATAAACATTTTTGATCCGAATCTTTTTCCGTCAGAGGAGAAACAGACTTATGTTAAGATTTTACTCGCTTCGAATTGTACTCTTTTTTTTATTGTACTCTTCAATGATACTACCTCAGTATTCTGATTTACTTAACCCGCAAAGTGTATTTACCGCAGCACCAGAGGAAGTTAAATCCAGAAAATCACTTATGCGGGAATGGTGGTTTTATGAACAGAGAACATATCCCGAAGACTTTATTCCAGTTGATGCTTACAAAAACTCTATGGATCAAAGACAAGTATTACGTGAGTATAACCAACAATTAGTTTCATCCGACGAAATAGATAGCATACCACAATTTAATTGGGTTAGTCTCGGTCCAACTCCTGGCGCTTATTTTAATTATGGTAATATTTCCAGCAGAATAGTCTCTGGGGCTTATGATCCTGGTAATCCCAATATTGTTTATGTTGGCCCGGCAAATGGTGGTGTTTGGAAATCTACTAATAGTGGGATTAACTGGTTTCCATTAACTGATCAGCAAGCCTCATTATCAATGGGTGCGATTGAAGTTGATCCATCAAATACAAACGTAATTTATGCTGGAACAGGTGAAGCTACATACAGCGGTTGTTCTTATTATGGCAGAGGCTTGCTCAAATCTACAGATGCTGGAAATACGTGGACAAATATTACAAATGGTTTGCCTGCAACAACTTACTTTTCAAGGATTAAAATTCGACCAAATAATTCTGCACAACTTCTGGCAGCAATGGGTAATAATGGATTATATCGCAGTACAAATTCAGGTGCATCGTGGGTACAAATTTTAACAGGTAAAATTGATGATGTTGTGTTTTCTCCTTCAGGAGATACAGCTTTTGCAATTGGAGGAACAATAGGTCTGAGAAGATCAATTAACGGTGGAGCAACATTTACTTCTTTTGGGTCTGGATTAACTACAGGTACAAGAACTCATTTTGATTTAGCAAAATCCAATCCTGCTTTTATGTATGCAGCAGTTTACAGTTCAGGAGTTACTATATATAAAACTACTGATTTTGGTGCTAATTGGATTTCATTATCTACACCAACCGATTTTCAAAACCAATGCAGTCAAGCATGGTATGATTTGTATGTAAGAGTTAATCCAAAAAACCATTTAAAAGTTTATGTTGGAATGATAGATGTTTATAGATCAACAAATGGAACAAATTTTACGAATATCACAAATGGATATGCTGGCGGAAATGTTCACGTAGATCAACATTATTTATTTTTTCATCCGGCACAAGAAAATACTTTTATTGTATGTAATGATGGTGGAATTTGGTACAGCGGAAACAATGGCGATACATTTGTTAATCTAAATCAGAATTTAACATTAACTCAATTTTATAGAATCTCATCAAGTCCGCATAATTCCAGCAGAATTTTAGGAGGCACTCAGGATAATGGAACTCAACAAACATTTTCATCACTAAATTGGTCCGCTGCATACGGTGGTGATGGTGGTGAAGTTTGTTTTAACCAGTTTAATGAAAATTTTATTATAGGTGAAACTCAAAATGGTGGATTGTTCAGGACATCTAACAATGGTACGAGCTGGCTTAGCGCAACTAGTGGAATAAATATGAGTGAAAGTGTTAGCTGGATTGCACCAATCATTGCTCATCCAACTGTGGATGGAACTTTTTACATTGCAAGGCAAAGAGTTTATGTAACTACAAATAATGGAGAAAGTTGGAATCCTATCTCAGCTAATGTAAATGGTACAAGTGCAATAAGAGAAATGGCAATAAGTAAATCAAATCCATCAATAATGTTTGCTACATCTGGCAGTTATGTTTTTAAATCATCAGATAGCGGTGTTAATTGGGTAAACGTTACCTCCGGATTACCAACACGAACTATCACTTCCGTTAGTGTTTATCCTACAGATCCTAATTTAGTTTATTTGACTTTTTCTGGATTTGGTACCAACAAAGTGTATAAATCATCAAATGGTGGAGCTAACTGGATTTCAATTAGTGGAAATTTACCTGACACACCTGTAAACGATATTTTTGTTTATCCAAGTAATCCTGGAAATCCAAATACATTTTTTATTGCAACGGATATTGGAATATTTTTAACTGAAAATGATGGAACAAATTGGTACGAAATTTCAACAGATTTACCTAACACTGTTGTAATGCATCTTGATTATTCAGCATCAAATCAAATGTTAAGAGCTGCAACACACGGCAGAGGAATTTACGAAGCTTTTGTTGATTTTCAAATTCCTGTTGAATTGATTTCATTTACAGCGAATCAAATTGATAAGAAAGTTTTATTAAACTGGAAAACTGCAACAGAAACAAATAACAGTCATTTTGAAATTGAAAGAAAGTTTAAAAATCAGGACTGGGAAAAATTAGGTTTTATTTCTGGCTCTGGAACAATAACAGAGTATAGAGATTATTTTTATGAAGATGATTTTTCGATGCTACCTTATAACGGAACAGTGCTTTATAGATTAAAACAAGTAGATTATAACGGCACTTTTGAATATTCTGATGTTATTGCTGTAGATGTAGAATTTATTCCAACAGAAATATCTCTATCACAAAATTTTCCAAATCCATTTAATCCAACCACCACAATAAAATACTGGCTTAATATTGAAGCAAATGCTAGAATTATTATCTATAATTCACTTGGACAGGAAATTGAACAAGTAGTTAACCAAGTACAAAGTTCAGGAAATTATTCAGTTGTTTGGGATGCAAAAAACTATGCTTCTGGAATTTATTTCTATTCGTTTGAGGTTAAAGATTTAAGCGATAGGATCTTACATCGTGAAATGAAAAAATTAATATTACTTAAGTAACAAATATTTATGGGGCTTTTCAAAATTTGATTGTTAAAACCAGAGATTTTATACTTTGATAATCAATCATTCTTTGGACAGCCCCTTTTTTATTACTAATTTTGTGGGTGAAAATTTGATTCACTTAAGTATTTAGATGAACAGAGTTAAGATAAATTTTTATTCACAACGTAATAGCTGCTTAGTTTTATTTTCAGCACAAAGTACTTTATTTTCAAAACTTCGTACTGTTATCCAATCAGAATTACATTGCTCATATTTAAGTATAAACTTATCTAACCTTAAATTATTTACTTAATTACTAAATGATATATGAACAAAACTTATTAAAGAAATTACTTAAGGATTTTTTATGCAGGACGAAAAATTAAGATTAGAAGATTTATTAGAATCATCTCAATCTTCTAATGCTGATGATGATAGAATTAACAATGTTGCAATAATAGGCGCAGGAATTATGGGGCAGGGAATTGCTCAAACTGTAGCAGGAATGGGACTGGAAGTAATTGTTGTTGAAGTTGATTCTGAAAAATTAGAAAACGCAAAAGCTCAGCTTACTGAAACAATTGATAGAGAAATCAAAAGATGGGCAATGACTAAATCAGATAAGAAAGCAATCTTTAGCAGAATAAAATGGGTGACGGATGCCAATGCTGTAAAAGATTGTGAAATAATCATTGAAGCAGTTCAAGAAGATTTTGATTTGAAAGTTAGTGTGTTTAAGGAAATAGATAAAATCGCAAATCCTGATACAATATTTGTATCAAATACATCTACTTTAAGTTTAACTAAAATATCTGAATCAATTTCAAGATCCAGCAAAGTTATTGGAATGCATTTCTTAAATCCTGTTCCAAAAATTCCGATGGTTGAACTTGTAAAAAGTCTACACACATCCAACGAAACTGTATTGAAAGTAAAAGAGTTTGCTTCCAGAATTGGTAAAACTCCTGTTGAGGTTTATGAGTATCCCGGTTTTATTACAACTCGTGCAATTGTTCCTTTAGTAAACGAAGCAATGCATATGCTTCTTGAAGGCATAGCAACTGCAAAAGATATAGATACAGCTTTAAAGCTTGGATATAATTTCCAATATGGTCCACTCGAGATGGCTGATTCAATGGGTTTAGATGAAGTATTAACCTGGATGGAAACCTTATGGAAAACGCTCGGTGAACCAAGATATAGACCAAATCCGATGATTAGAAAACTTGTTAGAGAAAGAAAATTAGGTAAAAAAACCGGCGAAGGAATTTTTAAATACGACGAGCACGGCAACAAATTAAATTAATCTAATTGGGGAAAATCAAATAAATCTGGAAATAAAATTATGAAAGTATTAGTACTAAATAGCGGAAGTTCATCAATAAAGTATCAATTCATTCCTACTGATAAACAAGTTGCATTAGCAAAAGGATTAGTTGATCGAATAGGCATGGCAGGCGCTGTTTTAACACATCAAAGATATGATGGTGACCAAATTAAAATCGCTGGTGAAATTCTTGATCATCAAATTGCAGTTGAATATGTACTTGGCGTAATGCTAAGTAAAAACCATGGCGTTATAAATGAAAAGAAAGATATTGAGGCTGTAGGGCACAGAGTTGTACATGGAGGTGAAACATTTTCTGGTTCTGTTTTTGTAACCGACGAAGTTGTGAAGGTTTTGCAGGATAATATTGAATTAGCACCACTACATAATCCACCAAATATAAAAGGTATTCAGGCTTGCCAGAGAATTTTACCTGATACTCCGCAATGCGGAACTTTTGACACAGCATTTCATTCAAAGATGCCGCCAAAATCTTATCTATACGGAATTCCTTACGAGCTTTACAAAAAGCATAAAATCCGTAGATACGGATTTCATGGAACTTCACACTTGTATGTTTCGCAGCGTGCAGCTGATCTATTAGGAAAAGATATTAAAGATTTAAAAATAATAACTGCTCATCTTGGTAATGGTTGTTCTATAGCTGCAGTAAAGCATGGTCAATCAATTGATACATCAATGGGATTTACTCCTCTTGAGGGATTACTCATGGGTACAAGAAGTGGTGATCTTGATCCATCTTTAATTTTATATATTATGGGTAAAGAAGGTTTAACACTTGGAGAAGCAAACACTTTGTTAAATAAGCACAGTGGTTTGATCGGAATTAGCGGTGAAAGCAGTGATATGCGAGAAATCCTGAGTGCTGTTAAAGATAATCAGCAAAGAGCTAAGTGGGCTTTTGAAATTTTTACTTATAGAATTAAAAAATATATTGGAGCATATGCAGCTGCTATGGGTGGTATTGATGCTGTTGTATTTACCGGTGGAATTGGAGAGAATGCTAAAGAGGTTAGAGAAGAAGTTTGTAAAGAAATGGAATACATAGGAATTGAACTTGATGAATTAAAAAATCAGAATGGTGAGGAAATAATTTCAAAAAATAGTTCCAAAGTAAAAGTAATGCGAATACCAACTAATGAAGAATTAGTAATTGCACTTGATACAGCAAAAATTGTTTCTGAAATGAATAAATAACAATCACCAAAATTTCCAAAGGTTTAGCAGATGGATCTGGGAATAAAAGGTAAAATTGCTTTGGTTACTGCTTCCAGCACAGGTATTGGCAAAGCAGTAGCTGAAAGTTTAGCGGCTGAAGGTTGTAATCTTGCAATCTGCTCTAGATCTAAAGAGACGTTGTTAGAAACAACACGCGATATTAAATCCAAATATAATATTGAGCCTTTCTGGGGAGTCTGCGATTTAAATCAGCATAAAGATATCGAAAATTTGTATGAGGCTGTAAAAAATCATTTTGGTAAAATCGATATTCTGGTTAACAATTGCGGCGGCCCTATTCCAGGTTTTTTTAGAGAGCTTTCTGAAGAGGATTGGGATAATGCAATTAAGCAAGTTCTGTTAAGTGTTGTTAGATTTTCTAATCTTGTTATTCCAAAAATGATTGAACAAGAATGGGGAAGGATAATTAATATAACTTCTGTTGCAGTTAAACAACCTGTACATAATTTAATGTTATCTAATTCGCTGCGCGCTGGTGTAACCGGATTTGCTAAATCATTAAGCAATGAATTTGGGAATAAGAATATTACAGTTAACAATGTGGCTCCAGGTTATACGTTAACTCACAGACTTTATGAACTGGCAGTTACCCGTGCAAAAGCTTCGGGTAAATCTCATGAAGAGATTTTAGTTGATATGGCAAAAGATGTTCCGATGAGCAGATTAGGTGGTCCGGAAGAAATTGCAGCTATGGTTACATTTCTTGCTTCACAAAAAGCAAGTTATATTACTGGAACAACAATTCAGGTTGATGGAGGATCAACAAAATCTATTTTTTAATAAGCAACTTTTCCTCATAAATAGAGGACGTATTGAAACAACAAATTGAATTAATAATAAAGCCCGAAAATTTATTATCTGAAGGTATTCTAAAAAATACTGCAGCCAATCAACTCAGATTAAATCAAGAACAAATCTCAGCAGTTATTCCTCTTAAAAGATCTATTGATGCCAGAAGTAGAAATGTTGTTTATAGAATCCTTACTGACGTTTATATCGATGAAAATCATATTGAACAAAAACGTAATATTTGTTACAATCCCGTCTCAAATCATAAAAAAGTTATAATAGTTGGATTTGGTCCTGCAGGAATGTTTGCAGCTTTGAAACTTATTGAACTTGGAATTAAACCAATCGTGATTGAACGTGGAAAAGATGTTCAAACCCGAAGACGAGATATCAGAGCAATCCAACAAGAACATATTGTTAACCCCGATTCTAATTACTGTTTTGGTGAAGGTGGGGCGGGTGCATATAGTGATGGAAAACTTTACACCAGATCAACCAAGCGTGGAGATACTAAAAGAATACTTGATATTTTAATTCAACATGGCGCTGACCCAGATATAGCCATTGATACACATCCGCATATTGGTTCTAACAGATTACCAAAAATTGTTGCAGCAATACGGGATAATATTTTACAAAACGGTGGAGAGATTTTATTTAATTCAAGATTGACTGATTTTATTCTTAATAAAAATAAAATTATTGGAATTAGAATTAATAATAGTAGAGAAATATTTGGTGATTCAGTTATTCTGGCAACAGGACACTCTGCAAGAGATATATTTTTTTTGCTAAATGATAGTAAGATACGGATAGAACCAAAGCCATTTGCTATGGGAGTTAGGATTGAACATCCACAGGAATTAATAAATGAAATACAATATCACACTAAAGAAAAAAATGAAAACCTACCATCCGCAAGTTATTCCTTAGCCTGCAATATAGATGAAAGAGGAGTTTACTCATTTTGTATGTGTCCTGGTGGTATTATTGTGCCAGCTGCAACTTCTCCGGGAGAAATTGTTGTTAATGGGATGTCACTATCAAAAAGAAATTCTCCTTTTGCAAATTCCGGATTTGTTGTTGAAATCACTGAAAAAGAATGGAGCAAATATTCAAATAGTTATCCATTTTCCGGTTTGCTGCTTCAACAGGAATTAGAAAAACAAGCTTATGAACTTGCGAACAATACTCAAAGCGCACCAGCACAAAGATTAACAGATTTTGTTGCAGGTAAAATATCCAGTTCACTTCCAAAATCATCATATATTCCAGGTTTGACCTCTGCACCTTTACATGATTCACTTCCAAAATTTATTACATCAAGATTAATTAAATCTTTAAATATTTTCGATAAAAAAATGAAGGGTTATTATTCTGAAGAAGCAGTATTAGTCGAAGTTANNCCGTGATAAAGAAACACTTATGCATCCGGAAATTAAAGGATTATTTCCTTGTGGTGAAGGTGCTGGTTATGCTGGTGGAATTGTTTCTGCCGCAATTGATGGTGAAAATGTTGTGGATGGGGTTAATAGATTTCTAATAATCTAAATTTTAACATAATTATAAAATTTATATTACTTGACATTCCACAATTGATTTTACTATCTTGGACTCAGAAAAAATCATAAAATAATTTTTGAAGAATTAAATAAATACTTTGCAAACAAACAATATAAATATCATCCTCATCAACATTATTATTGGAATTATTATGCCACATAATGAGTGAGAATGGTAAATATTAAAATTTAACAAAGGCCCTTCTCACAGCGAGAAGGGCTTTTTTATTATCTACTAAAACAAAATAAATATTATTATGGAATTGAATAAATACAGTAAACTCTTAACTCAAAGTGATTCACAACCAGCATCACAAGCTATGCTATACGCATTAGGATTAAGCGAAGCAGATTTAGCCAAACCATTTGTTGGAATTGCAAGTACAGGCTTCGATGGAAATCCGTGTAATATGCATTTAAATAAACTTGCTGATGAAATAAAAAAATCTGTAATGTCTTCTGACTTAGTTGGATTAGTTTTTAATACTATCGGCGTTAGTGATGGAATTTCAATGGGCTCAAATGGAATGAGATATTCACTTCCGTCACGAGAAATAATTGCTGATTCGATAGAGACAATGGTAGAAGCGCATGCATATGATGCGCTAGTTACTGTTGTTGGTTGTGATAAAAACATGCCTGGCGCATTGATGGCAATGTGCAGACTTAATCGCCCTTCATTGATGTTATATGGAGGAACAATTCGTTCTGGATGTTATAATGGTGAAAAATTAAATATAGTTTCGGTATTTGAAGCATGGGGGAAAAAAGTTTCAGGACAAATATCTGAAGTAGATTATAAAAATATAATCAAGAATGCATGTCCTGGTCCCGGTGCTTGTGGTGGAATGTACACCGCAAACACAATGGCAAGTGCAATTGAAGCAATGGGAATTAGCTTACCATTCAGTTCATCAAATCCAGCTGAATCCAAAGAAAAAGAAAATGAATGCTTAGAAGTTGGTAACTCAATAAAAATACTATTAGAAAAAAATATAAAACCTTCTGATATCATCACAAAAAAATCTTTAGAGAATGCATTTACATTAGTAACAATTCTTGGCGGATCTACAAATGCAGTTTTACATTTCATTGCTATCGCTAAATCTGCAAAAGTTGAATTTACATTTGATGATTTCCAAAAGATAACAGATAAAACTCCTTTCCTTGCAGATTTAAAACCAAGCGGAAAATATTTAATGGAAGATGTTCATCAGGCTGGTGGCACTCCTGCATTAATGAAATATTTACTTGAAAATAATTTCTTACACGGAGATTGTTTAACAGTAACTGGAAAAACTATTTTAGAAAATCTTGAAAAAGTTCCTTCATTAAATCCAACTCAAAAAGTAGTTGTACCGATAGAAAAACCATTTAAACCAACTGGACACATTCAAATTCTTTTCGGCAATCTTGCAGAACAAGGATCGGTTGCAAAAATAACTGGTAAGGAAGGATTAAAATTTATTGGCTCCGCTAAAGTATTTAATAGTGAATTTGAAGCGAATGAGGGGGTTGAAAAAGGATTAGTAAAAAAAGGTGATGTTGTTGTTATTCGTTATGAAGGTCCAAAAGGTGCACCAGGAATGCCTGAAATGCTAAAACCTACTTCTGCAATTATGGGTGCAGGATTGGGAAATGATGTTGCATTGATTACTGATGGAAGATTTTCGGGCGGTACGCATGGATTTGTTGTAGGCCATATAACTCCCGAAGCACAATTAGGTGGACTAATTGCATTGGTAAAAGATGGTGATATTATTTCAATCGATGCTGAGAACAGAGTATTAAATCTTGAAGTTGATGAAAGAGAAATCCAAAGAAGAAAATCTTTGTGGAAAGCACCAGAATTAAAATATAAATCTGGTTGGCTAAAAAAATACACACAACTTGTTTCATCTGCTTCTGAAGGTTGTGTTACTGATGAATTTGATAAATAATTATTATCTAGTAGGAGAATTGAATGAAAGATGTGATGGAAAAAGAACATGCTAAAATTATTGAAAGTGATAAAATCAAAACAGAAGTAATTAAAAAAATTTCTGGAGCTGAAGCTATTGTAAAATGCTTGCTTGCTGAAGGTGTTGATTTGGTCTTCGGTTATCCTGGCGGAGCTATAATGCCTGTTTATGATGCGCTTTATAATTACCAGGAAAATGTAAAACATATTTTAACAAGGCACGAGCAAGGTGCTGTTCACGCAGCTGAAGGTTATGCACGTTCTACTGGAAAAGTTGGAGTTTGCATCGCAACTTCTGGTCCTGGTGCAACCAATTTAGTTACAGGAATAGCTGATGCATTTATTGATTCAACTCCTGTAGTTTGTATTACTGGTCAAGTTGCTTCTCCACTTTTAGGAACAGATGCTTTTCAAGAAACAGATGTTATTGGAATTGTAACACCAGTTACCAAATGGGATATACAAATAACTGATGCAAATGAAATTCCTGAAGCATTTGCTAAAGCGTTTTACATTGCTAAATCAGGAAGACCAGGACCTGTTGTAATTGATATAACTAAAGATGCCCAATTCCAACAAATGGAATTTAAGTATGAAGTCTGTACAAAAATCAGAAGCTACTTTCCAAAACCAAAAATTGATCTATCAAAAGTTGAGGAGGCTGCAGAACTAATTAATAAGTCCCAAAAACCATTTTTAATTTTTGGACAAGGCGTAATACTCGGGCAAGCAGAGGATGAATTAAAATCTTTTCTTGAAATATCTGGAATCCCTTCAGCATGGACGTTGCTAGGATTATCAGCTTTACCAAATGATCATCCGCAAAATTTTGGAATGCTGGGTATGCATGGCAATCTTGCTCCAAACAAACTTACAAATGAGTGCGATGTTTTAATTGCTGTTGGTATGCGCTTCGATGATAGAGTTACTGGCGATGTGAAAAGATATGCTAAGCAAGCCAAAATTATCCATATCGAACTTGATGCAGCAGAAATAAATAAAATTATAAAAGCTGATATAGCAATTCACGCGGATGCCAAAGAAGCATTATCTCTTTTAACAAATCTTATAAAACCAAAAACATATTCTGATTGGATAAACCAATTCAAAGAGCTACAAAAAACTGAATATGAGAAAATTATAAAACATGATTTGTATCCAAGCGGAAATGGTTTAAAGATGAGTGAAGTAGTTAGATTAGTTTCTGAAAAAACAAATGGAGAGGCAATTGTTGTATCAGATGTTGGTCAGCATCAAATGATTGTTGCCAGATATTTTAATCACAAAAATTCAAGAAGCAGTATTACTTCTGGTGGATTAGGAACTATGGGATTTTGTTTACCTGCTGCTATCGGAGCGAAGCTTGGAATACCAGATAAACAAGTTTTTGCAATTATTGGTGATGGCGGATTTCAAATGACAATTCAAGAACTAGGAACCATCTTGCAAACAAACGTTGCGGTTAAAGTTATTATTCTTAATAACGAATTTCTTGGAATGGTTAGACAATGGCAGCAAATGTTTTTTGATAAAAGATATTCACATACTGAAATGATAAATCCTGATTTTATAAAAATAGCTTCAGGTTATGGATTGGAATCACAACGAGTTACAAAACGGGAAGAATTGGATTCTGCAATTGATAAACTATTAAATGCAGAATCTGGATATGTACTTGAAGTTAGAGTAGAAAAAGAAGACAATGTATTTCCAATGATTCCAACCGGTGCTTCAGTATCTGATATAAGACTTGAATAAAGGAGAATGAATAAAATGAAAGAACAATTTACAATCTCAATCTTTACAGAAAATAAAGTTGGTTTACTTCATCGTGTAACAATTATATTTACAAGAAGACACATTAACATTGAAAGCATTACAGCATCAGAATCGGAAGTTAAAGGAATTTACAGATACACAATTGTAGTTTTTGAAACTCGTGAAAGTGTTGAAAAACTTGTTAAACAAATCGAAAAGCAAGTTGATGTATTCCGGGCGTTTTACCACACAACTGATGAGGTTATACATCAGGAAATTGCTTTGTACAAAATTGCAACTTCATCAGTCCAGAATGGATTAGGACTTGAAAAAATTATACGTGATCATCATGCCAGAATTTTATCTCTAGAACAAGATTACGTTGTGATAGAAAAAACAGGACATAAAGAAGACACAAAAGAACTTTTTGATGCTCTGCGTCCATTCAATGTTTTAGAATTTGTACGTTCCGGCAGAGTTGCAATGATGAAAGAGATAGATAATTTTTCAGACACATTGCACGAATTAGAAAAATCATATCAATAAGAATAATACAGTAAGGAGAAAAAATGGCTAAAATAAATTTTGGCGGAGTTGAAGAAAACGTAGTTACAAGAGAAGAATTTTCTTTAGAAAAAGCTAAAGAAGTTTTAAAAGATGAAGTTGTAGCTGTAATCGGTTATGGCGTTCAAGGTCCGGGTCAATCGTTAAACTTAAAAGATAATGGAATAAATGTAATTGTCGGACAAAGAAAAAATTCTAATAGCTGGAACAAAGCACTTGAAGATGGATGGAAAGAGAATGTAGATCTTTTTGATATTGAAGAATCTGCAAAACGAGCAACAATTATTCAATTTCTTTTATCTGATGCTGGACAAATAGAACAATGGAAATTAATAAAGCCACATCTTACAGCTGGTAAAGCACTTTATTTCTCACACGGATTTGGAATTACATTTAACGATCAAACCGGAATTATTCCACAAAAAGATGTGGATGTAGTTCTCGTTGCTCCAAAGGGTTCCGGAACATCGTTAAGGAGATTATTTGTTCAAGGCAAAGGAATCAACTCAAGTTATGCTATTTATCAGGATGCAACTGGTAAAGCTAAAGAGAGAGTAATCGCGCTTGGAATGGCAGTTGGTTCTGGATATTTATTTGAAACTGATTTTAAAAAAGAAGTTTATTCAGATTTAACCGGCGAGCGTGGAATATTAATGGGTGCTCTGGCAGGAGTGTTTGAAGCTCAATACAATGTGTTAAGAAAAAATGGTCATTCACCTTCAGAAGCATTTAATGAAACGGTTGAAGAACTTACTCAAAGTTTAATGCCGCTTGTGGCAGAAAATGGAATGGACTGGATGTATGCAAATACTTCTGTTACAGCTCAGCGTGGCGCCCTTGATTGGAGACATAAATTCCGTGAAGCTGTGGAACCAGTTTTTGAAAATCTTTACGAAAGTGTAAGGACAGGCAATGAAGCAAAGATAGTAATTGAATCAGGAAGAAAATCTGATTATAGAAAAAATCTTGAAGTAGAATTAAAAGAATTACGTGAATCAGAAATGTGGCAAGCTGGTAAGCAGGTTAGAAATCTAAGACCTGGTACTAAATAGAAAGTAAAAAATGAGTGAATCTGAAACTGAATTAGTTACAAAAAAATATTTCCCGAAATTGACTGATATAAAATCTGCAGCTGCAATTTTAGAAGGTGTAGCGGTTAAAACACCTTTAATATTAAATCAACATCTATCAGAAAAATATAGTGCAAAGATTTATTTAAAACGAGAAGATTTACAGGTTGTTAGATCATATAAAATTCGTGGTGCATATAATAAAATATATTATCTTAATAAAACCGGAATTAAGCATGGTGTTGTTTGTGCAAGTGCAGGTAATCATGCTCAGGGAGTCTCTTATTCGTGTAACTTGCTAAAATTAAAAGGTGTTATATTTATGCCGACACCCACGCCGAAACAAAAAGTTGATAGAGTTAAGATGTTTGGAAATGGTTATGTTGAAATAGTACTTGTAGGCGATACTTTTGATGAAGCACAAAAAAAAGCTTTTAAATACTCAACTAAAAATGATTTTGAGTTTGTACATCCATTTGATGATCCATTAGTTATTGAAGGACAGGGAACAGTTGGATTAGAAATTCTTGAACAGACCAAAGATCATATAGATTTTCTTTTCTTGCCAGTTGGCGGCGGTGGACTTGCTTCAGGTGTTTCATCCGTCTTTCAAGAATTAAGTTCTAAAACTAAACTTATTGGAGTTGAACCAAATGGAGCTCCATCAATGAGTAAATCGTTTGATGAAGGTAATGTTGTAACATTAGAATCGATAGACAGATTTGTTGATGGGGCGGCGGTTCAAAAAGTTGGTGATTTAACATTTGAAATTTGTAAATCTAATCTTGATAAAATGATTACAGTGAATGAAGGTGAAATCTGTTCAAACATTTTAAAACTGTATAATGAAGAAGCAATTGTAGTTGAGCCCGCAGGTGCTTTATCTGTTACAGTTCTAAGTCATTTTAAAGAAGAAATAAAAGGAAAAACTGTTGTATGTGTTCTCTCCGGAAACAATAATGATATTACAAGAACAGAAGAAATTCGTGAGCGATCTTTGTTGTATGAAGGATTGAAGCATTATTTTATAATTCGATTTCCGCAAAGAGCAGGTGCACTAAAAGAATTTGTAAACAATGTATTGGGACCTACCGATGATATTTCATATTTCGAATATGCTAAAAAAAATAATCGTGAAAGAGGTCCGGCGGTTGTGGGATTAGAACTTCAATCTAAAAATGATTTTGATGGATTGCTCTCAAGAATGAAAACATATGGAATTGAATATGATTATTTGAATGAAAGACCCGATCTGTTTCAATTAATTATTTAATCTTTTAGTATAAAATTATTTGTAATCTTAAATGATATTTTATCTTACATATCTATCTTTGTAAGAAAAATTTTTAAGATTGTTATGAAAAATATTCTAATTCTTCTTTTTGCATTTCAAATAATTTTGTTTTCTCAAAATTCCCAAACTCCGGCTGATTATGTTAATCCATTTATCGGTACAAAGGATATGGGGCATACATTTCCTGGTGCAACTGTTCCATTTGGAATGGTTCAATTAAGTCCCGAGACAGATACAGTTTTGTTTACCTACGGAAAAGGTTATAATCCTGAAGTTTATCGTTATTGTTCAGGTTATCAACATGATGACAATACGATTGTAGGATTTTCACATACTCATTTTAATGGAACAGGGCATTCTGATCTTGGTGATTTTTTAGTAATGCCAACAGTTGGTGAATTACAAATCAATCCCGGAACCAAAGACGATCCTGATTCAGGTTATCGATCTCGATATTCACATCAAACTGAAGAAGCTTATCCTGGATATTATAAAGTTAAACTGGATGATTATAACATTAATGCAGAACAAACAACAACTGAAAGAGTTGGTTTTCATAAATATACTTTCCCAAAAACTGACTCGGCACATATTATTCTTGATTTAACTTCAGGTATTTATAGTTATGATGGAAAAGTAGTTTGGTCATCAATACGAGTTGAACATGATACGCTTGTTACCGGTTACAGACAAACA
>CXWK01012571.1_pt2 | contig 29507 bp, 25 predicted proteins | sample 590851 | NCBI WGS metagenome assembly CXWK01 (sample SAMEA3498364, study PRJEB10139) | wastewater metagenome | biome: wastewater treatment plant; material: activated sludge | place: Denmark | collected 2014-08-01
ATCTACGTCGACGGCGAGAAGCTGAAGAGCTACGCCGAGAAGGACCCGGCCAAGCTGCCCTGGGGCGAGTTGGGTGTTGATATCGTCCTGGAGTGCACCGGCCGCTTCCGTGGCAAGGCCACGGCCGGCGCTCATCTGACCGGCGGGGCCAAGAAGGTCATTATCTCCGCCCCCGGCGACAAGGACATTGACGGCACGTTTGTTCTGGGCGTCAACGAAGAGAAGTATGACCCGGCCACGCAGCACGTCATCTCCAACGCCAGTTGCACCACCAACGCGCTGGCCCCAGTCGCCAAGGTGCTGCACGAGAACTTCGGCATCCGCCGCGCCCTGATGACTACCATCCACGCCATGACCAACGACCAGAGCATTCTGGACGTGGCCCACAAGGACCTGCGCCGCGCCCGCACGACGGCCTCGAACATCATCCCCACCTCGACCGGCGCGGCCAAGGCCGTCGGCCTGGTGCTGCCCGAACTGAAGGGCAAGTTCAACGGCATGGCCTTCCGCGTGCCGACCGTCACCGTCTCGGTCGTTGACCTGACGGCCGAACTGGAGCGCCCGGCGACCAAGGAAGAGATCAACGCCGCGCTGAAGGCCGCCGCCGACTCCGCCGGCTGGCTGGGCAAGGTGCTGAACTATACCGAGGAACCGCTTGTCTCGTCCGACCTGATCGGCGACCCGGCCTCGACCACGGTTGACTCCCTCTCGACCGACGTACTCGACGGCAACTTCGCCAAGATCGTTAGCTGGTACGACAACGAGTGGGGCTACGCCTCCCGTCTGGCCGACCTGACCGCCTACGTCGCCGAACGGCTGTAAGCCTTAAGACCTCACGCAAAGATCGCCAAGGACGCCAAAGACGCCAAGAAGAGTTGTCTTCTTTAGCGCCCTTGGCGTCCTTGGCGATCTTTGCGTGAGGTTCTTCTCTTCCATGTACGAATAGTCCATTGCTTGACCGCTAGAGGCTCATAACCGGGCCGCCGGTGGGCTTCTTTTGCCGCCCCGCCGCCGATTCTCTACAATTGCGTCAACGTGTGGACGCAATCGTCTCGCGCCCACGCTCTATCTGAACTCGTCATTCGTCACTCGTATCTCATCACTGCGATTATGGAATTGAGAGAACTGGAAGCCCTCATGCACGCCTTTGTCGCCGCCAAGGGCTGGTACGCGCCGGATTCGCCCAAGCCGCAGACGCCGCAAAACCTGGCCGTCTCGCTGGCGCTGGAGGCGGCCGAGGTGCTGGAACACTTCCAATGGCGGCCCGACGCCCGCGACCGCGACGCCCTGGCCGGCGAGCTGGCCGACGTCGCCCTCTACCTGCTGCAACTGGCCAGCATCAGCGGCATTGACCTAGAGCAGGCCATTCTCGACAAGCTGCGACTGAATCACGACCGCGAGTGGCCGGCGCCATGAAGATTCTGGCCGTCAGCGACCGCGTGCTGGACAAGCTCTACAGCGGCCAGACCCGCCAGGCTTATGCCGACGTAGACCTGCTCATCGGTTGCGGCGACCTACCTTTCTACTACCTCGACTTTCTGACCTCGGCTATTGACGCGCCGCTGGTCTACGTGCGTGGCAACCACGACGGCGGGCCGCAGTACGGCGCCGACGGCCGCGTCTGGCGCGACGTGCGCGGCGGGACGGATATCCACGGCAAGGTCGTCACCCGCAAAGGGCTGATCCTGGCCGGGCTGCAAGGCTCCATGCGCTACAAGGCTTATGCCGACTACATGTATACCGAAGCCGAGATGCGCCGGGTCGTGGCCCAACTGGTGCCGCGGCTGCTGTGGAACCGGCAGCGGTTCGGCCGGGCGCTCGACGTGCTGGTAACCCACTCCCCCCCGTTTGGCATCCACGACCGCCCCGACTTGCCCCACACCGGCTTCAAGGTTTTCCTGAGCTTCCTGCGCCTGTTCAAACCGCGCTATCATCTGCATGGGCACATCCACATCTACCGTCAGGACGAGGTCACGCAGACGCAGTTCGAGGAGACGACCATCGTCAACGTCTATCCCTATCGGGTGTTGGAGATGTAGTTGTCACGACTCAGGTAAGCGATCACAATTGGCATCGGTTGGATACTCTGTTCAGCAATAGAGGGTGATGATTAAAATCCGTGTAGGCACACCGGTTGTCCTAAGCGGCATCGAAGTCGTGGCGACGTAAGAACGCTGCCCGGAGAGCCGATAGGCAACCGCAGGAGTAAGGCATGACCGCGGCGACGGCCGTTCGATGGCGACCCCAAGAGGCAGTGCTCCCGGCGCTGCGCTACCTGCAGCAGCCGGCAGCGTTGGCGCGCGGCTACAACCGCGCCAACCTGCGGCCCGACCTCATCGCCGGGCTGACTGTCGGCGTCGTCTTGCTGCCCCAGGCCATCGCCTTCTCCCTGCTGGCCCAGCTGCCGCCGCAGATGGGTCTCTACACGGCGATCATCGGCGGCATCGTCGCCGCTCTGTGGGGGTCGTCGGAGCACCTCCACACCGGCCCCACGAACACCCTGTCCCTGCTCGTCTTTTCGACGCTGGCCGTCTCGGCCCTGCCCGGCTCCCAGGAGTACGTTCTGGCCGCCGGCGTGCTGGCGGTAATGGCCGGTTTACTGCAAATGGGACTGGGGCTACTGCGGCTGGGGTTCATCGTCAACTTTGTCTCCCACTCGGTCATTGTCGGCTTCGGCACGGCCGCCGGCGTCCTCATCGCCCTGCGCCAGATTGATCCGCTGCTGGGCCTGTCGCTGCCTAAGACCAACGTCCTCTCCGGCCTGCTCAATACCATCCTGGCCGCGCCCGGCACTCACCTGCTCACGGCCGCCATCGGTCTGGGATCAATGGCACTGATCATCCTGTTGCGCCGTGTCAACCCCCGTCTGCCCGGTTCGCTCATTGCCCTGCTGCTGGCCACGGCCGTCGTCTACCTGCTGGGCGAACGCGCCGCGGGGGTGGCCGTGTTGGGGCCAATCGCCGGCGGCCTGCCGTCATTGGCCGCTCTGCCTCTGTTCGATCTGCAACTCCTCGGCGACCTCTCCACCGGCGCGCTGGCCCTGGCCGCCATTGGTCTGGTGCAGACGACGGCCGTCTCGCGCTCTCTGGCGTCACAGACCCACCAGCGCCTCGACAACAACCAGGAGTTCGTCGGCCAGGGCATCGCCAACGTTCTGTCCGGCCTCTTTGGCGGCTACGCCACGTCCGGCTCCTTCACTATCTCGGCTGTCAAGTTTCGCGCCGGGGCGCAGACGCGCCTGGCCTCGATTATTGCCTCTCTGGTTGTATTGCTGGTGATGCTGGTCGCCGGCCCCATCGGGGCTTACCTGCCCGTGAGCGCCCTGGCCGCGGCGCTCATCATCACCGCCTACAATATGCTCGACCAGGCCGAAATTCGCCGCATCCTGCGCGGCGCGCCGGGCGACGCCATCATCATGGTCGTCACCTTTCTGGGCACGCTGTTCCTCAATCTCGACTTCGCCGTGCTGGTCGGCATCCTGCTGTCCTTCGTCCTCTACGTCATGCGCACCAGCGCGCCGCGCGTCCAGGTCGTCGTGCCCGACAGCGACTTCCGCCACTTCGCCCACCGGCCCGACGCGCCCGTCTGCCCCCAATTGGGCATTGTCGAGATTCAGGGCGACCTCTACTTCGGCGCGGTCAACCACATTGAGGAGACAATTCTGCACCAGGCGGCGGCCAATCCGGATCAGCGCTTTCTGCTCATCCGCATGCACCACGTTAACCAGATTGACTTCAGCGGCATCCACATGCTGGAGGGGCTGGTGCAAACCTACCGCGACCGCGGCGGGGACGTGTTTCTGGTGCGCGTCAGCCACCAGGCGCGGCGGCTGATGCAGACCACCGGCTGCCTCAACTATGTGGGCGAGAACAACATCCTGGACGAAGATAGCGCCGTGGACTTTCTTTTCCACCGCGTGCTCGACCCGGCGGTGTGTATCTACGAGTGCCCGGTGCGCGTCTTCCGCGAGTGCCAGAACCTGCCCAAGCGCTTCGACCTGCTGGCGCCGTCACAACTGGATCGCCCGGTGCTGGCCGACTGCCCGACGGTGGCCTCGCGCGACCTGTGGCAACAGTTGCGCAGCGGCCCGCCCGAGCAACGGCCGATCATTCTCGATGTACGCGAACCGCGCGAGTTCCGCCGCTCCCACATCCCCGAAGCGCAGTCGCTGCCGCTCTCGACTTTGTTGACGCACGGCCTGGCGCTGGCCGCCGATCGGCCGGTGGTGCTGGTCTGTCAGTCCGGTCGGCGCAGCCGTCGCGCTGCGGCCGTCTTACGCGCTTTGGGCTACGGCGACATCAGCCTGGTCGAGGGCGGGATGCAGGCCTGGGAGGCGGCGGGATACCTGACGGCGGTGGAGTTTGAGTGATTGAAATGGACAGTACGCCCTCTTCTCACAACATGGGCCTCGATCTGGTGCGCGTCACCGAAGCGGCGGCGCTGGCGGCCGGGCGATGGATCGGCTCGGGCAACTTCGACGCCGCCCACGCCGCGGCTACCGACGCCATGTTCAACACGCTGACCTTGCTCCAGATTGATGGCACGATCACCATCGGTGAAGACCGGCTCATTGACGGTGCGGCCCCGTTATCCAAGGGCGTGGCCTTCGGCGCGGGGCTGCTGCCCTCCGATCTGGCCGTAGACCCCATTGACGGCACGCGGCTGCTGGCGGAGGGCAAGCCGGGGGCTATCTCCGTCGTCGCCCTGGCCCCGCACCACAGCATTCGTTCCATTGCCCCGGCTGAATACCTGGATAAGATCGTCGTTGACCGCGACGCCGCCGACGTGCTGGTGCCGGAGTGCCTCGACGCCCCTGCGGCCTGGACCCTGGCCCTCATCGCCCGGGCCAAGAAGAAGGCCGTGCGCGATCTGGTAGTCGTCGTCCTGCAACGGGCGCGCCACCACGACCTGATTGAGGAGATTCGAGCCACCGGCGCGCGTGTCCTGCTGCGCGGCGAGGGGGACGCCGAGGCGGCGCTGGTGGCCGCCACACCCGGCAGCGGCGTGGACGTGCTGATGGGCGTCGGCGGGGCAGCCCAGGGCGGGCTGGCAGCCTGCGCCGTGCGGGCGCTGCGCGGCGGCATGTTGGCCCGTATCGCGCCGCAGTCGGCCGAAGAGCGCGCCGCGGCCGACCAGGCCGGCCTCGACTCCCGGCGGGTCATGACCGTGGATGAGCTAGTCGCCAGCGACGACGTTCTCTACGCCGCCACCGGCATCACTGATACCTCGCTCCTGCCCGGCATCGCCTACAAGGGCAGCCACGCCGAGACGCACTCGCTCCTCATCCGCTCCAAGACGCGCACGCGGCGGTTCATTCAGGCGGAGCACAGCCTGGAAGAGTAGGGGCCAGGGAAGAGCGCTCTTCCCTGGCCCCTGGAACCTGGCCCCTAGCCCCTGACTTCATACGCTGCCCTCGTCTCCCGGTTGAACAACCACGCCAGGCCGAGAATCGGCTGAATGAGCGGGAAGTAGCCGTAGTCCGCGCCGAAGTGGGCCCAGACGGTGCGGCCGATGGTATCGGGCATGATGTAGCTGAGCGTGCCGACGAGCAGCACCATGACCAGCTCGAAGACCAGCATAGAAACAGACAGCCGCCACGCCCAGCGCTGGCGCACGACGAAGCCTACTGTCGCCAGCAGATAGCATACCGCGGCCACGCCGCTGAGCAGCGGCGGCAAGAGATCGGTCACGCCCTCTTTCAGGAACAGTTGGTAGAGCGCTCGCACGCCTGTCGAAAGCGCCAACACTGGATAGGAGATGGCCAGAATGACGCCCGCGGCGCGGATGAAGCCGGACAGAGCGTTTTCTGACGTGTTGGTTTGTTGTGTCGTCATGGCCCTGGATTTTACCACGAACACTAAAGAGTTCGTGAACTGCGCCAGGCTTCGGTGGCGTTGGGTGTTACAATTTGCCCCACAGGTAATTTTGAGTGCGCGCCGGGCTGCCAGACGATTGGCGCAACGGCCGCGCGAGGACGAACGGTAACAAGAGGCGCTATGTACGACGACGACGACCGCTTTTCAGACACGTTTGAGGGCGAGTCCACGCCGGACATGACGCCGGATAGCCCCCCACGACGGCGCGGCTGTTTGTTCCTGTTCGTGTCGCTGCTGCTGATCATGGCGCTAATTGGCTCGTCGCTGGCGGCGTGGTTCGTCCTGGCCCAACGGTCGGTTACGGGGACGGCCACCGAGACGACCGCCGACCGCCAACCGACCCTCGCCCCGGCTACGCTCGTCGCCGCGCTGCCCACGCCTCTGCCGGTCACCGCAGAGCCTACGCTGCCGGCCGCGGCTGAACCCACCATCAACCGCATCGTCATCGTCAACGCCGAAGGGCAGGTCGAGACGCTCTCGCCCACCGGCCAGGATCGTCGCGTGCTGACCAGCGAAGGGCGCAGCGTCTTCTTCCAATTTCCGGCCTGGTCGCCCGATGGGCGGCGGCTAGCCGTCATCGGCACGCGCCTCAACGGTGGCGGCATCTACGTGCTGCCCGACGTCGTCGGCGCGGACAACATGCCCGAAAACCAGGTCTACTTCAGCGCCGACGAGACGCCCATCTACCTCTACTGGTCGCCCGACAACACCAAGCTGGCCTTCCTGGCCAACCAGCCGCGCGATCAGATGGGGTTGAAGGTGATTGATAGTGATGGCGGAAGCGCCAGCCGCCTCCTGGCCACCGGCGCGCCTTTCTACTGGGACTGGAGCGACGATAGCCGGCAACTGCTCGTCCACAGCGGCGAAGACCAGAGCGGGGCGCTGGACCTCATCGGTGTGCAAGGCGAAACCCAGGCCGGCAATCTGGCCACACCCGGCGCGTTCCAGGCCCCCGGCATTGCCACCGGCGGTCGCTATTGGGCCTTTGCCGAGGAGAGCGAAGGGCTGAGCGCGCTGACAGTGGTGGATACGCAGACCGGCGAGCGGCGCTCCTTTGAGCCGTCCGACTCGATGGCTCTCAGTTGGAATCCGATGGGCGAACAACTGGCCTTTACCAACGGCACGGCCGAAGGGCATCCATTCTGGGGGCCACTGCGGGTGCTCGACGTGGCCGCCGGCCAGACACGCCTGCTAACGCGGCAGATGGTGCTGGCCTTCTTCTGGTCGCCCGATGGCCGCTCCATCGCCTACATCACGCTCAACGGCACAATCGAAGACGATAGTATCAATGCGTTCGCCAAGACGCACGCTCGAGCTAACTGGACGCGCCGGACGCAACAGACTCAAGGCTTCCTGACTCTCTCCGTGGTTGACGTGGCTAGCGGCCAGGGGTTGCGGGTGCTCGACTTCGAGCCGACTGTGGTCTTCCTAACTCAGTTCTTGCCCTTCTTCGACCAGTACGCGCTGAGTCACAGCCTGTGGTCGCCCGACAGTAGTGCGTTGGTGCTGCCCGTGCGCGAAGCGGCGGGAAACGTGATCCTGGTCGTGCCTACGGCCGGCGGGCGGCCGTTCCGCCTGGCCGCGGGCGACATCGCCTTCTGGAGCAGCAAGTAGGCTAACTCGTCACCTGCGCGCCGAACGCGCCGTCGCTGACCTGGATGGTGATGGTTGCGCCTGGCCGCGCCTCACTCACGGCGCGGATGAGGCGGCCGTCGGCGTCGCGCACGATGGCGAAGCCGCGGGCCAGCGTGGCCAGCGGGCTGACGGCCGATAGCGCTGCCCCGGCGACGGCCAGCCGCCCCCGCTGCCGATCCACTGCCCGCCGGATGCTCCTGTCCAGCCGCCCGGTCAGCGCGTCTACCTGCTGCCGGTCGCTGTCCAGCAGGCGGCGCGGGCTGAGCAACGCCAGCAGTTGGATACGCGACCGCACCGCCTCGCGCCGCAGGGCCAATCCATCGAACAGCGTCGCGGTCAGCGCCACGTCCATTTGGGCCAGCGCCGGACGCACGCCGGCCAGGTCGGGCACGGCCAGCTCGGCCGCGGCTGAGGGCGTGGGTGCGCGGAGGTCGGCCACAAAGTCGGTGATGGTGAAGTCCGTCTCGTGCCCCACGCCGCTGATGATGGGGTGGCGGGCCTCGTAGATGGCCCGCGCCACGCGCTCGTCGTTGAAGGCCCACAGGTCTTCGATGGAGCCGCCGCCGCGGGCGATGAGGATCAGGTCAATGTCGTCGCGCTCGTCCAGCCGGCGCAGGGCGCGGACGATCTGTGCCGGGGCCTGTTCTCCCTGCACCAGTGTCGGCGCGATGAGCACCGACACCAGCGGATTGCGGCGCTGCAAGACGTTCAGAATGTCGCGCAGGGCGGCGGCGTCGGCCGAGGTGACGATGCCGATCTTGCGCGCGAAGCCAGGAATGGGGCGCTTGTGGTCAGCGTCGAACAGCCCTTCGCCGGCCAGCTTGTCTTTCAACCGCTCGAAGGCTGCCGCCAGATCGCCGCGCCCGGCCGGTTGCAGGTGGTCAACGTAGAGTTGGTATACGCCACCGACCTCGTAGACGGAGACGCGGCCGTGGGCGATGACGGCGTCCCCTTCGGTCGGGCGAAAGCGCAGCCGTTCGGCCTGCGACCGCCACATGACACACTTCAACTGCGCCGCGCTATCCTTGAGCGTGAAGTACAGGTGGCCCGATGCGGCGCGCGTGAAGTTGGAGATTTCGCCGCTGACGTCCATGTCGCGCAGACGATAGTCGAGGTCGAACATCTGCCGCACGTAGGCCGACAGTTCGCCTACTGTCCAAATGGTGTGGTCGTTGCCGGTCTGGTCGGGGAAGCGGAACATGGGGTAGTGGTCAGTAGGTCAGTAGGTCTTCATTCGTAGTTCGTAGTTCGTAATTCGTAGTTCGTCACTCGTTCAGCTACAATTACGTTCAAACCTACGACAAACATATAAGGAAGGTGTTATCTGGAAGGTCTGGAACTGACTCAATTGCTGGTCGACGCTCTGTTGGATAAAAAGGGCGGCGACATTCTCGTGCTCGACATTCACTTGCAAGCCATCTTCGCCGACTTCTTCATCATCTGTACCGGTGAATCGGAGCCGCAGCTGCGGGCCCTCAGCCAGGCGGCGCTGGAAAGCGCCAAAAAGCAGGGCGGCCGTATGCCCAAAGGGGTCGAGGGGCTGCCCTCTGACGGTTGGGTGCTGGTAGACTTCGGCGACGTGGTCATCCACCTCTTCTCGCCCGAAAAGCGCGACTACTACGATCTGGAGTCGTTGTGGCACGCCGGGCGCGTCGTAGTGCGGATGCAGTAGAGCGCCGTACACGGAGTGCGCATCTGAGGACGCGCACTCCGCGTTTGTTGACCCGGCCTACTCGCGGATCCAGCGATCCGTGGCCCGCTCCCAACTGACCAGGCCGTCGTCGCCGAAGAACAGGGCCACTTCGCGGACGGCGCTCTCCGCCCCGTCGGAGCCGTGGATGAGGTTGCGGCCGATCTCAACGGCAAAGTCGCCGCGAATCGTGCCCGGCTCGGCCGCGCCGGCGTTGGTGGCCCCCATCGTCTTGCGTACGATGGCGATGGCGTCCTTGCCCTCCCAGACCATAGCCACGATCGGCCCGGAGGTGATGTACTCCACCAACCCACTGTAGAACGACCGCTCGACGTGGGCCGCGTAGTGGGCCTCGGCCAACTCGCGCGACATCTGCATAAACTTCAGGCCGTTCAGCTTTAGACCCCGCCGCTCCAGGCGGGTGATGATCTCCCCAATCAGCCCGCGCTGCACGCCGTCGGGCTTGATCAGGACCAAGGTTTGTTCCATATTGCGTATCTACTCCGATGATTGACTGCGAACAATTAACGCAGTGGTTTTAGCAAGTCTACCCACGAAGCCGGCTTGGCCGGGGGCGTCGCCTCCGGTGGCGGCGGGGTTGTGTCGGTCGCGTCGGCCGCACCGGCCGCGCTCTCGTCGCCCGGCTCCGCAGCGACCTCAACGATGAGCAGGGGCGACTCGATGGACGTGTCTGTTTCGCCCTTAGGCTTGCGCCCCCGGCGGCGCGGCCGGGCCGCCAGGGTGGGCGGGGCCGGGGGCGGGGTCGGAGGGGCCTCAATCGGCTCAGCAGGCGCCAGTTCCACCTCTACAGCGTCGTCGGCCGTGGGCCACACCAATAGACCGCCTTCCTCAACCGCCGGCCCAACGACCGTCTCCGGCATCTCCACAACCTCCACCACCAGCCCTTCCGCCTCTTCGATAGCCGCGTCCGGCACTGCCCGCGCAACGTCATCTACGACCGGCTCCGCTGACTCGGCCGCCTCGTTAGGGATACTCTCCCCCGCTGGCAATGCAGGCTTGCGCCCCCGCCGCCGGCGGGAACGCGCCTTAGTCGGCCGCAATTCGGGCGCCGGCTCCAGTATGGGTGGCGCGCTTGGCGGCATGGTTGTCTCTGCCGGCTGGGTCTCTATCTCGTCCACCGGCTCACGCCGGGCAGGCGGCGCGCCGCTAGCCAATCCTTCCAGCCAGGCCATGACCGCGTCTGGGTCTTCGGGCATGCTCAGCAGATCGGCTTCCGAAAACTCATCAATTGGCGATTCGGCCGTCTGTCCCGACCGCGCCGGCGTGCTGTCCGCCCCCGGTAGCGCGAACGCGGCCGAGGGGGCAGCCTTGTCGGCCAGCGCCAACTGGGCCGACGAGTCAATCGTGTCCTCTTCCGCCATTTGCTCCAACCAGGCCAGCACTGCGTCAGGATCGTCGGGCATCCGGGCCACGAGGTCTTCATCCGTTGGCGTTAGCGGCGGCGTGGGCACGGAGATGCCCAGGGCCACCTCTAACCACTCGACGGCCGCCGGCAGATCGCGCCGGACCGGCATCGCGCCGCTGCGGCGCAATGACAGGTCGAGTTCGGCCAGCGACACACCGGCCGGCAGGGCCAGGGCATCTACAACGCGCAGCCACTGCTCCAGGTCAGCGGCGCGGTCACCGTTAACCGCAACGATGCTCTCGGCGGCCGCCTCCGAGGGCAGGAACGATGCGTCCATCTCGCCTCCTGAAGCAACGTTTACGTTGCCAAACTCGCCTTGTTCCCCGGCCTCGGCGGCGCTGAGTTCAAGAGGCTCCTCGACTGCCCGGTCGTCGGGAGTACTCGGCTCCACAAGCGCCGCGTCGCTGTCGTCATGCCAATTCACTTCCTCGATGACCACGACGTCGCTATCGGCGCTCACCTCGAATGGTTCGTCCACCGCCTCGACGCTCGCGGCGCCCAGTTCAGCCAGCTCATCAGCCATCGTAGCTATCTCTGTAGGCTCCGGCACGTCGTCGGCCGACAGCGCCTCGTCCGGCGGCCCACTCTCGGCGGCCGCAGCGTCCAGCTCCTCGACCGGCGTGGGCATGAAAGAGTCCTCGGCCACAGCCGCCAGCCCCACGCTCACCACGGCTACGTCAACGATCTCCGTCTCGACTGGTTGGATCGGCTGCGTCACTGCGCCAAACGACTCCTGAGCGGCCAACTCATCGAGAAAGGCCATGGCATCGTCGAAGGAAACTTCATCGGCAATGGGAACCGCGGGTACAAACTCCGGCTCGGAGGGTGGGATGACCAGCGGCTGCCCCTGTTCGGCGGCCATCGTCTCCACCAGCACAATTGTGTCGGCGAAGTCCTCTTCGGCCACGAAGGCGTTGATCGGCGTGCTGCCCTCTAGCAGAGACAGATCGCCCAGGGCCAACTCGTTGCCCGGGGGGCGCAACCCCAGTTCGTCGGGCGACAGCCCGGCTTCCATGAGCAGCTTCGAGGTCAGCGCCCGGTCGGCCACACTGGGCACGTCTTCGACGGGCGCGTCCTGGCTGGCGGCCAACTCTTCGATCCAGGCCATGGCCGCATCCAGGTCGTTAATAGGCGGCAACTCCTCGTCTGGCGGCAGTGTGTCAAGCAGAGCTTCGGCAGTGATGGGCGCGGTGGCTGAGAGGTCGGGAACCGCTTCGACCGTCTCTTCTTGCGGCGCGGGCATCGCCTCTTCCGGCTCTACCGGCTGTTCTGCCTCCGCTTCTGGTTCTATCGCCGGGAGTGGAGGCGGATGGACGACGAACTCAGCGCGCAGCGGCTCGACCGGCGTGGCCTCGATAGGCAACTCCTCGGCGACAAGGGTTGGCGGCAGCGTATCCTGCGCGTCCGGCCCGGCCTCATTGTCGGCCGGTAAGGCGGCGTCGGTTAACTGTCGCCACTCCAGCGTCGGCAGCTCTTCGATGGATTCGCGCTCGGCCATCTTGGCCAGCCAGTCGAGCCGGCTCTCGAACTCGCCATCATCGGTAAGCGGCGAGTCAACCGGCGCTGGCGACGTTTCGCGTAGCCAGTCGGGTAGGTCATCCTCTTCCCCTTCAATGAGACCTTGAAACGGAAACTCCGTTGCCGCCTCGCTCACCTCTGGCCCGACGCCGGGACGCCCAGCCATCTCATCCAGCCAGCGCAGCGCCTCCTGCAACTCATCGGGCGAGACGTCGGGCGGAACTTCGGGATCGCGGTCGTCACTATTGCTGTCCATACTCTATCCTCTACCGGCCTCTGGTGGCTGGGGCGCGGCACGCCGGTGGTGCCCGGCCCGTATGTGAGCCATCGTGGGGCACTTCGTTATGGTCAACCTGCGCCCGCTATTATCGGCGCTTTGTCTCATTTTGACAAGTAATGGGCTTTCAGGCGGGCCAGGAGATCGGTGACATCGTGCTCGTCCTGGGGCATGCGGCCAAAGGGGTCGTGGACAACGTCCTGTCCCAACAGGGCGTGGAGCACGTTGCGCACGCCGGTGGTCAGCACGTCCAGGTGGTAGCCACCCTCCAGGATGAAGAGAATGCGCCCGTCGCACAGACTCTCGGCATAGCTGATCAGCTTGCGGGTGATGTCGGCGTAGCCGCGCAGACTCAGCCCGGCCGAAGCCAGCGGGTCATCCCAGTGCGCGTCGAACCCGGCCGAGACGAGCAGTAAATCGGGCCGGAAGGCCGCCAACCTGGGGCCGATCAGTTCGTCGAAGGCGCAGCGATAGCCGCGGTCGCCGACATAGGGCGGAAAGGGCACGTTGAGCGTGTAGCCCCGGCCGCGACCGACGCCGATCTCGTGCATGCCGCCAATGCCGGGGTAGAAGTAGGGAGCGTAGAGGTGGAGGGAGACAAACAGCACCGAGTCGTCTTCATAGAAGATGTCCTGCGTGCCGTTGCCGTGGTGCACGTCGTAGTCAATGATGGCTACCCGCTGTGCGCCGTGGACGACTTGCGCTTGGCGCGCGGCCACGGCAACGTTGTTGAACAGGCAGAAGCCGCTGACGCGGTCGGTCTCGGCGTGGTGGCCGGGCGGGCGGATGAGGGCGAAGCCGTTGTCGGCCGCGCCGCTCATGACTGCATCCACCGCCGCGCAGCAGCCGCCGGCGGCCAACGCGGCCAACTCAAAGCTCTGGGCCGTCACGTAGGTGTCACCGTGGTCCAGCAGCCCGCCGCCGCGTAGCGCTACCTGGTGAACGTACTCGATCAACTCCAACGTATGCGCGCGGCGCAGTTGGTCAACCGTAGCGGGTGTAGGCGCGCTTTGGCTCAGATCCGGCAGCAACCCGGAACTCTCCAGCGATCGCCAGAGCGCGGCCGTGCGCCGGCTGCTTTCTGGATGTTGATACTTGGTGTGCCCATAGGCCGGGGCAAAAACGAGCAGCGTGGTCATGGATCACTTCACCAGATTGACTAGAGTGCCATTATACCACTACCGTCGCGGTGTGCTGATTGACGACCGTTATTGGTTGCCCCTTTTCAGGATAATACATTAACATACGTGTAGAAATGTCGGCACGATTGGCCGATGCGCGGGCGGGGTCGGGGCCTACCAGCCCCACTGTGCCGCGCCACAACTGCCCGACCTTTCTGTTCCGTGGCGACCTGGAGCGATAGTTGCACTCTAACAATTCGTAGTCATGAGGAGGTTCGACGACCTGTTATGGATCAGATATTCCGGTTTATGAGAATGGACCTGACTAGCTTTGAGACGATTGCCGTCTGGGCTGTCCTGGGCATTGCAGTCATCGGTCTCATTTATGCCGTCTATCTGCGCCGGCAGATTTTGGCCGAGGACAAAGGGACGGAGCGGATGATCGAGGTGTGGGAGGCGATTCGCCAGGGAGCCAACGCCTACCTGGGGCGGCAATTGCGCACCATTCTGCCCTTTATCGCCGTCCTGACCGTCGCCCTTTTCCTAAGCGTCTACATCGTCCCGCCGACAGAGTTCTCGCGCGAGGTCTTTGAAGGGTCGAGCGAGGGGCAAATCCGCCTCATTGTTGGTCTGGGCCGGGCCATCGCCTTCATCATGGGCGCGGGCTTCTCCTTGGCCGTCGGCCAGATCGGCATGCGCATGGCCGTCGAGGGCAACGTGCGCGTGGCCAATGCCGCGCGGACGAGCTTCAAGGATGCCCTGCGCATCGCTTACCGCACCGGCACGATCACCGGTATGCTCACCGACGGCCTGGGCCTGCTAGGCGGCACCATCATCTTCATGGTCTTCGCCAACGCCGCGCCGGACGCGCTGCTCGGCTTTGGCTTTGGCGGCACGCTGGTGGCGTTGTTCATGCGCGTCGGCGGCGGCATCTACACCAAAGCGGCCGACGTCGGCGCCGACCTGGTCGGCAAGGTTGAGCAGGATATGCCCGAAGACGACCCGCGCAACGCGGCCGTCATCGCCGACCTGGTAGGCGACAACGTCGGCGACTGCGCCGGTATGGCCGCCGACATCTTCGAGTCGTACGAAGTCACCATCGTCTCTGGCCTGATCCTGGGCGTCACGCTGACGCTCATCACCGGCCACACCCAGTGGATTCTCTACCCGCTGCTGGTGCGCGGCGTCGGTGTGCTGGCCTCCATCGTCGGCACCTATCTGGTGCGTGGCCATTCGGATGACAGCGGCAACGCCATGCGCGCCATCTTCCAGGGCTTCCTGACCTCGGCGGCCATCTCCGTCGTCCTGTTTGGGGCCATCGCCATCTTCTACATGAACGACGTGCCCGGCGGTTGGTGGCGGCCGTTCCTGTCCACGGCCGCCGGCGTGGCTTTGGCCATTGTCATTGACCGCCTGACCGACTACTTTACCGGCACCCACTACCGCCCGGTGAAGGAGATTCGCGACAGCACTTCCGGCGGCCCGGCCACGACCATTCTCTCCGGCCTGGCCAATGGCTACGAGTCGGCCGTCTGGTCAACCCTCGTCATCGCCGCCACCATTGTCGCCGCCATCCTCATCTTCCAGGGTGTGGAAGTGACGCCCCTTGACCCCGGCCGCTTCTCGCCCGGGGTCATCCAGTTCACCCTGATTCTCTACGGCGTGGCCATGACCGGCATCGGTATGTTGACCCTGACCGGCAACAACGTGGCGATGGACTCCTTCGGCCCCATCTCCGACAACGCCAACGGCATCGGCGAAATGGCCGACCTGGAGCCCAAGGCGCGCAAGATCATGGCCGACCTCGACGCCGTTGGTAACACCACCAAGGCCATTACCAAGGGCATCGCCATCGGCTCGGCGGTCATCGCCGCCGTGTCGCTCTTTGGCTCGTTCATCACCGACGTAACGCTGGTCAATCCCGAAGCGCTGGCCAACGGCATCCGCGTCTCGGAGCCGATGGTCTTTGTCGGCGTTCTGTTGGGTGCGGCGCTACCGTGGATGTTCTCATCTCTGGCCATCCGCGCCGTCACCCGCGCCGCGGGCCAGATGGTCGAGGAAGTGCGCCGGCAGTTCCGCATCCCCGGCATCATCGAGGGCACGGTCAAGCCCGACTACGCCCGCGCCGTCACCATTTCGACCGTCGCCGCGCAGCGCGACCTGATCAACCTGGCCGCGCTGGCGGTCATCACCCCCATCGCCGTCGGCCTGCTGTTGCAGGTGGAGGCGCTGGGCGGCTTCCAGGCGGGTATCATCGTCTCCGGTATGTTGCTGGCCGTGTTCATGTCCAACACCGGCGGCGCGTGGGACAACGGCAAGAAGCTCATCGAGGATGAGGAGCGCGACGTGGCCGCCAACACCGGCAAGGGGTCAGAGCGGCACAAGGCGGCCGTCGTCGGCGACACCGTTGGCGACCCGCTCAAGGACACCGCCGGCCCGGCGCTCAATCCGATGATCAAGGTCGTTAACCTGGTCAGCCTGATCATCGCCCCCATCGTGGTGCGCTATGATGACCGCAATGCCGTTGTGATCGTCATCATTCTGGCCCTGATCGGGCTGCTGGGCTGGGCCGTTACGCGCTCCAAGCGCCCCGCCGAGCCGATCGGCGCGCCCGCGGCGCGGACAACGCACTAACGCTCGCGCCGTCGCTTGTTAGACCTGTCAGGTCGCAGCCGACCTGACAGGTCTTTTGTTGACGCGGCCACCCACGCCATGAGCGAATTTGCCATAGACCTTCAGCAGCGCTCGAACCGCCGCTCGCCCGGCCGTTGGGTGCTGTCGCACTTCAGCCGCCACGGCTGGCTGTTCCTGGCCATGTCCCTCGGCGCCTTTGGCAACGCCGCCCTGGCCGCGGCCATGCCCGTCTTCATCGGCGTCGCCTTCAACGCCGCGCTGGCCGACCCGCCCGATATGGATCGTATCGCCCTGGCAGCGTTCATCATCCTGGCCAGTCAGGTCTCGCGGTCGGTGCTGCAACTGGGGCGCAACTTCGCCAGCGCGGTCATTGGCGAGCGCGTGGAGCGCGACGCGCGGCAGGAACTCTACCTGAGCCTCCTGGGCAAGAGCATGACCTTCCACGACCTGCAACCGGTCGGTGACACGATGGCCCGCGCCACCAACGACGTGCGCGAGATGAACCTGATGCTGAACCCCGGCGTCAATCTCGTCGTCGGCTCGGCCAACTTCCTGATCATGCCGCTGCTGCTGGCCCCGCGCTATGACCCGCAGTTGATCGCCGCGCCGCTGTTCTTCATCATCGGCTACATCATTGCCCTGGCCCACTACATGAACATCCTGTCGGCCATCGCCGACCGGGTGCGCCGCTCCTTTGGCGTCATGAACGCCCGGCTGGCCGAGGCGCTGGACGGCATCGAGATGGTCAAGGGCAGCGCGCAGGAGACGGCCGAGATCGCCCGCTTTGAGGTCAACGCCCGCGAGTATCGCAACGCCACGGTGGCTCAGGGGCGCGAGGAGGCCAAGTTCCTGCCTCTGCTGCTGCTGGGCGTCACCGAGGCGCTCGGCTTCGCCCACGCCCTGCTGCTGCTTCAGGCCGGCCGCATCGACGTAGGCGACGTGGTCGCCTACGTCGGTCTACTGGGGTTGTTCGGCTTCCCGACCAACATCTCGCTCATGGCCTATTCGCGCGTCTCCCTGGGCCTGGCCAGCGCGCGCCGTATCCTGGACCTGATGAACCGCGAGACGCAACTGGACGAGAACCCGGCGGGGTATGCCGAGGCAATCGTTGGCGACGTAACCTTTGAAGGCGTCTCTTTTGGCTACGTGCCCGACCAGGACGTGCTGAGCGACGTTCGCTTCACTGTGCGCGCCGGCCAGACGGTGGCCATCGTCGGCCAGACCGGCGCGGGCAAGAGTACCCTGACCAAGCTCATCAACCGCACCTACGACACCCGCGAGGGGCGGGTGCTGATTGACGGCGTGGACGCGCGCGACTGGAGCCTGGCCGCGCTGCGGCAACAGATCTCCATCATCGAGCAGGACATCTTCCTCTTCTCGCGCACCATTGCCGAGAACATCGCCTTCGGCTTCCCGGGAGCGACAGCCGAAGCCATCGAGGCCGCCGCCCGCGCCGCCCAGGCCCACGACTTCATCATGGGCTTCCAGGACGGCTACGAGACGGTCGTCGGCGGGCGCGGCGTCACCCTCTCCGGCGGCCAGCGCCAGCGCATCGCCCTGGCCCGCGCCTTCCTGACCCAGCCGCGCATCCTCATCCTCGATGACTCGACCAGCGCCGTGGATAGCGCCACGGAAGACCAGATTCAGCGGGCCATCCAACACGCGGCCGAGAACCGCACGACCTTCCTCATTACCCACCGCCTATCGCAAATTCGCTGGGCCGATCTGGTGGTGGTGCTGCGCAAGGGGCGGCTGGAGGCAGCCGGCGACCACGCCACGCTGATGACCACCTCGCCCGCCTACCGGCGCATNNTTCGAGCAGTACGAAGCGTTGGAGAATTGAGGACAATGGGGCCGCTGGTCTACTACTGTCGTTGGCGCGGGGCGCGGTTGCGTCTGCGCGGGCGCAATGCGGAGTCGGTCTGGGGCCAACTGGTTACGGCCGAAAATGGAGTAGAGCGGGCCGAGACGTTTCGCTTTGATCTCCTGTCGTGGCAGTTGTGGCTAGGCGAGAACAGAGAGCGCCAGCTGCAGCTCGATGAGATGGGCGTCGTGACCGACGAGACACCGCCGGCCGGCTCATGACCAACTCTGCCGGCGCACCTCCTGCACCCCCGGCAGGTTGCCCAGTTTCGTCAATAGATTGTTGAGTTGCGTCAGGTCGGCGACCTCGGCGATCAGGTAGACGGTCGTCAGGTCTTGCTCGTTGATCAGCTTCGTCTTGGGCACGTTGATGCGCTGGCCGCGCAACAGGTTAACCAGGTCTTCGATCAGGCCGCTGCGGGGCAGCGACTTGAGGACAACCGGCACGGGATGGGCCTGCTGCGTTGTGCCCCACTCCACGTCAATCAGCCGCTCGCGGTCGGTGATGCCTGCCACCTGGGGGCAGCGCTGGGTGTGGATGGTGATGCCCTGGCCGCGGGTGACGAAGCCGATGATCGGCTCCGGGGCCACAGGGGTGCAGCACTTGGCCAGCCGCGTGTGGACGCCGCCTACACCGTGGACAGTCAGGCTCTTGGTCTGGTTGTTGCTGCGCAAAAGCGCCTGGAGGTCATGCGTTTCGACGCGCTTCTGGCCGCGAGCGGCAATGGCGCCGATGATTTGCGTCGGCTGAATGTCGCCGAAACCAACCAGGCAGAGAAAATCCTCGATGTCCTCATACTTCATCGTCGTGGCTATCTCTTCGACGCTGATGTCGTCGGACAGATTCAGCCGCCGCAGTTCGCGTTCGACCACTTCGCGCCCCTGCAGGATGTTTTGCTGGCGGTCTTGTTGGCGGAACCAGTGGCGAACCTTGCTGCGCGTGCGAGCGCTGCCGGTGTAGCCCAGGCCGGGGTTCATCCAGTCTCGGTTCGGCGCGCCCCGTTTGGCGGTGATGATCTCAACCTTGTCGCCCGACTGGAGGCGATAGTCAAGGCTGACCATCTTGCCGTTGACGCGCGCGCCGCGGCAGCGGTGACCAACCTCGGTGTGAATCTGATAGGCAAAGTCAATCGGCGTCGCCCCGGCCGGCATGTCGAGCACGTCGTCCTTGGGTGTGAAGACGTGGATGCGCTCTTCCAGCCGGGCCAGGTCCAGCGGCGGTGCGCCGTCAACGTCATCTTCCACTTCTTGCAGCGTGGCCAGCAGCTCGCGCAGGTTCTGAATGCGCTTCTGCGATGAGGAGCTGACCTTGCCCCCTTGCTCTTTATAGGCCCAGTGGGCGGCGATGCCGTGCTCGGCCTCTTCGTGCATGCGCTGGGTGCGAATCTGCACTTCCAATTTCTGGCCCGTCTCGTCAATGACCGCCGTGTGCAGCGACATGTAGCCGTTGGGCTTGGGCGAGCCGATGTAGTCATCGAATTCGCCGCGGATGGGCTGCCACAGGCTGTGCACCGCGCCGAGTACCTGGTAGCACAAGTCGCGGTCGACGTCGTCTCTGGCCTTGCTGCTCAGGGCGCGGTAGGCGACTTTGTCTTGTGGCTCCAGGATGACCCGCAAGGCCTGAATATCGTAGATCTGCTCGAAATCCAGTTCCTTGCGCGCCATCTTGCGGTAGATGGAGTACATGTGCTTAGGCCGGCCGGTGACGACCGCCTTCACGCCCAGATTGGCCAGCCGGCGACGCAGGCGAGCAGCGGCCTTGTCTACTTTCAGCGCCCGCCGGTCGCGCCCGTCGTCCAGGCGCAGGGCGATCTCGCGGTACTTCTCCGGCTCTAAATAGCGAAAGGCGTTGTCCTCCAGTTGCCACTTCAGATGCCAGATGCCCAGACGATTAGCGATGGGTGCGTAGATGTGGAGCGCCTCCCAGGCCTGACGGCGCTGCTGCTCCCGGTCGAGCGTGCCGGAGCGGCGCAAGTCTTGCAGGCAATCCACCATGCGAATGAGAATAATACGGATGTCGCCTTCGATGATCGAGAGCAGGGCGCGCCGGATCGCTTCCAGCGTCTGGCGGTCTTGCTGCGCCTCCAGGCCCAACTCGCCCGCCGTCTTGCTCTGGCTGGCGCGCTGGGCGTAGGTATCGAGGGTTCGCGCGCTGCGGACAAGGCCGGCTACGGTAGCGCCGAACTCGGCGGTGAGCATCGCCTCGGTCAATCCGGTGTGGGGCAACAGCGCGTCGTGGAGCAGGGCGGCCACGATGGTGTCGGTATCATCAACGCCCAACTCGTTGAGACCAGCGGCCACGGCGCGCGCATGGTCGAGATAGGATTCGCCCGACGGCCGCTTGTGATCGCCATGAACGCGGGCAGCCAGCGACAGCGCGGCCCGCAGCCGCTCGCGATCAGATTCGGTTGTGTTGTTCCCGGGCAACCGCTTGAGAAGTTCGCCCAGGAAGTTGTCAATGGCCTGTATCATGGCAAAGTCCGACGGGCGCAGGCGGACGCGCTCCGCAACCGGCGCGCATCAAACGCGGCCCCACGATTATCGGAGCCGCCGACGCGCGGCCGCCACCGCGTGCTCAGACAGAACGAACCAGATAGAGACGGAGCCGGTCTAGATGGCGCTGTTGTCGCTTTCGGCCTGGTCGCGCCCGGTGTCGAGGACGATTCGCCCTTGGTCAGTAGCCTGTTCGGCCAAAGTTTGGGCGCGACTGCGCGTGTCGGAGATGATGGTGCCGGCACGGTCGCGGTACTCGCGACCGTAGCTGTCGGCGGCGTGGCGAACCTGGTCGAGCCGCTCTTCGCTGGCCTGACGCAGATCCATGCTGAAGTCAGCCAGCTTATTTCGCGTGGCCTGGCCCGATTGGGGAGCAAGTATCAACGCGGTGGCTGCGCCGACCAGCGCACCCATGACGAAACCGGCCAGAAAAGCGCCGAGGTCACTGTCGTTTTCGTTCATTTCATTTCTCCCGAACCCACTTATCTACGCCGCGGGTTGCCAAACAGAGTGGATACACCGCGCCGGATGCCGGCCACATAGCTGCTGGCGGTCGTCATCGGCCGCACTACATTTTCGCTCATGAACACCGTTGTCCCGCGAATCGTCCCCAATGTCTCGTTCGTCTTCATCAGGATCGGCTTCAACTCGAACTCCAGCATGTTGACCAGGCGGATAACGGCGATAAGCAACAGGATGAGCACGATGCCCGAGAAACAGGACATGATGCCCAGAGCGATGATGAAGATATCGCGCACGACCAGGATGGTATCGGCGTAGTTGTTGGCCAGATAGACCAGCAGGAACACGAACAGAGCCGTCATGACCAGTGTGACGGCCACGCCGGCGATCACGTAGCCGATAGGAATCAGCGGTTCCCGGCGCGCGTCCGGTTCAATTGTGGCGGGCAGTTGTACGTTGCTCATCGCATAAAACCCCAACTAAATAGTATAGCATGCAAAGGCGTTGTCGCCTTGCTCGTCTTATTCTCACTCTGGCTCCTGGCCCGCCAGCCAGCGCGCCGCCAGCAGCAGCGCCCACGCCCCAATACTGGCTGTCAGCAGATGGATTTTGCCCACCTTGAACAGCTCCAGGTTTAGGAAGTCGCCCGCCAGTTGGCCCAGTAGAAAGCCGGCCCAGGCCGCGGCCAGGTACAGCACGATGCGCCGCAGCGAGCCGCCAAAGACCAGATGGAAGATGGCTCCATAGGCGCTGGCCAGCAGAAAGCCCAGAACGAGGCCAGACGCCGCGCCGGGAATGGGGATCATTGGGCCTCGGTCTCCCCAATAGGCGCGTTCCACGACACCCACGCCTCGTCGGCGATGAGGCCGCCGCCCAGGCAGACGTCACCGTCGTAGAACACGGCCGCCTGGCCGGGCGTGATGCCATAGGCGGGCTCGTCCAGACCCACCACGGCCGACCCGTGGTGGCTCGGCACAACCCGGGCCGCAACCGGCTCAGCCTTATAGCGTATCTTGACCTGGGTGGCGATAGGCCCATCGGGCGGTTCGCCGACCCAATTCACCCCGCGCACCGTCAGTTGCGTCCGGCCCAGCGCGGCGCGCGGGCCGACGATGAGCGCGTTGCGCGTTGCGTCCTTGCCGATGACGAACAGCGGCTCGGCGGCGGCGATGCCCAACCCCTTGCGCTGGCCGATGGTGTAGTCGGCCAGTCCCGCGTGCTGGCCTAATTGGTGGCCGTCGCGAGCGACGATAGGCCCCGGCTGCGGCTCGGCGTTGCCGTGGCGGCGCAAGAAGCCACGGTAGTCGTTGTCCTTCAGAAAGCACAAATCCTGGCTCTCCTGCTTGGCGGCCACGGGCAGGTTGTAGGCACGGGCCAGTTCGCGCACCTCTGTTTTCGTGTAGCCGCCGATGGGGAATAGCACTTGGGCCAGATGCGTCTGACCCAGCATATGCAACACGTAGGATTGATCCTTGTCTACGTCCACACCCCGCAGCAGGCGGAAGCCGTCGTCGTCGCGCCGCAGGCGGGCGTAGTGGCCGGTGGCCAGATAGTCGGCCCCCAAAGCCAGTGCCCGCTCCAGCAGGTAAGTGAAGCGAATCTGCCGGTTACACTCGACGCACGGGTTGGGCGTGCGCCCGGCGGTGTGCTCATCAATGAAGAACTGGACAATGGACTGCCGGAAGTGGTCGCGCACGTCAATAACGTAGAACGGAATGCCCAACCGGTCAGCCACGCGGCGAGCGTCGACCATCTGATCGGGCGTGCAGCAGCGGTTGGCCGGAGTGGCCGCGCCGTTGGCCGGCTCGCTCCACAGGCGCATCATGACGCCGATGACCTCATACCCCTGAGCGACGAGCAGGGCCGCGGCCACGGAGCTATCCACGCCGCCACTCATGGCGACGACGACACGCGGCCGGTCGCCGCCGGGCGGGGCGGGTGGCGGGCTTGGGTCGGGGGAGTAGCAGTCGACACTCATGAGGTGGTTAGGCGTGAGCGGCGGCAAAGCGTGCCTCGACGGCCGCCAACTGCCGCACAATGTCGGGCAGCGTGGCCAACACGGCGTCCACGTCGGCGGCCGTATTCTGTCGGCCCAGCGTCAGCCGCAACCCGCCCAGCGTCCACTCCGGGCCAAGACCGATGGCCTGGAGGATGGGCGATGGCTTGGGGTCGCCGCTGGAGCAAGCCGAACCGCTGCTGGCGGCGATGCCGGCCAGATCGAGGTGCATGAGCAAATCGTTGCCGCTCAGCCCGTGTAGGGCGAAGCTGGCGTGGTGGGGCAGGCGGTCGGTGGGGTGGCCGGTGACGCGACAGAGATCGGGTAGCGCGACTGGTAATTCGTGTAGCAATCTATCGCGCAGGAGCGTGACGTGGGCCAGCCGCTCTTCTCGCTCGGTCATGGCCAGCCGGAACGCCTCGGCCGCGCCGACGACCAGGGGCACGTTGGTCGTGCCGGCGCGCAGGCCGCCTTCGTGGCCGCCGCCGGTCAGCGTCGGCAATAGTTCGACGCCCGGCCGCACGATCAGCACACCAACGCCCTTCGGCCCATAGAACTTGTGGGGGGCCAGGGTCATCAGGTCAATCGGTTCCTCAGCCAGATTCCAGGGCCGTGCCGCGGCCAGTTGCACGGCGTCACTGTGGAACAGGACCCCGCGCGCGCGGGCCAGCGCGCCGATCTCGGCCCAGGGCTGGATGGTGCCGATCTCGTTGTTGGCGGCCATGATACTGATCAACGCCGTGTCAGGACGGATCGCGGCGGCTACGTCGTCGGGCCGGACACGGCCGGACGCATCCACCGGCAGGACAGTCAGCTCGAAGCCGAAGTGGTCGCGCAGTTGCCGGGCGGTAGCCAGCACGGCGCTGTGCTCGACAGCGCTGGTGATCAGGTGTTGGCCGCGGCCCGCCTCTCGCGCGGCCAACAGCACGCCGCGCAGGGCCAGGTTGTTGCTCTCCGAGCCGCAGGCGGTGAAGACGACGGCCGACGCCGCGACGCCGAGCAAGGCGGCGAACGTCTCGCGGGCGGCCTCCACGGCCCGCGCCGCAGCGTAGCCCGTCCGATGGTGGGATGAGGGGTTGCCGTACTGCTCGCTCCAGTAGGGCATCATGGCGGCGACGACGGCGGGGTGGACGGGCGTCGTCGCGCCGTGATCCAAATAGATGGCGTTGCGTTGTGTGTGTCGGGTCATAATCAAATCTGCGCCACCGGCAGGCGGATGGTAAAGGTTGTGCCTTTGCCTAATGTGCTCTGTACGGTGATGTGACCATTATAGTTACGCAGGTTCTCTTTGACCATGTAGAGGCCCAGGCCGGTGCCGGCGATGCCGCGCTCGACAGCCGTCTGCGTGCGATAAAACCGCTTGAAGAGGTTGTTCATGGACTCGGTGGGGATGCCGATGCCATCGTCGCTGACCTCGACGACCACGGCGCCGTTGTCGCGCCGGGCCAGCACCTGAATGCCGCCCGACGGGGTGAACTTGATGGCGTTGTCCAGCAAATTGCGCACGACCATCTCATACACGTCCCGGTTGCCCATCACCGGTGGCAGGTCGCTTTCGATGCGCTGACGAAACAGCAGCCCCTTGTGGACGGCGCGCTCGGCCAGGGGCGGCAAAGCCTCGTCGAAGAGCGGATTGAGCCACACCGGCTCGGCGCTACGCTGCATCTCACGCGCCTCCAGCCTGGCCAGGTCGAGCATCTGGCGCACCATGCGTTGCAGCCGGTCGCTTTCGCGCTCGATGACGCCCAGAAAACGCTCGGCCTTGTCAGCCTGCGCCCGTTTTTCGCGTAGCAGGCGGGAGTACATGAGGATAGTCGCCAGCGGCGTGCGCAGTTCGTGGATGATTCCCTGGAACAGGTCGTCGCGCATGCGCTCGACTTCACGAATCTGAGTCAGGTCGCTGAAGACGAAGATGGCCTCCTGGGCCGCGCCCGTCTCGTCGTCCACCGGCGCGCCGCTGATGAGCACCGGTAAAGGGCGGCCGTCGTCGCGGGCGATGTCGGTCGCCAATTGAACCGTATCCTCGGCCCCGGACAGTAGCCGGCTGACCAGCTTATGCAGATCGCCCTGCTTGGTGCGCACGCGCTCATGCAGGGAATGGCCGACGACGTCATCAATGTCGCTATAAAGCATGGAGGCCAACGCGCTGTTGACGCGCGTGATGACGCCCTCGCGGTTGACGGTGATCAGCCCGTCGGACATGCTGGCAAACAGTGTCTCGACGCGACGCTTCTCGGCCAGCACGTCGGCGTGGAGGTTGGCGTTCTCGATGGCCGCCGCCAGCGGCCCGCCGAGGGCCTGCATCAGTTGCAGGTCGTGGTCGCTGAAGCGGCCGAACTGGCGGTTGATCGCCTGCAAGATGCCGATCGTTCGCTCGTCCACTTGTAGCGGGATGCAGATCATCGAGTGAGTGCGGAAGCCAGAGCGATGGTCTATGCCAGAAAAGAAGCGCTGGTCGGAGTAAGCGTCGGTAATGATGACAGGCTCTTTGTGCTCGGCCACCCAGCCGGCGATTCCCTGGCCACGCTTTAGCCGCACCGGCGGCAAGCGCTCGAACATCGGCCCGAACAGCTTCTCCACAAACAGAATGTCGCCCGTCACCGGCTCGATAAGGCCGATGGATAGCGTCTCAACGTTAAGCGTCTGGCGAATAGGGCCGGTGAGGAGTTGGTAGATCTGCTGGATGTTGAGCGTGGAACTGAGGGCGCGGCTGATGTCGCTGATGACGGCAAACTCGACCGTGCGGCGGTCTACCTCCTGGCGTAAGGCGGCGCGGTCGAGAAAGACGCACATCAGGCCGGTCAACTCGGTCAGCAATCGCTCCAGCTCGGGCTGCGGTCGGGGGTCGAGCAGGGCCAGCAAGGTCGGTGGGTAGGCGCTGTAGAGGCGTTCGTCGCGTGGCAGGGGCGCGGCCAACAGGCGGCGCTTGGCTAGCAACCAGACGCGGCCGCCGATGACCTCGGCCGCCGAGCGCTCCAGCTTGTCCAGCGGTGTCGGGCCGCGCAGAGCCAGCAGCGACTCTAACCCGGACTCGTCGTTAGTCCAGCGCATTTGGGTGGCCTGGCCGGAAGGCTCATTCAGCCATACGTCGTAGCACTTGGCCTGCACGTCGGCCACGGCTACCACGGTGCGCGCGCCGGTGTAGCGGGCGACGTGATAGGCGAAGGTGGCGCAGACGAAGTGAACGTCGAACACGTCCCGCAGGTCGAGCAACAGGTCTCGCCATAGGGTGGTCAGGTCCGTCTGGGGGCCGGTGGGCGCGTGACTCATGGCGCGACAGTGTATCGCTGCCCGGCGGCGGAGGCAAACGTGCCTTGTCTGGCGTTCATCTGGCCGCGCGGCCGGCTGACCGGTAGGCCGCCTCTCATCGGCCAAAGCACCATTGGCCGCGCACCAGTCAGGTGGTCTGCTGGCTTGCTAGTCAGGGCCGGAATTAGTATAGTTCATCATACCGCACCCGCTTTTTCAGCGTGTTTACCAACCAAGGAGATCACAATGGATTACATTGAATCAGTACTCGCCCGCGAGGTTCTCGATTCGCGTGGCAACCCGACTGTTGAGGTAGAAGTCGCTTTGTATGACGGCGCCAAGGGCCGGGCTATGGTGCCCTCCGGCGCGTCAACCGGTGTGCATGAGGCCTGGGAGAAGCGCGACGGCGACAAGAAGCGCTATGGCGGCAAGGGCGTGCTCGGCGCGGTCGAGGCGGTCAATGAAGAGATCGCCGACGCCATTGTCGGCTGGACGGCGACCGATCAGATCGGCATTGACCAGGCGATGATCGAGCTGGACGGCACGGAGAACAAGAGCCGGCTGGGGGCCAACGCCATCCTGGGCGTGTCGCTGGCCGTCGCCCACGCCGCAGCCGCCAGCCAGGAGTTGCCGCTCTATCGCTACCTGGGCGGCGTCTCTGGCCGCACGCTGCCCGTGCCCATGATGAACATCATGAACGGCGGCAAGCACGCCGCCGGGGCCACCGACATGCAGGAGTTTATGGTCATGCCCGTCGGCGCGTCGTCCTATCGCGAGGGGTTGCGCTGGGGCGTGGAGATTTACCACAGCCTGAAGAAGGTGCTCAGCAAGAAGGGCTACGCCACGACCGTCGGCGACGAGGGCGGCTTCGCCCCCAGCGTCTCGGCCAACAGCGAGGCCCTCGACCTCATCCTGGAGGCCATCCGCGAGGCGGGCTACACCACCGGCGAGCAGATCATGCTGGCCATGGACCCGGCGGCGACGGAGTTCTACGAGGATGGCAAGTACCACCTGAAGGTCGAGGGCAAGTCGTTGACCGGCCGCGAGATGGTGGACTTCTGGGAGTCGTGGGTAGACAAGTACCCGATCATCTCCATCGAAGACGGCCTGGCCGAGGATGACTGGGACAACTGGGCGCTCATGGTCGAGCGTCTGGGCGACCGGTTGCAGATCGTCGGCGACGACCTGCTGGTGACCAACGTCAAGCGCATCCATACCGCGCTCGACCGCAAGGCGGCCAACAGCCTGCTGTGCAAGGTCAATCAGATCGGCACGCTGACCGAGGCTATCGAGTCGGTGACGCTGGTGCAGCGCAACGGCTGGACGGCCGTCGCTTCCCACCGCAGCGGCGAGACGGAAGACGCGACCATCGCCGACTTGGCCGTGGCCCTCAATGCCGGGCAGATCAAGACCGGCGCGCCGGCCCGCAGCGACCGTATCGCCAAGTACAATCAATTGCTGCGCATCGAGGAAGACCTGGGCGACTCGGCTATCTATCCGGGCATCAAGGCTTTCTCAAACCTGCGCCGCTAAGAGTAGAAATCCCGGGTTACACACGGCTGTCCTCAGCCGTGTGTAATCCGAGGCTGCTTCTTCAAACAAGGAGACGTGACCTATGAGCTATCCGTGGGACAACCCCATGCTAGACGACGATGACGACGACGACTACCCGCCGGAGATCGAACCGGCGGAGGAGCCGGAAGAAGAGGACGACAAGCCGGCGGAGAAGCGCGACACGCCCGGCTCGATGGACGACAAGCTGTTGAAGAACCGCACCATCCTGATCTACGGCGAGATCAACATGGATGTGGCGATGGAGATCACCAAGCGATTGCTGATCCTCGACGCTGAATCCCAGGACGAGATCCGTATCTTCGTCAACTCGCCGGGCGGCCACGTCGAATCGGGCGATACTATCTTCGACATGATCCGCTTCGTCCAGTCGCCGGTCAAGGTCATCGGCACCGGCTGGGTAGCCAGCGCCGGCGCGCTTATCTACGCCGCGGCCGAGCGCGAGAACCGCTATAGCCTGCCCAACACGCGCTTCCTGCTCCATCAGCCGGCGGGCGGGGCCAGCGGCCAGGCGACCGACATCGCCATCGAGGCGCAGGAGATCATCAAGATGCGCCGCCGTCTGAACGAAATCTTCGCCGCGCAGACCGGGCAGCCGATCGAAAAGGTTGAGGAAGACACCGACCGCAACTTCTGGATGTCGGCCCACCAGGCACAGGACTACGGCCTCGTCGGCCACATCATCAACAGCGCTGCCGAGTTGTAAAAATTCGGAACTACAGATTACCCAGACCCAGAAAAATAATCCGCAGATTGGGCAGATTGGGCAGATTTCAGAACGAAAAGCATCTTCTTTGCTCTGGAAATCTGCCTAATCTGCCCAATCTGCGGATCGATCACTCTTAAATCTGTGTAATCGGTGGTTCCATACTCCTCAATGAAGACATTATTGCTCCTCCGCCACGCTAAGTCCAGTTGGGACAACAGCGAGCTGGCCGACCACGACCGGCCGCTGAACGGTCGCGGCCGCCACGACGCGCCGCGCATGGGCCAGCTGTTGGCCCAGCACGACCTGACGCCCGACCTGATCGTCACGTCGGCCGCCCGGCGCGCCGCCACGACGGCCGAACTGGTCGCCCTGGCCGCGGAATACTCTGGCGACATTCGCTACACCGACGAACTTTACCTGGCCGATCCGGAGACGTTCCTCGACGTGGCCGGTGACACGCCCGACAACGTGGCACGGCTGCTGCTCGTCGGCCACAATCCTGGTATCGAGGAGTTGGTTTCGACGTTGGCCGGTCGCGAGGAACGCATGCCGACGGCCGCGCTGGCCTGCTTTCGCCTGGCCGTGGAGAGCTGGAAAGACGTAAACGAGGAGACGGCGGCCGAGTTGCTGCACCTCTGGCGGCCCAAAGAGCTGTAGGGCGGGTTGGCAACCCGCCTCTTCGGCGATGATAAAAGCGGCGGGTTACCAACCCGCCCTACAACTAACTAGCTCTCCAGATGGGCGTGCAGCCGGCTCAGACTCTTGTTGCGCGCCACCCACAGCCCCACCAACCCGATCCGCAATTCATAGAGCGCCTTGCCCTCTTCGGTCACTTCGCGCATGATGTCGCGCGCTACCAGCGAGTTGAGGCCCTCGGTCATTTGCATCGGGTCCAACTCGATGCTATAGGAGAGGAGATACTCGATGAACACCTCCGGGCGCAGCGGCTCGTTGCGGTCCATCAGGTGGGCCGCGGCTGTCAGCAG
>CXWK01045735.1_pt1 | contig 29468 bp, 24 predicted proteins | sample 590851 | NCBI WGS metagenome assembly CXWK01 (sample SAMEA3498364, study PRJEB10139) | wastewater metagenome | biome: wastewater treatment plant; material: activated sludge | place: Denmark | collected 2014-08-01
CACCGCTGCGGCCCCGTGGCAGTCCGGGGATCCCAGCTTCACTCCGCCTGCCGCTCGCACTCCGATCGCGGGGGTCCAGTACCACGGACTGTGGAGTGACTACACCGACACTGCACGTGCGACCATCCTGGACACGATGGCGGCAGCGGGTGTGACACACGTCCGGTTGGATGTCGCGTGGGCGCAGATTCAACCGAACCTGCCCACGTCAGCCAACGGGGGATATGACTTGGGCTGGGCGGTGCCGCGGATTGATGCTCGGCTCAAGGAGATCACCGATCGCGGAATGAAGGCGCTCATGGTCTTCTACTGGGCGCCACAATGGTCGACCGGTACGGCGGAGAAGAACGGCGTACCGCGCAGCGCGGCGGAGTACGGGGATGCCGCCGCTTGGGCAGCCAACCGCTGGAAGTCCGCACTGGTCGGGATGGAGTTGTGGAACGAACCGGACCTTCCCGAGTTCCTGGCCAACACCTCGGTGGCCACCTACACCAGTCTGGTGACGAACGCCTATCCCAAGATCAAGGCGGTCGCACCGGCCGTCACGGTTGTGGCGGGCGCCCCGACCTACGTGAAGACCAGTTGGTATCAGGGCTTCTATGACAACGGGGGTGCTGACAAGTACGACGCGCTGGGCATCCACCCCTACATCGGGGTCGCCGACCAGCCCACAGCCACCTGTGACACGAAGTACCGCGAGTACTACCCCTGCAACATCCCGGATCTGATCGCGCTCATGCAGGCCAACGGTGACGGGGACAAGAAGATCTGGGCCACGGAGTACGGCTGGTCCAGTCACGATGAGTCCAGTTATGCCGCACCAGTCCCGAACTGGAAGCGGGGTGTGACCCTGGCGGAGCAAGCGGCCAATCTGCTCGCCATGCAGGGCATGCTGGGTTCGTACCCGCAGGTCGAGGCCTCGTTCTGGTACAACGACTGGAACAAGGCCACGAGTGATCAGCACGAGAACAACTGGGGCTTGCTCAATCGGGACTTCAGTCCCAAACCCGCCTACTTCGCACTGAAGTGTGTGGTGAGCGGTATCTGCGGCGCAGCGGCGTCGCCCACGCCAACGCCCACTCCCACGCCAACGCCAACGCCAACGCCAACGCCAACGACGGTATCGCCCACGCCCACNNGGTATCGCCCACGCCCACGCCGACCACGGTGTCGCCCACGCCAACGCCCACTCCCACGCCGACGCCGACGCCGACGCCGGTGTCGCCCACGCCCACGCCGACGACGGTGTCGCCAACGCCTACGCCTACGCCGACGCCAGTTCCCACTGTTCCCAAACCCCCGACGGGAGTCACGGGATATGCGCCCAACAGCAGTTCGGTGAAACTCACCTGGAATCCCTCAGCCGGAGCCACCCACTATTGGGTGTACCGAAACAGCAAGAAGGTGGCCACGGTGACCTCACCTGCCTTCACTGACACCGGTCTGCGCGCCGCTACCCGCTACACCTACACGTTGAAAGCCACGAACTCGGCCGGGACCAGCGCTGCCAGCGCCCAGGTGCGGATCACGACCCTGCGCAAGGGTCAGACGTCGACCGCGCAGACCATAGGTCGCACCTACCCGTCGAAGAAATCCGCCAAGTTGGGTAGGTCGGGCAATTCGAAAGTTGCCAAGGCGAGGTCTGTCAGGGCCAACAGCCCCGCCAAGTTCACGTAGGGGCTACCCACACGAGTCGCTGCCGCTGTCGACCACGATCGCCGAGTCCGTCGCCAGGAACCGCCAGTCGTATCCATCAGACGCCAGATCCAGTTGCAGGACACCGTGGCCCTGGTTCCAGCGGACTTCCGAGGCTGGGTTGACTGCAGCGAAGGGGTACAGGTTCGCACCTCCGGTGCCGACGATGAACTCCCTCATGCCGTTGCTTGACGCGTTGTTGTCGTTCGACATCCGCGCGTATCGCTCGTAGAAGTGGGCGTGTCCGTTCAGGACGAAGTCACCGCCTGCCTCGACCAAGGCCCCGAAGAGGGGAGCGACATCCTCGTTGTCGCCGTATTCGCTGCTGCTGTAGCGGGGGTGGTGCCAGGTGGCAGCAAGGCAACGAGCACCCGACTGCGCAAGGTCGGCCACAAGCCATTCGTACTGTTCCGAGCCCTCGTCACAGCCGCCGATCAGTTCGCAGTTGGAGTTGAGGTGGACCAGGTGCCAATCACCGATGTCCTGGGAGTACCAGGATTTCTGCTGGGTCCCGGCTGCGGCGCCGAAGTAGTCGAAGTACGGCCGACCGTCGGCCGTCAGGTAGTCGTGGTTGCCGGGAACCGGGTGGGTGCGATCGAGGAACTGGCCATAGTCGGGGTCGTAGCAGTTGGCGTAGTCCGCTGCCGATCCCTTCGGGTAGGCGACGTCACCGAGTCCCAGGAACGGCCCAGGAATGGCTTCGAGGATCTCCGAGGTCTCGGGCGCGGCACCGCCGCATTCGCCGATGTCGCCAGCGGCCAGCACCCGCGTGGCCCCGGGGGGGACGGGCGACGTCGCGGCCGGCGGCTGCTCCAGCGCCGAGATCGAGAGGTCGAAGTACATGTCACTGGAGTCCCCCGCGGACTGATGCACTTCGACGGCGATCGTATTGGGTCCCGGTGCTACGACGTCGGCGGGGAGTTCCGCGGCGATCCAGGGCTGACCCTCGGCTTGGGCGTACCGGGCGGTAGTAGCGCTATCCACCTTCCCTTTCGCCAGTCCCGTGCGCAGTACCTCGGTCCCATTCAGGTACACGATGGCGCCGTCGTCGCGGCGGATCCGGACCTCGATTCCGGCGACATCGGTGGGCACCTGAAACCCGGTACGGAAGTAGGTCGTGATGTGCTTAGCCTGCGGATCGTCGCCGTAGGAGACGCCGGTCGTCACCGCTTGGCCGTAGCCGAAGGGGGCTGCGGCGGTGGGCCAACTGGCGTCGTCGAAGTCTGCCTGCCGCCACGCCACGCCCAGGTCCGCCCCACTGTCGTCGAAGCGCCACAGGGATCCTGCCGGCAGCAGTACCGCTGCATCGTCGGAACTGCGATGGGTGATGCCCCAAACCGCAACGATGGCAGCAATGACGAGTATCGCGGGGATCAGCACCATCGCGACAGTGCGTCGTCTCATCGGGCCTCCCACTCGCGACCTGTGCCAGGCTAGCGCGGGTCCGACCTGTGCGACTGCCCAGTGCCGTACGTACGGAACCCGCAAGCTCTCGTACCAACTCGACGGGGAGGTGGCCGTGAGGATCACGTTCTCGGCTGCCGCTGAGGCGTCGTGGCCCGCGGTGGCCGGCGACTACCTACAACGGGGCAACGGAAGCGTGGCCGTGGTCGAGTCCGGCGCGGACGTGTTGGTCAGCGACGATCCGGCACGCGGGAGCCGCCACCAAGGCGCTGACGATCGGTGGGTGTTCACTGATGCTGCGGGGGCCGCACTCATGCACTCCGCCTATGTGGTGGATGCAGTATCGCGTCGCACCACGGTGGAGGTCCAACTTCGTGCCGGGGACCGGGTGCTCGCCGCCGGGGTGACGGATGTCAGACGCAGCGTCGCGGCCACGGTCGATATCGCCTTGCGCTCCGCCGGTCCACTCATCGAGATGGCGGTGTCGGGAGTGGTACCCGTCCTGCCGGGCGGTGACCGTGGTCCGCCGGAACCGGTCACTGCTGGGGCCGCCGCGCGCGCAGCCCAGTGGGCGTTCGCCGGTCGGGTGGCGCGGGCCGCAGTGACCTATCGTCAATGGGGTGTCGCGCGCCTGCCCGCGGGCAGCGTCGAGGCGGTGGCGACAGGCAACGGATCCTTCGAGCGGGGCTCGGCGAGCACGCCATTGACGTGGCATTCGCCGCCACCGAACCACTTCTGGGCCGACCCGTGTGTGGTGGCGCAACACGATCAGTGCTGGCTTTTCGTGGAGGAGCTCGACCGGTCCACCGGACGTGGGTGCATCCGTGCCCTGCAGTGGGACGGCGGTCAGCTGCAGCCCGGCCCGATCGTGTTCGCAACCGCCCACCATCTGTCGTTCCCGCAGGTGCAGTTCGTCGCGGGCCGTTGGCTCGCGACGGTGGAGACGTGTGCTGCGGCCAATCCGATCCTGACCTTCGACCGGCTCGGCGATCAGTGGCGCATCGCCACCGATCTGCCACCGCTGCCGCCCCACATGGCAGACCCCGTCATCGAATTCGACGGCGAGGGCCGGCCGAGTCTGCTGACCGGTACCGACGCCGTCACCTCGCCCGATGCTCACTATGTCGAGCACACCTTCGGCCCCGACGGCTGGCAACGAATCCCTGGTGCCACCTATGTCGACGTGACGTCGGCCCGCGGGGGCGGTTCTCGTTCGGCCGGGATTCGGGCGGTGCAGGACTGTGCGGGGGTCTACGGCCGGGCCCTGCACCTCGTTCCCGAAGTCGACTGGCACGGAACCCGCTACGGTGAGCCACTGATGACCCTGACCGGAGGTGACGTGTCGGCACAGTGGCAACCAGCGGGAGTCCACACTCTGACGTGGACTCCGGACCAGGAACACGTGTGGATCGACGGGTGGCGACGACGGAAGTCGCCCCTGGGCGGCTATCGCCGCTTGATCGAACGGCGTCACCTCAGGGAGTGTGACCACCAGTGAGTGGCGAGGCACTACTTCTGAACCCCTACCAGTTCTACGCGGACCGATTCATCGAGTTGCTCTACCGCGAGCACGGAGTTCGGACGGTCGCGCTCCATACCGACTGGCGAACTCGGCTGATCCGGCAACCCCGCCAGCCGATCTTTGACTCGCCGGCCGTGTCAGCGCACTACATGGTGCCGGAGCAGGGAATCGCCGCACTCGCCCCCCGCCTGCGGCGCCAACACGACATCGTCGCAGTCCTGCCCCACGACGAAGGAGCGGTCGCGCCGCTGGTGTCACTCGCGCGGGCATTGGGCCTGCCGTGGGCCGACCAGCGGGTGTTTGGCGCCATCGGCAGCAAGTCGGCGGTGAAGGCCCTCATCCGTTCCGCCGACCCGGGGATCCGACTCAACGCAGTGGCCGGTGTGACCGATGCCGAGGACACGATCCGGTGGGCTCGGGACACGGGGGTGGCACGGTTCGTCCTCAAGCCCGACGATGGCTCCGGAAATCGCGGTGTGGCGTTCTTTGATGCCGAACCGATCGATGAGGCAGCGCTACGCGAGTACTTCGCCGCGAACCCCCGGCGAATCCTGGCCGAGGAGTACATCGGGGGCGCCGAGTATTGGGTCAACGGCCAGTGCGACTCGGCCGGGGCGCCGTTGGTCACCGCGATGGGCGTCTACGACCGACGCTCCCTGAACGGCAAGGAGAACATTGAGGTCGGTAGTCGTACGATCCCTCGCAGTCACCCGGCCGCTCCCGCGCTGGCCGAGTACGCGATCCGCGTCGTTGCCGCCCTGGGCCTGCGGCGCAGCCCGTTCCACCTTGAGGCCAAGGTCGATGAACAAGGACCGTGCCTGATCGAAGTCGGGACGCGGTTGTGTGGGGAACGGATGGTGGCGACCGACTCGTGGCAGTTCGGCACCGACCTCATCGCGCTCGCTGTCTCGGACTACGTGTCGGCAGGTCGCACGAAGAATCCGCCACTTGATCGGGAGCGGTATGACTCGTTGCGCATCGTCTCGGTCAACGGAGCCGCGACGCGCCCCGATCGGATCGCGCGCATCGAGGGGATGGCTGAGGTCGAGCAGATGGCGCAGTTCGTCATGTGGATCAAGAAGCCCAAGGTGGGCAATGCCGTCGTTCCGACCCGTGATCTCATGGCCAACCCGTGGTCGTTGTACTGCTGGGGGGCTGACGATCAGGCCCTCGACAACGTCAGTGAGCAGGTTCACGCGACGCTGCACTTGACCGGGGCATCGCAACTACCTCGGTTCACCGACCGGTGGCCTCTGGTCAAGGATCGCATCGCCCGCGCCTGGCAGGCCCGGCCCCGGCCAGCCATGGCGAGATCATGGTGGGACAGTCGCTCGCTGTGAACCTCAGGTAGTGGCAGGCGACTCATCTGGGCGGGGCGGCTCGGGGCCGGACTTGCCCTGAGACAGGTCGCGGGCCAAGAGCGCCGCCACTGCGCCCACAATCACCGCCACGACCAGGGCCAGTGCCAGCATCAGCGCCTGGCCCACGCCGGTGGGGCGCTCAGGAGGCACAGCTGGCGACAGCAACTTAGGGACGAAGTACTCCTTGTAGGTCTTGTCCGCCAGCGCTTTGGCAGCCATCTCGTTCGCGAGCAGCGCAGCGGTCTGTGGATCGGACGCCGTCGCGGTGGTCGTCAGGTTGAGCGTTGCGCTCGGAATCTCTATCGAGACCGCCCGCTCGACCTCTTTGGCGGACATCCCGGCCTTCTGGCCGACCCGCTCGGTGACCTCCGGCGACAGCAGGTAGGTCGGCAGTTGCGAGGCGACCGTGCGTAGGAACGAATCGGACATCGTGCGGGTCGGAACCAAACCCACGACCGAGTCAGCCTTGTACTCGGATTTCTGGGTCGCGATCAGAAAACCAGCGGGCAGCAGGACGATCAGCGCCCCCACCAGCGCCGCCACCCAGTGATCACGGACGGCGGCAATGAGTCCGGCCAGGCCACTCGGTTGGGTCACGTCGGGAAGGCTACTGCGTTCCTACCGGCCGTGGCGCGGATTCGGGCCGCAGTCCGGCCTCACTCTCACTACCCTCGATGTGTGATGGAGCAGCAGCAGCAGCGAGTCGTGGTGCTGATCCCCTACTTCGAGAGCCCCCAGGGTCTGCTCCGATCGTTGGCATCGATCCGACCCGATGAGCCGTGTGATGTGCTGGTGGTGGACGACGGGAGTCGCAAGCATCCGCTGGACGAAGACGCCGCGCGCGCCCGGTGCCACGTACGCGGCCGACTGGCCGTCCTGCGCCTCCCCCACAATCAGGGGATTGAAGGTGCCCTCAACACCGGACTGGAATGGATTCGCCAACGAGGCTACGAGTTCGTGGCACGCCTCGACTGCGGCGACCGCAACCGGCCCGGCCGCATCACCAGGCAACTGTCGTTCCTCGATGACCACCCCGACGTGGTGCTCGTAGGAGGGCGAGCCTCATACGTGGACCTCGCTGGTGTGGAGCAGTTCGTGCTGCCTCTGCCAGCCGAGCACGACGAGATCATCGCCTACCTACGAAACAACAGCGCCTTCATGCATCCATCGGTGATGTTCCGTACGGCGGTGCTGGACCGCACCGGCCTGTATCCCACGAAGTATCCGAGAGCCGAGGACTACGCCCTGTTCTGGGAGATGGCCAAGGTCGGGCGGGTCGCCAACATCCCCGAGCCGCTCATCGACTATGAACTCGATCCGGACAGCCTGTCGCTGTCGGGGCGCACTCAGCAACTGCGCTCCCGGCTGGCGGTTCAGCGCGCCAATAGTGACGGGTCCTGGGCCGCACGCCGAGGGATCGCGCGCACCCGGGTCTTGCTGGCACTCCCCTATGAGACCGCGCTGCGAGTGAAGACCGCCCTCAACCGGCGGGGCAACTGACTGTGGCCGGGCAACCGGGCGAGCCGGAAGCAGTCGGTGACGACGGACCCGAGCAGAAGGCCCCCACCGTCACTGCCCAACAGACCGCGAAGGCTGCTGCGGCCCTGGCCGCGGCCGAGGTGGCCGGCAAGGCCGCCTCGTTCGTGATGTTGGCCCTCGCAGCCCGCGAACTCGGCGTCGACGATTTCGGCGCGTTCTCTTGGGCCTTCGCGATCGGAATGCTTGCGAACTCCTTCGTGGTCTGGGGATTCGACATCATTCAGGTGCGTGAGGGCAGCAAGGACCCCACCCGCGTGCCGGGGATCCTTGCCAACATCCTGGCGATGCGGCTGGTCATGGGTCTCGTGGCGCTCGCGGTGGTGATGATCGCGACGCGAGATGACTCGGAGAGCACCCCAGCTGTGATGCTCTTGGTCACGGTTGCCTGCCTGGTGGATACCGTGAACGACTCGGTGCGCGCTGCTGCCGCGGCCTACCGCAAGTTGGCGATGTTCTCCAAGCACCTGGTCATTCAGCGATTGCTGACCGCCGGGATCGCCGTGGCGGCCTTGCTTGCCGGCGGGGGGCTGCTCGCGTTCTCTGCGGCCTACTGCCTCGGTACGGTTCTGGGGGTCGCCTGGATCCTACGGGTCTCTCATCGCATGGGGGCGCCCCTGCGGCTGGGCCTACTGTCGTGGCCCACCATGAAGTGGCTGCTCAAGGAATCGAAGGTGCTGGGTGTCTTCACCATCGTGAACATGGCGGTGTTCCGCATTGACACCATCATGCTCGGCAGTCTGGGGTCCATCGCTGACGTCGGCTACTACGCGGTCGCCTACAAGATGTTCGAAACGGTCCTGTTCCTGATCTGGTCGGTCGCTCGAGTGGCGGCACCGGAGATCGCTTCCGCAACGGTGGTCCGGACCGCCCGACGGACGTACGAGACGGCCGTTGCGTCAGCGTTGTCCGTCATCACTCCGTACGTCGTGGTCCTGATCGTGAGCGGTGGCGCGGTCGCAGCTCTGATCTTCGGTGCGGACTACCAACAGGGCGCCGATGTCGCCACGGCATGGTTGGGATTAGCCCTTATCCCTTACACCGTTCAGTATCTGTCGGGGTCCGCCATCATTGCCCGGGGTCACAACGTGACAGTGCTGGTGGCATCGGCCACAGCGCTGGTCGTCAACGTCGGTCTCAACATCTGGCTCATCCCGACCTACGGTGCGGCGGGCGCAGCATTCGCCACGATGGCGACCTTGGTCGCGCAGGTGGCAGTTCTCATGGTCACCGTGGTCCGGGCCTTCTCGGGGGTGTCGCTGTGGCGCCCCCTGCTGCACCTTCCGATCGCGGGTCTCGCCATGGTGCCCATCTTGCTGTGGGATGTTCCGATCATCCTCAGTGCACCACTGGCTGGGATCGTGTACGTCTTGGTGTGGTTCGCCGTGGGTAGAGTGATCGACCCCGCGGCCGTCACCGGTGTCATCGACCTGATGCGCCGAGAGAAGAAGGACCTCGAGGAGGAGGCGGCATGATCCGAGTCGCCGTCGTCTCCGCCTTTGCCACCATGGGGGGATCCGAACAGTGGATCTTGGGTGTGATGGAGCACGCGGGCCCCGACCTGCAGTGGCGATTCGTGGTCCTGCAGGAAGGCCCGTTCGCCGACGAACTTCGTGAGCGGGGCATCCCGGTCGATGTCGTTCCCACCGGGGCGGCGCCGTGGCAGATCGTGTCGTCGGGTCGACAGGTGCGCCAACTGCTTGCGTCGGCTCCGCCGCAGGTGATCATCGGCAATGGCATCAAGGCGCAGCTGACGGCCATGTCGGCTGCCCGCTCGCTCCACGTGCCCACCGTAGGGGTCAAGCACGACCATTCCTTCGACCGCTGGCTCGCGCGACCTCTCGGGCGCTCGGTCACCGCCGTTGTGACGACGGCTTCCGAGGTGGGTACGCCCACAGGTCGCCGCGACCTGGTCGTGATCGAACCCCCCCGACCCCCGGAGCCGCTATCACAGACCGAGGCCACCGACGTGTTGATCGATCACGGGTGGACTCCGACGCACCCGACGGTCGCGATGATCACGCGCTTGGTTCCGTACAAGGGCGTCGACGTTGCCATCGAGGCGCTCGTCGACGCTCCCGCCTGGCAGCTGCTGGTCATCGGCGGCGAGGACGCGGCCGCCCCCGGGGAGCAGCAGCGGCTCGAGGACCTGGCGGCGAACCTCGCAGTAAAGGATCGGGTCACGTTCACCGGGCCCATACCGCAGGCCGGTCGCACGCTCACCGCCGTTGATGCGCTCACCGTCCAGACCCGACCCGGCGGCGGCCGCAACTCCCCTGACCGGGAGGGGTTCGGCATCGTGGGCACCGAGGCCATGCTCGCTGGGATCCCGGTTGTCATGGCTGGTGACGGTCCGATCGCGTCCCGGCTGGCAACGCCGAATGGCCCTGCGGGGCTTGTGGTCGCGCAGTCGGACCCCGTGGCGACCGCAGCAGCGCTTCGGCAGTTGGACGACGAAGCCGAGCGGCTGGGGATGGGTCGGGCTGGTCGAGGCGCCGCCGAGAACCACCCGGACGACGAGCAGGTGGCCAGCCGCATGGTGGAAGTACTGCAGCGGGTGATCAGGTGAGCACGCTGCTCACCGTTGCCATCCTTGGGGTCGTGGCGCTTGCCGTCGGGTCGGTGCTGCTGAAGCATCCGGAGTGGGCCGTGGTGGGCCTGTGTCTGATATCACCCGTGGGTCTGCTGTACGTGGGGGCCGCTCAAGTCATCACGGTGGTGGCGATGGGCGTGATCGCCGTCATGATCGCGTCGAGGTGGAGTGCCGGGGAGCAGCCGTTCCCGCCCATTGCCCTCAGCGGTGCGATCCTGTTCTGGACCCTGAGTGTTCTCGCGTCCATCGTGCTGTCGCCGTATCCTGCTGACGCCGCACTGTTCGGCATGTGGCTGATCGTGTCGGGACTCCTTGCGTTGGCCGTACCCGGCATCGTGGACACCCGCAAGCGGTTGCTGCCGGTGATCCACGCGTGGCTGATCAGCGCCATCGTCATCGTGGCCGCCGGCCCGTTCATCAAGGCTCCCACGCCCGCTCAGGAGGGCGAGGCCGAGGCTGCCTACGGGGGGGCCGTGATCGTGGGCCGGGCGACGTCGGTCTTCGGGCAGCCCAATGAGTACGGCGTGTACTGCATGATGTTGCTGATGGTGGCTATTGCCATGGTCATAAGAGCTCAGGGTTGGCTGCGGTTGGTGGCGGCAATCGCGACCGTGGCCACACTCACTGGGTTGGTGCAGTCGTATTCACGCGGGGCCTGGATCGGCGCGATCGTGGGCCTCGTCGTCCTGATCGTGATCGAGCCGCGAGCGCGAAAGCCCGTGATCGGTACTGGCTTGGCGGTCGTGGCTGGGCTGGTGGCCTATGCGGCGGTGGTCCCAGCCAATCCAACGATCGATCTGATCACGAGTCGGTTCGATTCGATCATCAACCCAGCCGCCAACCCCTTTGACGAACGTCCGGTGATCGTCGCCGAAGGCGTTCGACAGTTCACGGCATTCCCGTGGTTCGGCGTGGGACCCAATGCGTTCTCAATTGAGGGTGCGACGAGTCGGTCCCTTGAGCAGACGGTCGGTGGCGTTCATGCCCACAACACTGTCCTGACCGTGGCTGCGGAGCAGGGACTGTTCGGGGTCGCGGCCATGATGGCGATCATGGCCGTGGTCGTTGTGACGTGCATACCGGTGCTGCCGATCGTCGTGCGGCGCATGTCCGACGGTCGAGACTCCGGCGGTGACTGGGTGTCCGCTGTCCTCGTAGGGTCGGTGGCGGCCCTCAGCGCGATCATGGTGTCCGGCATGGTCGATGCGCCTCTGCGCAACGCGCTCATGCGCACCACATTGTGGTTCACCGTCGGCATGGCCGTGGCAGCAGGCGAGATCCTACGTCGTCACGGTTCCGGCACTGAACCAAGCGGCGTGACGGCAATGGAGAAGGTTGGTACACCCGACGTGTCACCCGAAATGAGTAGTAGGTTGACCGGTAACTGATGCCGACACAGTCATGAATGCAGGAACAAGGTTGCGGCCCACCCTCAAGTAGGGGCCCGGGTGCGCCGATTCATCATGTGTGGGTACCAGCAGCACAACGACCTGGCGGCCATGGGTCGTCCCGTTCGCCATGCTGACCCTGCTGGCGTCGCTGATCATGGCACCGACGCTGTCTGTTGATGCCGTTGCCGCGGACTCCGCACGGTCCGAGCGGGCAAAAGGTGGCAAGAAGGCGCCAAGGGCCCAATCGGGCTCCGCACCAGAATTCGGGGTCCAGTTCCACGGGACCTGGGGTGACTACAACGATGCCAGTCGGGCAACCGTGCTGGAGACTCTGGGCGACAACGGCGTTTCGACGGTCCGTATCGATGTCTCGTGGCGCATGCTGCAGCCCTCCGGACCTGGTGAATTCGACGCGTGGGGCGTTCGTCAGGTGGACGCCGCGATCGATGCGGCGATGGCGCGGGGGTTGCGTCCCCTCGTGACCCTATGGATGGCGCCCGAATGGGCGACGGGATCCAGCGATGAGCGTGTTCCGCCGAGCACCCCCTCTGCCCTGTCCGCTTGGAAGGGCTTCGCCCAAGCCATGGTGGAACGCTACGGCGCACGGGTGGACGCGTGGGAGATCTGGAACGAGCCCAACCACGATGACTTCATGAGGGGCGCCTCGCCGACCACCTACGCCCAGGTACTGCGTTGGGCCCATGCGGGAATCAAGGGAGCAGATCCGACAGCGACGGTGGTGTTTGGCGGCACCCAGTACGTCGATGTGTCATGGATCAAGAAGGTTCTGGCAGCCGGAGGCACCACCTACGACGTCATGGCCGTTCACCCCTACCAGGGGGTCGCCGACGAAGCTCCCGAACTCCCCGACAACGGAACGATGTACCGGCTCGGCCGCGTTCCCGCCCTGTACGCGTTGATGCGCAAGGAGGGTCACGCGAGTCGGCCGATCTGGTTCACCGAGTTCGGTTGGCGTGCCAGCCCCACACCGGCGGGTGCCCCGCATTGGAAGCGTGGCGTCAGTCCCAAACGCCAAGCGGCGTTCCTGACCAGGACGCTGACACATGTCGCCAGCACGATGCCCTTCGTGGAGCGCGTCTACTGGTACACCGATCGTGCCGACAGCGCCACTGCCAAGAAGGCCGGCTACGGCTTGGTGTTTCCCGATGGCTCTCCGACGCGGGCGCTCAAGGCGGCGGGGTCCTACCTGTCCACCAGTCGCTGACGCCACTGTCGTGCTTCGCGCAAGGTGGCGTGTGCCAAAGCGATGTTCCCTGGGTTCTGATGCTTTCGGGGGGCGGCGAGGTTCTCCGCCAACTGTCGTAGCGCCAGCCAATGGATGAGCACTCCGAGGTTCGCACGACGGTCTGCGGGTATCTGCGCGACCAGGGTGTCGATCAGGAGGTCGCGGTCCTCCCGGCGGTTCAGGGTGGACCATAGTCGGATCGGATCGGTCCCCAGTGGGCCGCGCCCGACGAACTCCCAGTCGATGATCCGCACGCCGGCCGGCGACCACAGGACATTCGCATTGCTGAAGTCCCCGTGAACCCACGTGTCGGTCGGCAACTCGGCTGTCGCCGCCCGGGCCCGACGGAACTCGGCCAGCGGAAGCCGCCCGATCACTGCCCGTGCCAGCCGTTGGGGCAGATCCCGACTGCGGCCCTTCCACTCAGACACGGCGACAGGGGGAGGATCTGACGCCTCTCCGATGCGGGTTGCCGCCGCCATGGCCGCATGGACGTAGTCGGCTCCCTGACTCGGCAGGACCTGGACCCGTTCGCTGATGAGCCAGCCCTCACCTGCGGCCAGATCTCTTGGCACGGGTACGCCGTTGCGTGCGGCCCAGGACCGGGCTGCCGCTTCGTGGGCCAACTGGTCGACCGCGGAAGTGTTCTGCGCGACCCCAACGATGACGGCCTCGTCCGCTGCCGTTCCGGGCAGGGTCGCCACCCACCGATCGATCGGTCGGGGTGGGCCCGCCTTCTCCAGCGGTCGCGGTGGTGGATCCGCGACGACCAGGGAGCGCCAGCCACCGGGGTCGACCGACGGTGGCGGGTCAGAGGCTGTCGCGCCACCTGTCAGGCGTCGGACCGGGCCCAACTGCCGAGCGAAGGTCCACCATGGGCCAGGGTCGTCGCTGGCCCACCACGAGCGCTCCGAGCCCCGACGCTGCAACGGCGGATGACCCGTGGCCGTGGGTGTACTCCGCTGCGCGAGAAAGGCCTTCTGGTCCAAGATCCCCACGACGTGCCGAATCCCGTCCACCTCCCGACCTTCGGGGACCGGCCGACCGGTCAGCACTAGATGTAGTGCCCGGACGACGTCGACGTCCGCACTCGATCGGAACGTGCGGAACTGCGCCCCCCGGCGCGGATTGAAGTCGAGCAACTTGAACACCCCGTCTCGTTCGTCCAGGCGCCAGTCCATGTCGCATACCCCGGAATACCCCACCTTCGCGCAGAACTGCATCGCGGTCTCGATCAGCCCGGCGTTGTAGCGGGACTCCGACAGGGTTCCGACTCCGGTTGCATCAGGGAAGGCCCGCAGTTTGCGCCCCGAGAAGGCGGCGGCGGGGCGGTGGTTGTCGGTGAGCGTGGCGGCTACGTACCAGTCCTGGCTGGTCGCCTGGGGGAGGAACTCCTGGATGACCAGCGGTGTGCCGGGGGTCCAGTCGGCCAGGAGGGCCGCGAGGGCGGCGTGGTCGTCGACCTTCGTGGTCGCGGGGACCGACCGGGCGACGAGCCGGCTGAACGGTTCCGGATTCTTGACCACCAGCGGGAATGCTGCCGTCGCGGCGAACTGGGCCACCTCGTCCTGGGTTCGGGGAGCGATCGTGCGCGGCGTGGGGGTGTCGGTCGCCGCGCAGAGTTCAGCGAGCGCCCCTTTGGCGGCCAACCGATCGGGTAGGTCGGGGGCGATGTCCGGAAGCAACAGCACATCGGCAAGGTCAGTGCGCCGCCGGGCGAGCAGGACCGCCGACTCGTCGTCTCCCGCGATTGCCACGGCCTTGCGGCCGATCGTGCGACACGCGTCACGAATTCCCGCCACCAAGGTGTCCTCTGACTCCCCGCCAGTCGTGCGCCACGGGATGACGCCGGTCAGGTACTTCGATGCGGTGACCGGGTGATCGGTGTCGGCCAGTGCCACGTAGACGGGGATGCCGACTCGTCCGAGGGTTCGGACTGTCGCCACGGCTCCGTAGTCCCACGCGTGCTCACCGATCATGAGCAGGAGGGCTGGAACAGAGGTGTCGTAGCCGGCTCTGGTCATCGACACACCTCCATAGCGGCCCCATCGTGGCATGGTCGGGCTCCCGATGGCCCTGTGAATCAGGGAGCTGGTCAGACAGACGTATCGGATGCGGCAAGTGCGACAGCCGGAGGACACCCCGACTGACTGACCCGACCTGTCGATTGTCGGAGTCGTGAGGCAGGATCGGCATCGGAGGCAACCATGGACAATTTCGAGATCGTCGAACTCACCCCTCAAACAACCGCCGTCGTGCGCGCCACCGTCGCCTGGGCTGACCTGAAGTCACTCTTCGACCGCGGCTTCCGCGAGGTCTTCACCACCGTCGCCGCACAGGGCGGGCAACTGGCCGGAGCCCCGTTCGGGTACTACCCCACGACGCCGGGCGAGACCGTGACCGTCGAGGTTGGCGCCCCAGTCACCGCACCGATCACGGCTGCCGGTGACGTGACGCCCGGGGAACTGTCCGGAGGGCGGGCCGTGCACACGATGCATGTGGGCTCGTACGAGGACCTGCCGCGCACGTACGAAGCAATCGGGACGTGGGCGGCGCAGCAGGGTCACACGCTGGCGACCGCCATGTGGGAGACCTACCTGGACGATCCCAGCGCCGTGACCGACCCGGCCACCCTGCGCACCGAGATCCACTGGCTGCTCGCGGACTGACGTCAGTCTCGGGTGCGTAACAGCGCCCGCCCGCCACTGGGCGGGACGTTGATCACGAACGTACGCTCGTGAGGTGGCTTCCCCCCGGCAGAACCCCTCGATCCGCGGTACGCGCGTGTCCTCGGGCAGCGCCAAGAGGCCGGTCGCAGAGCCGCTTCCCGAACCGGAAGTCGTCGCGGACCCCACCCGGCCGAGGCAGGTTGTGAACTATGTCATGCAGCGCCGCGCGGCGCTGCGGGGTTTGATGCGCGGCGGATTGCGGGATGACCCGTGCGACGCCGACCCGATGTTGCTGCGCACTGCGAAGTACCACGGGGAAGCCGCCGGACGGCCGTGTCCGGTCTGTCGCAGGACGGATCTGACGCAGTTGACCTATACGTTCAGTCCAGAGATGGGCGAGACCTCGGGTCGTGTCCGGGCAACAGCTGAATTGACGACATTGGCCTACGAGTTCGGGGCCTTCCGGGTGTATCTCGTGGAGGTCTGCCGACACTGCCACTGGAACCATCTGGTGGTCTCGTACGTCCTTGGTGATGGGAACCCGCGCAAGCCCGCGGGCAAGAGGAGTACTTCGTGATCAACTACCCGCGGTCGGAGAAAACCGGCCTTGGAAAGCTGATCCCTTCATGGAAGCTCGTGCTGGGAGGCCTACTCACGCTGGCCGTCGTCGGCGCCGGCATGTTCGCGATCGCCGTCTACATCCTGCCCGTCCCCCAGCCCAACGACGTCGCCATCGCCGAGACCACCAAGGTCATGTACGCCGACGGCAAGACCGAGGTCGGTCGTATCGGCGACGTGCGCCGCACGAGCGTCCCGCTCGAAGAGGTCCCCCTCGATGTCCAGCACGCGGTGCTGGCTGCTGAGGACCGCTCCTTCTACGACCACGGCGGGTTCTCGCCCGAAGGCATCAGCCGCGCGCTGTGGAACAACGTCACCGGGGGCAGCACCCAGGGTGGCTCCACGATCACCCAGCAGTACGTCAAGAACGCCTACCTGACCCAGGACCAGAACATCCTGCGTAAGGCCAACGAACTGGTGCTCGCGGTCAAGCTCGAGACGATCGAGTCCAAGGACGAGATCCTGTCCAACTACTTGAACACCATCTACTTCGGCCGTGGTGCGTACGGCATCGAAGCTGCGTCCGAGGTCTACTTCGGCAAGCCCGTCAACGAGATGACGCCCTCCGAGGGTGCCGCCCTGGCAGCCGTGATCCAGTCGCCCGGCAACTACGAGCCGAAGCTGTTCGAGGAACGGCTCATGGAGCGCTGGAACTACGTCCTCGACGGCATGGTCGAGAAGGAATGGCTCACCCCCGCCGAGCGCGCCGACATGACGTTCCCCAAGTTCAAGAAGCAGGAGAAGGGCAACCAGCTCGCCGGTCAGGCCGGCTACATCCTCGAGACCGTCAAGGACGAACTCGTGGCCAAGGGCTGGAGCGAGGCCGAGATCGACGGCGGTGGTCTGACGATTACCACGACGATCAAGCAGCAGGCCCAGGACGCCGCTGTGGCAGCCGTCGAGAACGCCGGCCCCACCTACAACACCGAAGGACTGCGCGTCGGTCTGATCGCCGTCGAGCCGGAGACCCGCCGGATCGCAGCCATGTACGGCGGCGAGAACTACCTGAAGACCCAGCTGAACAATGCCACCCAGGGCCGCGCCCAGGGCGGCTCGACGTTCAAGGCGTTCGGCCTCGCGGCAGCGCTCGACGAGGGGTACAGCCTCGACACGGTCCTGAACGGGTCGTCGCCCGCCACGATCGAGGGCTACACCCTGCAGAACTTCGGCAACTCGTCGTTCGGTCCGGTGAGCCTGCTCACCGCCACCACGAACTCGGTCAACACCGCGTACGTGCAGTTGGAGAGTGAGGTCGGCGTCGACAAGACCATCGCGACCGCCGAGAAGTTGGGCCTGCCGGCCGACACCCCGGGCATCGAAGACAACCTGACGTTCGTGCTCGGGTCCCCGTCACCGCGGCCGATCGACATGGCGAACTCGTTCGCGACGTTCGCAGCGCGCGGCATGTACGCCGAGCCGACGATCCTCAAAGAGGTCACCCGCAACACCGGCGAGGTCGCCTACCGATCCGACGACAGTGCCACCCGCGTCTTCGACGAGGACGTCATGGACAACGTCAACTACGCGCTGCAGACCGTGGTGAACAACGGCACCGCGACGCGGGCCTCGTGGACCGGTCGCCCTGCCGCCGGCAAGACGGGCACCACGGACGACAACATGTCCGCGTGGTTCGTCGGCTACACCCCGCAGTTGTCCGCGGCCGTCATGCTGGCCAAGGAGAACAAGAAGGGCAACCCGATCAGCCTGAACGGAACCGGCGGGGTGTACGACATCACCGGCGGCTCGTTCCCCACGGCGATCTGGGCGGAATTCATGTCGGCGGCCCTGGCCGATGAGCCCGTGGAGTACTTCGTGGCCCCCGGCAGCGACGTCCCGCCGGGTCAGACCAGCACGGACCCGTACGACACCTACACGGAGTCCCCGTCCAGTGAACCCAGTGCGTCGCCGTCTGCCACGGACGAGCCGTCCCCGAGTTCCTCGACCTCGGCCACGCCGGAGCCCTCGCAGCCGTTGGCCGAGGATCCGCAGCCGCGGCAACAGCCGACGGACCCAGAACTGCCTGATCCGCGCGCCGAGCAGCCTGCCGTTCTGCCCCAGCAGGAGCCGACCCGCCGCCCGCGCCAGCGCGCTCGATGATCAGGAACCGGCCCCACAGCGGGAGTCGCCCCGCCTAGATTGGGGTCGTACGGAGGGAACGGTGATGGGCGCGACTCGATACGAGACAGTCCTCGCCGCCCTCTCTGCCGGCGTGGTCATCCATGCACCCGACACGGCCATCATCGAGGCGAACGAGCGGGCCAAGGAACTGCTGGGAATCCACGATCTTCACGGGCGGTTGGCGACGGATCCGGCGTGGGACTTCTTCGACGAGGACATGTCCCCCCTGCCGATCGATCAGTTCCCGGTGGTGCGTGTGCTGGCAACCGGGGAACCGGTGACCGACCAGATCGTGGTGGTCCGACCTCCCCTGGCGCCGGACGTCATCGTCGAAGTCAGCGCCTTACCCCGCTTCGACGATCACAGCGAACTCCTCGAGGTGGTGGTCACCTTCATCGACGTCACCGCCCGGGAATCACGCCGGATCGACGCCGAACGGCTGAACGTCCGCCTGTCCGCGATCGCGGTCACCGACGACCTGACGGGGCTGGCGAACCGGCGCGGAATTGTGCAACTGGCCGAGCAGGCCGTGTCGGCGGCGCGGCGCAACGACACCTCGTTGGCGTTCCTGGTCATCGACCTCGACCACTTCAAGCAGGTGAACGACCGTTTCGGCCATGCTGGTGGCGACGCGCTGCTGTTGACCGTCGCCGGCCAGATCTCGGAGTCCCTGCGCCGCGAGGACTCCGTGGGTCGGTTCGGTGGGGAGGAGTTCCTGGCCGTACTTCCGGGTGCGGACCTGACTGCTGCGGAGGGGATTGCCGAACGGGTTCGTGCGGATGTGGCGCTCGCGGGGGAGCAGATGTCAGTCACTGCCAGCATCGGCGTCGCAGTGTACGAGCCCGACGAGAGTGCCTACGCACTTATCAACCGCGCGGACGCGGCGATGTACCGGGCCAAGGCGGCCGGTCGAGACCGGGTGTGCACCTGAGACCCCGCGGCGGCGTCGTACCGCCGAACGGGTGACGCCACCCTGCCACGTGGGGCTGGTCCCGCCATGCTGGCCGCGCAGTCCACCGCCGGTGGGCACCCCAATTGACGGGGGAGAACAGCAGGGAGAAGCACATGGGTGGACTCGACGACATCGTGAACAAGGCCAAGGACGCCGTCGGCGGCGACGCCGCCATCGACGGTCACATCGACACCGCGGCCGAGGCGGCCAAGAAGGTTGCGCCCGAGCAGACGCACGGCGCGATCGACGGAGCTGCCGAGAAGGCCAAAGAGATCATCTGATTCTCTCCACTGCGCCCCCGGTCCGATCACGGCCGGGGGCGCAGTCGTGTCCGGGTGCCCCCCGCGATTCGGCTGCTTCCGCGTAGAGTGCGCGGGTGGCGAGGGAACGGGACACCGACACTGCTCCGAACGTGATCGAGGCGACCGGCTTGCCCGCGCCGAGCACCGGGCCCCTGCCCCCCACACTCAGCGACCCCGCGATGCTGGCGGGCTCCGAAGTGCTCGGTGGCCCGGCGGGCGATCATCGGGCGCCCGGTGGCTGGTGGACCCCGCTGCGCATCATCCTGGTAGTCGGAACCGTCACGTTCTGGTTGGGGTTCCTGCGTACCTGGCCCTGCATGAGCAACGGGTGGATCGACCCAGACCGCTACGAGGCGATGTGCTACTCGGACCTGCCGGTCCTGTACTCGTTGCGCGGGTTGGCGGACGGATACGTGCCGTATCTGGAGTGGCCGGCGGCCGGGCAGCCGTGGGAGTACCCGGTCCTGATCGGCGTGTTGGTGTTCGCGCTCGGTGGGGTGACGAAGGTTGTCACGGGTGGGCAGGCGGATGCGCTGACGTTCTATGTCGTGAATGCGGTCGCGTTCTACGCATGCTTCTTGGTGGCGTTGTGGGCGACGTCGGGGTACGTCCGCCGTCGGCCGTGGGACGGGCTGCTGTTGGCTGCGTCGCCCGCGGTTCTGTTGGCGTCTTTCGTCAACTGGGACTGGCCGGCGGTGATGTTCACCGCGCTGGCACTGCTGGCGTGGTCCCGCCGCCTGCCCGGATGGGCGGGAATCGCCTTGGGTCTCGCAGTCGCGGCGAAGTTCTACCCGCTGCTGCTGCTGGGCCCGCTGTTCCTGCTGTGCCTGCGGGCGCGACGCCTCAAGGCGTTCTGGCTGACAGTGGGCGGGGCGGTCGGGGCGTGGCTCATGGTGAATGTGCCGATCATGCTGACCGGGTTCGAGGGCTGGAAGTACTTCTTCACCTTCTCTGCGGAGCGGGGGCAGGACTTCGGGTCGTTCTGGCTGGCCCTGCAGACCGCGGGGTATGGGGTGCCGGCCGAGTCGGTGAACTTGGTGGGCACGCTGGTCTTCCTTCTGTTGTGCGTGGCGCTGGGTGGATTGATCCTGTTCGCACCGCAGCGTCCCCGGCTGGCGCAGGTGAGTTTTCTGGTCGTGGCCGCGTTCCTGCTGACGAACAAGGTGTACTCGCCGCAGTTCGTGCTGTGGCTGGTGCCGCTGGCGATCCTGGCGCGCCCGCGGTGGCGCGACATCATCTGGTGGCAGCTGGCCGAGGCGGTCTACTTCGCGGGGGTGTGGTGGTACCTGGTGGGCCTGACGGACGGCAACAAGGGGCTTTCCGAGCAGTGGTACGCCGCCGCGATCATGGTGCACGTGATCGCCACCGCCGTGCTGTGCGGCATCGTCGTGCGCGACATTCTGTGGCCGGCCCACGATCCGGTGCGCAGCGACGGCATCCCTGAACACGCGGACGATCCCGGCGGTGGGGTGCTCGACGAGGCCCCCGACTGGGGCCGCGAGCGTGAGCCCGCGCATTCGTGACCACTGGTCGTGCGTATTTGCTCATGATCAAGGAAATCGCGACGGGGGCTCGCTCAGCTTGTGACTGGAGTGCAAGATCATGAGCAAATACGCACCGCCACAGCCTGGCTCAGTACGGTGCGCGCCACGTCACCGGCCGGTGCAGTTGCTGCGCACGGATCCGCAGGCACTCGTCGGTGAGCCGAAGGACTGCGCCCGGTTCGTTGAGCACTTGGGCCACCGTGAACCGGATCACCAGCAGTCCGTGGGCATGCAGGCGGTTCTGCCGGATGCGGTCGCTGGTGAACGCCAACTCGTGGGCGTGGTGTTCTCGGCCGTCGATCTCGGCAGCCAGCTGCAAGTCGGGCCAGCTGGCGTCCAGTCGGTAGTGGGCACCGTCGCACCGGATGGGGACGTTCAATGTGGGATCGGGGAGCGGCGACTCGTGGATCAGGCGCCAGTACAGGCCTTCCCCGCCTGACTCCGCACCAGCGCGAACTTCGGCCACCACCTCGTTCCATCGCCCCCGCACGTTGGAGGGAACACCCGTGGCATCCGCGAACTCCGCGCGGCTGATGACGCCGGAGTTGGTGGCTGCGAGTGCCGCGAATCGGAAAGTGTGTGGGCCAGGGCGAGTGGCGAGCCCCACCAAGGTCTGCTTGATGGTGGTCACGGGCCAACCTGACCGAGTGCTGTGGATCCAGCCGGCCCATTGGTGAACCTCGACGCCGGGTAAGGGCCTGATGCGCCGGCCGTGCGGGACGCTGACGGGGATCGTGGTCGGACTCTCGCGGCTACTGACGTCCCAGATGGTCGCAGCGGCTTCGTGGGAGAGCAGAACGAGGGGACCGGCCCAGGCCAGCGCGCGACGGCGACGGAAGTGAAGGTCCGTGGGGTCGGCGGCGGGGTGAGCGAACAGGCCCGTCTCGAGTCGCAGGAGTCGTCCTGATGCCACCGCGCCGGTCACTGTGCCGCGGCTGACGCCCATCCGCAGCAGCTCGGCCCGCGAGGCAACTCCACCCAGCTCGGTCAACACTTGCCATAGGTGGGAGTTCCTCATACGGCACGGTGGGGCGTCGTGCGAGTGCCGGGAGCACGCGCCCCGCGGTTGGGGACAGTCGTGGCCGGGTCAGGTTGGGGATGCGCATCTGCTCATGATCTTGCCGCTGGCGATCGTGGCCCGGCGGGGGCAACCGCGATGGCGGGGTGCCGCGAGCAAATACGCACTACAGCACGAGGTGGTCGACCACCGGGGCCAGCACGCTGTGCCAGGTGGCTCGCACGGGGAAGTCCCAGGTTCCGACCAGTTGCTGCAGGTGGACGGGCGGCCAGCCGGGAGCGGGGGCCTTCACCGGGGCGCGACGTTGCGGGTTGATGACAGGCACTGCCAGGGTGCGGGCACCGAGCGCCCGGCTTCGGGTCATGACCTGGTCGCGCAGCAGGCGCACGGCGGGGTGGTCGGCGTCGGGCAGGGGAAGGGGGGCGGTCAGATCCCAAGCGCGATCGCCCACAGTGGCGAACAGTCCGCCGTAGGTCACTTCACCGTCGCGCTCGAGCACCAGCAGAGTCACGCCGGCGAAGTTGTCGCTGGCCAGGCCCCGCCAGCGCTGCTCCCACTCCTTGATCGACGGGGCGGGCAGGCTGCTGTGGGCTTGGGTGACCGCCTCGTGGACCGCGGGCAGGTCGTCGATGGTGCCCTCGCGAACGGACAGCCCCGGCAGCAGTGAACGGGCCGCGGGGTTCTGGCGCCGGGTGTGCTCCTGTCGGGTCAGGACGACCTCGGCCAAGAAACTGCGGGGGGCGGCGGTCATGGGTCGCCAACCGGCAGCCTCAAGTCGCTGCGAGGTAATGCGGGAGTCCTGCAGCGGCTCGGGCGGGTGGTGCAGCACCAGGGCTTTGCCGGTGGCGCGCTGCGACGGATCGAACCCCCACCAGTCGAGTTGGGCGACCACGGGGTTCACGCGTGCGGTGAACACACCGCGGCCACGCAGGTGCTCGGCGAGCGGGTCCAGCCAGTCGGTCAGGGACAGGTTCGGGCGGCGGCGGCCGGTCCAGTCGATGTCGGGGCCGGACTCGAACACGGCGACGGATCGCATCGGTAGGCGGGGTAGGCCGCGGAGCCGGTACAGGCCGGCGCCGATCATTCGGGTGTCGTCGAACCAACCCACCGACTCGGTGCGGGCGGTCACGAACCCCTTGCCCCAGCCGGGGGTCTGCTCCAGCGGCACGCTCGGCTGCGAGGCGACGTAGGCGCGGTGTTCGGCCGCGGTGATGGCTCGTACCTGCAGAGGCATGGCGGGTCAGTCCGCGAGGTCGACGACCACGGGAGCGTGGTCCGAGGCGCTCTTGCCTTTGCGAGCCTCGCGGTCGCTGTAGGCGTCGGTGACGCGGCTGGCGATCGATGGTGTGGCGTAGACGAGGTCGATGCGCATGCCGCGGTTCTTGGGGAACGCGAGCTGGCGGTAGTCCCAGAACGTGAAGGCACGGTCGTACTTGAGGGGGCGGGGTTCGATCTCGGTCAGGCCGACGGACTCGATGAGTTTCAGGCCGGCGCGTTCCTGGTCGGTGACATGGGTGCTGCCCTGGAACCCGTCGATGTCGTACACGTCGGCGTCGGTGGGAGCCACGTTGAAGTCGCCCAGCAGCGCCAGGTCCGGGTGGGCGGCGAGTTCGGTGCGGGCGGTCACGCTCAGCGACTGCAGCCAGCGCAACTTGTACTGGTAGTGGTCGTGGTCGGGGGTGCGGCCGTTGGGGATGTAGAGGCTCCAGATTCGGATCCCCCCGCAAGTGGCGGCGATGGCGCGGGGTTCGACCTTGCCCTCCCACTCGGGCTGGTCGGTCAGGTTGTCGCGGATGTCTTCCAGCCCGACCCGGCTCACGATGGCGACCCCGTTCCAGGCGCCGGTGCCCAGGCACACCGATTCGTAGCCGAGTCCGGCGAACACCAGATCGGGGAAGTCCGCGGTCTTGCACTTGGTCTCTTGGATGCACACGACGTCAGGCTGAGCGGTCTCCATCCACCCCGTCAGATGGTCGAGGCGACGGTTGACCGAGTTGATGTTCCAGGTGGCGATCCGCACCCGGCGAGTCTACGCGCGGGTCCGCCGACCCCCGGCCTACTGCCGGTCGGTCAACTCATATCCGGGCTCTGGAACGACAGACTCCTGGGGGGAGTCGGGTCCTTTGCTCAGTGCCTCGTCTGATTCGACCAGCCTTCGCAAGGTGGGTGCGGTCCAGTCCTTCAGTTCCATCAGTCCGCTCCTCAATACTCCCGATGCTTGGCGAGCCCAGGAAGCGGCGGCCCACCACAGTGGTGAGCGAGCGATGTGTGGAAGGTTGGCGCCGAATCGGGAAGGTCCGGATCCTGCCCACTACTGACCATCGCGACGGCGGCAGCCGATGCCGGGACCGTCACTGTGAGGTGACTGCGCAGGATGGTCGAACCCGAGTCGCGACCCGATGTGTTCGGTGGGCCGGCCGGGTCGGGCCGGATCGGTCTAGGATATCGGTCATGAGTGACGCCATCCAACTGATCGGGTCCGCTGTCCCTCGCCGCGCGTTGGGGGCCGTGCAGGCCGAGGTGGATGGCGAGTTGATCCTGCTCAGTCCGAAGGACTTCGGGTACTTCGGCGCCGAAGGCGCGGGCGGGGCCGTGTGGGAACTCATCGACGGTGAACGCACCGTCGACGGCATCGTGACGGCGCTCGAGGCGGACTTCGTCGCCGAGCCGGGAGTCATCCGGGGCGAGACGCTCACCTACCTTGAGGCACTCGTGGCGGCGGGCCTCGTCTCGGTGTGATGGGGTGGGCCATTCCGGCCGTATTCTGCGGGGAACGCCGATCCGAGCACCGCAGAGCGCAACCCGCACTCGGGGGTGAGACAACCGTCCCGACTGTGTGTAATCGGCTAATCGCAACAGGTCACGGACATATCCGGACATATCGGTCTATTCGGGCTCTTTGCCTTTCCCGTTGCGACTGCCCCATTGTTCCTGATTAACTGACGTGGTGCGGCCCGATGGGGGTTCGCTTGACCTACCTAGAAGGCGGGAAAGTGCTAAGAACAAAGCTCTCGTGGGCCCTAGCGGCCACGGTGCCGCTTGCGTTGGGGCTGGGTGTTCCAGCTGCTTCGTCATTTGCGGCAACAACCACGACAGGTGTCGCTCTGCAGTCAGCTGCTGCATCCACAGCGAAGCCGAAAGTCAACGCGCCAGTTGTGACGCTCTGTCTGACCAAGAAGGGCGGCAAGACAAAGGTCACCTCCGAGGCTGGTCGAGTTAAGTGCGACCCCGGTACTACGAAGGTCAAGGCGACGAAGCGACAGATCGGTCGCGTTGCTAATTCCAGCACCGGCACCGTCATCCTCTGTGTCAACAAGAACACCGGTCTCACCAAGGTGAAGAACTCGGGTTCCAAGTGCAAGAACAAGAACACCGTCAAGGTCAACGGTAAGAAGCTCGGCATCGTCGGTCCCACGGGTCCGCAGGGTCCGACCGGTCCCACGGGATCCAACGGCGCGACGGGTGCGACCGGGGCTACCGGCGAAAAGGGCGCTACCGGTGCGACGGGTGCTACCGGCGAAAAGGGCGCTACCGGTGCGACGGGTGCTACCGGTGACACGGGCGCTACCGGTGCTACCGGTGCTACCGGTGACACGGGCCCCACTGGTCCCACTGGCCTCACATCGCTGAGTTCACCGGTTCTGCTCCTCGGTACGCCGACCAATACAGCCGTCACCGTCAAGATCCAGAACTACGACGACACGCTGACCTACGACGTGACGGACAACAGTTCCGGCACGATCGGAAGCGTTGCTGCTTGCTCGGTCGATGAGGCGGATGCCGACTTCGGTATGGGCTGCGTAACGGTGTCCGACTTGGTGCCGGGTGACTGGGATCTCGTTCGGGTGCAGGCCACCCTGGCCGGGTTCGGGTCGTCGTCGATCTCCAAGATCAATGCGCAGGCCGACGCGGCGCCGATGTTGCCGCCCACGTCTGTGGCGATTGACACCGAGGCCAATCAGAGCCTGACGTACTCGTTCGTGCGACCGACTGTCGCGGGTGGCTACCCCATCCTCTCGACGGAGTACACGACGAACGGTGGGACGAACTGGCGGACCTGTGGTTCCGCCACCAGCACCTCCTGCACGTTCACGGTGGACTCGTCCAACGTGGCCCTGGTGAACGGAACGACGTACAGCACCCAGATCCGGTTCACGAACAGTGCCGGCAATGGAACTGCGTCGAGCCCCGCTGTGGATGGTATCCCTGGTATTCCGCCAGTCCTGACGGGCGGAGCTGTGACACCGGGGATCGGTCAACTTGCGATCACCTACACCTACTCGGAGACGAACGGGCATCCGGCCACCACTATCGAGTACCGGACTCAGCCCAACGGCGGATCCTTCGGTTCTTGGACCGACGGTGGAGCGGTGAGTGGTAATGCCGGGACGTTGACGGTGACCGGTCTGGACGCGGGCGACAATCCGTGGACAGTGGAGTATCGACTGAACAGTGACTTGGGCGCCAGCAATACGGAGTCCGACACTGACAGCGTGACCTCCACCGCGCCGACTGCCCCGGACAACTTCGTGGCGGTGCCGGGCGTGGTTGCTGGCAACATCGACCTCACTTGGGAGGCGCCCTCATCGGCGCCTGGCGCTGCGGTGGCCGAGTACCAGTATCGGTACGCGGTCAACGGCGGTTCGCCGGCCGGTGGCTGGACCACCATCCCCGGTGGTGAACCGGAGCGGAGCTTCAGCTTCACCCCGGCAGAGGGCGTGGGTGGTAACACCTACGTAGTCGAACTCCGGGCTGTGAACACCGCAGCCCAGAATGGGGCGGCAGCCTCGGATGACGCCAACGTGACGGCGCCATAAGGGAGATTTCCCCGAGTTGAGTGGGGCGACTGCTTCGGCAGTCGCCCCACTCAACAATTCCGGACCCACCGCGCTCGGAAACGTGACTTGTCGCCCGTAGAATCCATCCATGATGAATGCAGCGAGCCGACCTCGTCGGGTGCCCTACGGTGCAGCGGCCGCGGCCCCCTGGTCCGGGGGCCCCGGTGAGTCGATCAGCTCGTGACACTAGTTGCGGCATGGCTGCTCTACCCGGCCCTGCTGGCGACCTTCTGCCTCGGGATCGGCCTGCTGGTCGAAAGGCTGTCGGGTGTTGCGCTGCCGTCCTCCCTGTTATTGCCGACCGGGTTCGCCGCGTCATTGTCCGTCCTGCTTACCACCACGTCGATCGGTCCTTGGCCACTCGGCCTCGGGTGCCTGCTCCTTCTCACGATTGCTGGGTTGGCGTGGCGTGATCGTGTGACACCGATTCGCCGGCGACTCGCCGGCGATGCGTGGGCGGTTTGGGTTCTGCCAATCGTCTTTGCCGCCTATCTTCTGCCTGTCGTAGCCACCGGAACCGCGACGTTCGCCGGCTGGATCAAGCTGGACGACGGAGCGACCTGGTTGGCCCTGGGCCACCGGCTCACCGAGGCCGGACGCACTCTGGCTGACCTGGCGCCATCGACCAACGAAGCGTTGCTTGCCAGCTTGTGGGGGACGTATCCGTCAACGTCATTCGCGCCCCTGGGGCTAGGGGCGCTCTTGCCCGGGGTTGACGGGACGATGCTCATCCAGCCGTACCTCGCCTTCATGGCGGCGGTCCTGGCCAGTGCTCTTCTGGCGGTGCTGCGTGGACTGCTGCGATCTCTGCCGCAGTTGCGGGCTGCCGGGGTGGTCGCTGCATCCCTCGCCGCGCTGCTGTACGGGTACTCGATGTGGGGAGGCATCAAGGAGTTGGCCATTGCACCGCTGATCCCCGCAGCGGCGGTTGCCGCCACGATGGCCTCTCGACCAAAGGCAGGCTGGGCTGGCGCGCGCGCCATGCTTCCGCTGGCTGTGCTCGTGGCCGGTGGGATCGCGGTGGGGGGACCCACGACGATTGCCTGGTTCGTGGTTCCCCTCGCCTGGTGGCTGGTGGCCGCGGTCCGCGCCCAGGGGCTTCGCCCGGTGGTGATCCCCAGTCTTGCGCTGGCCGGTGCCACCCTGCTTCTCGCGGGTGCGGAGTTCATTCGAATGCGCCCCGACGGCGTCGTCGCGCTCGGCCAGTTCGCGGCCGGCAGCGACGACATCGGTACGTTGTGGCGGCACCTTCGGCGTGAGCAGGTTGCGGGGATGTGGTTGTCCGGCGACTTCCGGGCAGAGCCGGGCAGGATGGAGGTCACATGGCTCCTGATCGCGCTGGTGGCCGCCCTGGCAGTGGTTGGCTTGGTTTGGGCGGTGCGCCGTCGACTTGTGGATCTTCCCCTGTACGTCTGCAGTACGGTGCCACTGGCGATGGTGTTGGCCGGTGGTGGAGCCTGGATGGGCGGCAAGGCACTTGCGATCGCCTCTCCGGCACTGCTCACCGCGGGCGTCGCCGGTATCGGTTGGCTATGGCAGCGACAGCAGCGGGTGGTGGCCACCACGGCAGGGGTTGTGGTGGCAGCGGGCGTCGTCGCCGCAGTCGCCATGACCTACCGGGAGGTGTGGCTGGCACCCCGGCAGGAATTGGCGGAACTGGCGACGATCGGTGAAGGTTCGCGCGATCTCGCCCCTGCACTGATGATCGACTACAGCCCGTACGGGGCCAGGTACCTGTTGGCACCCCTCGATACGCAGGGCGCTGGTGAGCTGCGGCGAGACCGCATTCCGATGCTCGACGGCGAGGGACTCGGCAAGGGTGCCTACGCCGACATCGACGAGTTTCGCAGCGAGGGCGTTCAACCCTTCACAAGTCTCGTGCTGCGCCGCTCGGTGGTCGGAAGTCGCCCACCGTCGAACTACGAGCTCGAGTTCGACGGAGATGTGTACCAGGTATGGCGACGGAATCCGGAGCTCCCGCAGCCGGCGGAGCGGTTGCCGGTGGGGTACCGAGAACATCCCACGGCGGCGCCCGATTGCGCGCTGATCCGAGAACTCGGGCGATCCGCCACGGAGTTGGGGCAGGGCGCTGTGCTGGTGGCTGCCGAGCGGAGCCCCATGGTCACCGTCCCTCTGAACCTTGGGCAGTTGCCTGAGGGATGGCTTGCTGCTGCGGACACTCCGGGGGCAGTGTTCCCGCAAGCTCCTGGCATCGCACGCTACGAGTTCGAGGTGCCGTCGGGCGGGAAGTACCCGATGATGCTCCGCGGGGGATTCCGCGGACAGGTCGTCATAAGGATCGATGGGCGCGAGGTGTTCCAAGACCGCCATCGGCTCGCGTGGAACGGCAACGGCGTCATGGGTCCGGATGTCGAACTCGCAGCGGGACGACACAGCATGGAACTCGACTACAGCGAGCCGTGGTGGGTTCCCGGGTCGGGGAAGCAGCAGCGAAGTGATGGTGGCGTTGCCTTCACTTGGGCGATGGGTCCGATGGTGTTCGGGCCCACGGCCGATCAGGCAACGCTAGTGCGGGTCCCGCCCCACAAAGCCGACTCGCTGTGCGGCCGGCTGGTTGACTGGGTCGAGGTGCTTCCGCCAGTGGGCGACTGACGAGCAGGACGATGCTGGGGGACCACCCGCCCGCCGATGCCCTTGACG